>Ga0233440_1003621_pt1 | contig 11466 bp, 12 predicted proteins | sample SI_123_September_5_FD_182791 | JGI IMG/M metagenome (GOLD analysis project Ga0233440, IMG submission 182791) | Seawater microbial communities from Saanich Inlet, British Columbia, Canada - SI_123_September2016_120_MG | ecosystem: Environmental > Aquatic > Marine > Inlet | place: Canada: British...
GTGTAATATTATATTGAGTTTTGTATTTTTCAATCCATCGTTTCAAACTTCTTTCACTACATTTGAATATTTTACAGGTATTTACATAGGAACTTTTATTTTCCAAAAAGTATTTAACAGCAGTAATATTATAATCTTCGCTTTTATGTGAGGGCATTCAATATATATATTATGAATAAATATATTGAAAAAACGGCGTTTTAAATCTTCAAGGGTGTAAATATTGTTATGCAACAATATGCGTACACCTTTTTACATTCCAAACACCGATTTTATATACGATTTTTACTTATATTTAAATATATTTATAATGTTTTTTTGTCACTTAACAACGATAAATAAAAAGGAATTTCCGCACACATGGAACCTAATAATGCAAATAACATAAACTGTAATTGCATACTTAATGTTACCATAAATCCAATTATACCTAGAAACCACCATGATAATGGGTGAATCCATATTAAATAGTGAGCTTCAGTTCTAGTAACATCCAATTTATTTATCGCATGGTTAGCTAATTGAGAAGAAAAAAATCCAGTTGTAATATTTGCTCTAAAAAATTGTGTTAAAAATGCAGATAAAAAAGAAATTATATATACTAATGTAGTTTTTGACCATGTATTAACTTTTATATTTAAAAATTTAACATCGTTTGATGGGCCAATATGTGTAAATTTTTCAAATGCTCCTTCCTCGTCTAAAAAAATCAATATAATTATCATTGCTACAAGAAATAAATTCATTGCAGTTACTGTACCAAAACGTTTCATTCTATATTACTACTATATTTAATTACATATTTGCGGTGTAAAATAAAAGATAATCAGATTTTATCAACTAGACAAGTTAATATAGCAAACTCAATTATTAATGTTGCGTAATTACATCTTTCGTGAAAAAATATGCTTAAAACAATTAAATGATTATATTTATAATGGATTTTCATCATAAATATAATAGATTTATCACTCCCTTATACGGAGAACCAAGAAATATAACTGTAGACAACGAGCTATTAAAAACAAATAGTGTTTCACATGAATATTGTATCGAAGATCGGGTTGATATGACAAACTATGATGTGTATAGCATTGATCCCGATGGCTGCGAAGATGCCGATGATGCCTTTAGTATCTACGAAGACAATGGAAAGTTGTATCTTGCAATCCATATTGCAGACCCAACCGAGCACATTCACCTGAACTCTCCGTTATGGAAAGATATTGAAAGACGCGTTGTTACAAGATATCCGTCAAATAAACCCCCTATTCACATGATGCCAAATGATATTATGGAAAGGGCTAGCTTAATGGATAATAAACATGGATGCGTTAAAATGGCACTCACTATTGTTACAGAGATCGACGATGCAACACATACTCCAGTTGGAAAGATCAGGCTCCTTTTTACAAAAATCAAGGTGAAGAGAGAAAACTCGCTCACATATACGGTAGCCGCATCCCAGTTTTACAGTAATAATGCTATCTATCTGGGATGGAAAATAAGTGAAGCGTTGCAAACCAAGAGAAAAAAAGAAACAAAGGCGGTTGTTCTCAACGAACTAGCAACTTCTTATATATTATTTCACGAAAATCAACCAACCCTATGCAAAGACCATAGCACTGAAAGATTAATGAAACAAATGATCGCAGAGTTTGCCATCTTTTCTAATTCATTTATAGGCGAATACTTAAAATTAAACTTCAACGGATCAGGACTATATAGAATATGTGCCGCAAAAGAGTGGCTGAATACTGTAAATGAAGATATAACAGGAAAGGAACTATTAAATGAAATTATTGCGAACGGGATTAACGCAGAATACATGTCGTCGGTTGGGTCACATGATTTAGTTGGCACTCCAGAATATATACATTTTACGTCTCCAATCAGAAGATTGTCTGATTGTGTGTGCCATTATTTGTTAAAATACATATACCTTAAAAATAAAATACCTTCTATATCTGTGCCATTTACAAGCCATGAACTAGATAAATATTCGTCCGACTGCTCGATGACGTCAAAATCTATGAAAAACATTCAGTATAAAGACACCAAGTTTCGGCTTATACAAATCATGCACAATTTATTATCACACGGAACAGATCTGTCAATACAATATTATGTAACTAGCTACAAAAACACGTTTCTGAATATTATTATAAATCAGATTAATCATCATGACATATACATGTCGTACACTCTTCGCATACCAAGCATGGAAAAAGAATATTCAATAAAACACCCAAATACAATAAAAATCACAAAAATACACCCCCCTGGAAAGTTTGATCAAGGAACTATCCCCGAACTGGATAGCATGTTTATTTGATTTTTATGTCATGTTTACACCAGTAAGTAATGCTACTGCGATATTAAATACATTCTTGATAATAGGCGTTTCTTTTGGAGGAATGATATCATTGTAAATAGGTGCATCCTGATTAGACTTTATTTTATCCAAATACAAACGATCCATAACAAATAACCGATGGATCTTTGTCCAAATACTTGAACTGTCTAGATGGAAATATTCAGGATATTTTTCGATAAATGTTCTAACGGTATGCCTCGATAATTCTGGTATAGAAACACACATATCTCCACATGGAATAAACAAATCCATTACATCATCTTTCATTAAAATTGTGTTCATCTCAATATCACACAGTATTATCCTACGAAGCTCAAACATAGGCGTGTCTTCGCTAACCGACACGTGAAATGGTCTGCTGCACGTTGTTTCTACCTCAAATGTAATCTTCATTTATTAACTACTACGTATTTATCATTTACTTTCTCGTGGGTTGCATTTCAACAACTCGTTTCAATTTTAACACATGCGGGAAACTGCAAATTAACGTGTTCGCCTAAATTGAAATGTGTCGCCCATACACATCTATATATCATAAAAGATTGAAATATGTTTTACATGGTTGCGGTATTTGTGCTAGTTGCTATTTTACTACTTGCGTCATTGATTATAGAAGAGAGCTCGTGCCGATCTCTTTAGATAGCATTACTATGCGGTGTGAAATATTTATATTCGTATAATATATACTATTGTCTTCAAATGTCTGGATATACTTCTGGGTCTATCCCATCTGTTCTATTTATCGACAATGAAGCTATCCGAAATTTTGAACATAACGGAATTAAATGTGGGGACGGAAAGTATTCCGATATCGAATGTTTTCCGTTAAAAAGTCATGGCGACGATACTACAGAATCTGGATATCAAGTCCCACCTTCTATAATAGATACGTTTTCTGGCACCCCATATCAAGATTATCCCAACACAATAAAACAAAGATATTACCCAGGGGATGGGTTAACTATCGCAGATATGGATAAAATTTACAGCGACGAACCAGAAGAAGATGAAACATATCGTCTTGATGGAAAAGAAGCGGTTGTTTTTGATTGGGATGGAACATTAACTTTATTTGAAGGGATTGCTGCACCCAACCCAAACCAGGGGCGGTTTGATTTAGACGGTATAATTATGTTATATAAACAAGTTGGGTTGTTGCTCCCCACGTTTGGATCTCACTCAAATGATAAAAAGACACTTGCCGAACTCTTTTTTTATGATGCGGCTGCAGAGCAAAATGGACAAGATAGAATTGCATTTCTACAGGGTTTACTGGATACATGCAAAGATAGGGGAATTGAAATATTTATTTTAACCGCCAACGGAATACCAATTAACGGAAGCAAATTTTTTCAAGATATTTTTAAAATTGTATTTGACTATGATTTACCATTAGATCATATTATAAGCCAACAATCTTTTCGCATACATAAATTAGATATTATAACAGATGTTATCATTCCCATGATTTCCGAAACGGAAAGCGACGGCTCAGACAACGATTACACCGAAAGTACTATATTGGTAAGCGATGATTCGGACAACGATTACACCGAAAGTACTATATTGGTAAGCGATGATTCGGACAATGAAACTCCTCGGAAACGGCAACGGGTAGAGCCGCAGCAACAGGTAGTGTCGCGGCGGGGTGGACAAAGAAAACCCAAAAATAACAAATCAAAAAAGAACAAACCCAAAAAGAACAAACCCAAACAGACCAGAAAATACAAAAAGAACAAATCCAAACAGACCAGAAAATACAAAAAGAACAAAACCAAACAGACCAGAAAATCCAAAAAGAACAAAACTAAAAAATGAAACAATCGACAAAATAAATTGAACAAGTATAATACGATTATTGTATAGGTAATAATCATATTATATAGAAGTTAACATGGGACGATACTACGGCGGAGATATTGAAGGGAAGTTTTGGTTTGGTGTTCAGAGTAGTTGCGATATTAACAATCTTGTTGATATTGAATACATTACTGAATATGTATGGAAAGCCTGTGGCTGCAATGCTCAAATAGAAGACGAAACGTTTTGCACGGATTGCTATGAGAACTACACCGAACACGTTTTGGCGATACAAGAAAACGATTATGATATGGAGGAGGATGACACAATGTATAGAGAGGGATGCAATGTGTACTATCAAATGTATAAAGATGAACATTACGATGAATTAGTGGAAAATCTACAACTAGTTAGACGTAATCTATCAGCTGATATCCTGGCAGAGTTTGATAAGTTAGAAGATAACTCGAATATAACCAGTGCATATTCGGGATACTTTAATCCCATTTATGAAAAATATCAGCAGCAACAAAAAAGGAAGGAAGAAGAAGAAAAGGAAAAGGAAAAGGGAAAGGAAAATATTAATCCACACCGCGTGTTTAGACCAGATGGCGAGGCAGAGTTTATTGCTAGGTATGTCATTGGGTTACAGATAAAATATTGTCTCGAGAATTTGAGCAGCTGTACCGTGAGTTGTGAATGTTAAGCATTAGTAGTCGTCGATCATCAAATATAATGTATTCATGTGTCATGTAGTTTGTATATTTTTGTTGAAGTTTTTTGATATTATGCAGTGGGGGTTTTCTGTGAAATTTTTTGATTCCCAAACTTTTTGTATATCTCATTTTGGACAATTTATTTTTGTCCTTTTTGGATTATGAAGAACTTTTGAAAAACGAAAAATAAAATTTCTTATGCAGCAAACCTGATAAAATGCCCCACACTGACGAGAGCATAAGAAATATTTTTTGTGTTTTTACCCTCCAAAAACTCGACTTTTGAATTTTGGACAATTTTCTGAACATAGCCAACTTAGCGAATTTCTGACACTGAACACAAAACATTTTTTTAGTGTATTGTGGTTGTTATGATAAATACATGTATATACAGTTCGTGGGTTAGTTGCAATTAACATCATTCTATGTCAATATGAATTTTCGTATGTTTTAGGTGTAACTTGCAACAAACCATATAAAATAACTATTGCGTAATATGGTCACCGTGCAACATAAATAATGTAAACTAATGCAAATGTTATAGAACCCCTAATTCATGGTAACAAAATGCAATCTTTTACGATATGTATTACATACCAAATAGTGTTAGTTGCAACAACATACCTAATTTTTTAACTACTTAAAAATATAATATTTATTCATATAAATGCCGAAAGAATATTTTTGTGAAATTTGTAACTATAGGGTAGATAGGAAATCGTCATATGAAAAACATATCGTAAGTGCAAAACATCATATCAAAAATGCTAATATGATAAAAGAAACACAAGTAAAAATAAAGGAAGATATAGATAAAAAAAAACGAACATGCATACATTGTAATCGTGTATTGTTATCAATTGGAGGAAAAAATAGACATGAAAACAAATGTAGACATAAAACTGAAACTGAATATAAACATGTTCCAAAAGACGAAGTAAAAAAAATGGTTACTGAGAACTTAGATGATAAAGTAAATGATCTAATAAGTGCAGACCTTTTAAAAAGTGTTGTAGAGCAGAACGCACAGCTTATTAAAATATTGTCGGACACAAAAACACCCACAACTATTAATAATACAACAAATAACAGCAACACAACAAATTATAACACATTAAACTCTACAAATAACTTCAATCTTCAGGTTTTTCTCAATGAAGACTGTAAAGATGCAATGAATTTGATGGATTTTGTTAATTCGTTAAAATATAAAATAGAAGATTTGGAACACACTGGTAAGTCAGGGTATGTAGAGGGCATAACTAAACTTATGATCGATGGGTTGAAAGGTCTTGAGATTACCCAAAGACCAATCCACTGCACAGATATAAAACGAGATACAGTGTTTGTTAAAGATAATGATGAATGGCAGCGGGATAATAATAAGGACAAGTTAACAACCGCAATTAAATATGTAGCGAATAACAATCTAAAATTATTGCCAAAATGGACAGATAAACATCCACAGCATAGCGATCTTACGTCTGAAACTCACCGCAGGTATATGAAAATCGTAAGCGAAGCTTCTGGAGGTGGCACTGACGAGGAAGATGATAAAAATATGAAAAAGATTATAAAGAAATTGGCTGCAGAAACCGTAATCGATAAGGAAAACGTGTAGGGTTATAATATATTGTGTGTAATCACAAGTACTTAAAATCATTAATATCAGTAATGTACATATATGAATGATGAATGATAGAAAAATAGAATACGTGTATTGTATGACGAATAAGTCATTCAATAACGATCTCGTAAAAATAGGTTGGACAACGAACGATCCAAATAAACGTGCACAACAGCTCTACACCACCGGTGTTCCAAATCCCTTCACAATTGAGTTTATTATTAAAACGTTGGATGGAAGAACGCTGGAGTCGCGAATACATTCATATCTCGCTAGATATAGAGAAAGCAAGTCGCGCGAGTTTTTTAATATAAGTGTTCAGGATGTGCGTGACATTTTAGAGAAAAAACTGAACCTCACACTGAGTGATCCAGAACCAGAAGTTACCTATGAGCGACCCCATCATAGTACACCAATCAAACGGTTTGAAAGATGTAGTAAACAAGATCTACAATATTTTTACGATATATCAGGAAAGATTGATGCTAGACCAGTTTTTATTCATGACGATCCGTGCGAAGATATATCGACTATATTTGAAAAGTTCCGATACAACCCGTCGCCATAAACTTAACGTATTTAGACCTCTTCTTTTGTCTCCTGTATCTCGACACCTTCGGAAGATACTAACTGTTGTTCGTCGGAAGAAACTGCAATAGGGGAAAGAACATCGGGGTCTGCGTCGTTAAACTGTTGACGCTCAGTCAAGTATGCAGAGTAAAAAACGTTTTCTTTTGTGTTCACGATTGAGTGCACCTCGTGTAACTTAGATGCAATAAATAGCACGTTAGTCAATAACACAGTGTACGTCTTTGCGTCAAGACTATTTTGAAGAATAGGGACAGCTGAAAGACCAGTATTGGCTGCGAACATCACCATGGCACCATAACCAGCATGTAAGTATTTATGATCAAGCTGGTGGAGCTCGTCTTGTTTGTCTTGGTCAAGTTTCACGAGAGCTTCGCCGACACTTTCGTTGTCTTTGGGGAGCTCGCGGTTGATTTCCAGATAATCGATCATCTTGTTTTCACGCTTTATTTCAACATAGTACAAATAAAGGAATGTTAAGAATGTCACAATGTTTATCGAACCAGCTGCGTCATACAATCCGCTCTTGCCAGCCAACATATTGTCGAGAGTTCCACAAGCGTCATTGCCACATTTCTGAGGAACGAACATGATAAGGAATGCAGCCATGAGAGAACGATAGAACTCAAAACAAAATCCTACCGCAATATCGAACTTTTGAGAGGAGTCGCTTTGTATTTGTTTCATTTCTCCTTAATTATGTAGTGTACGGATATTATTTTGCAGATAATTTTTCTTTATATACTATATAGTATCTTATCTCACTGTGATTTATAAATATTCATGAACCATATTGAACATGATGATCCAATGAAAACGCCGCCACGTAAAAAACAAAAGGTTAGCAATAATATACATGCTGTATCATATTCTTCTGGAGTTGATATAACCGACCAACGTGAAATAATATCTCCCATGAAAGATTGGAATATGTTTTACGATGATCGTCAAGATGAAATCCTTTATCAAACCTGGACAGGAGATGAGATGACAATTAAGGATAAAATACATAACGAAATAGAAATGTTCGTAAGAGGAAATGATGATTTAGATCGGTTTTGGACTATTATTGGCGACATTGAAACAGTCCATACAGAGAACATCGATAATTATAAACAACACCAGAAGAACAAGTCTACCATTACTGATTTCACGAAAGACGATCTATATGGAATATTTAGCGATTATTTCACAGATGATATGGATACTGCTATGGAAGATTCAAAACAAACTGTTACCGAGAACCCAAGTATTTCAGAAACAGAGAGAAATCAGACATTAAGGGACGCAGAACGTTATGTTTTGGTAAGAGATGCTGTTAATGAACGAATAAAACAATACAATATCCAACAAAAGGGTGAGACACTCGGTGGTAAGAAAACAAACAGGAAAACAAACAGGAAAACAAACAGGAAAACAAACAGGAAAACAAAAAGAAAAACAAAGAAGAGAAAGGGAGGAATGCCTCCAAAGAAACCATTTCCAAATCAAACAAAAGCCCAGAAGTACCTTAGTATATCAAAAAAGACTGCTTATACTTACCCTAACCTATCGGCTGCATTTTATGATGGTTCGTTAGACAAAATGGAAGCCGCGACAGATCGAATAGATGACCAGTTATCAAGACCACACGGTGCGGAACGACATGCTATATCACCAATACCACAGGAGATTGAGAGACGAACTATATCGCCAATACCACCATCATTCGAACCAAAAAAAGGTGGCAAGAGGAAAACAAAAAAGAGAAGAACTCGTTCAAAAAGACATTCAAAAAGACATTCAAAAAGAAAACGCAAACATCAAAGAAAATAAAATAATTGTATATAATATATCCCAATGCCACCACTATCATTCGCCGCAAGGGAAAGAAGACGAAAAGCACACATAAAGGCACAAGAAAAGGCAAAACGAGTATATGCAGATCATTTACGTAAACAACAACAACAACATTCGCAACCTCATCATGGTAGTAATGCACTAGGGTCTCGTGGTGGAAAAAGGACACGTAAATCTAAAAAGAACAACAAGAAAAATAGAAAGACCAGAAAAAACAAAAGAAAGAGTTCTCGTCGCCACCATTAAACCATGTAAAATAACTATGTCTACATAGACATTTCATATGATATTATGTATACACCCTTGAAGATTTAAAATGGCACGGTTGATATATTTTTATACAACAATTATATGAAGCATAAAAGTCCAGACTATAAATTATCTGCTGTTAAATATTATTTGAATAATAAAGATGGATATGATAAAACCTGTAAAATATTTGACTGTAAGAAATCTTCAATCAAACGATGGATACATACATATAACACTACAAAAACTCTTACCAGAAAGAATAGAAACCCTGTATCATATAAGATAAATAAAGAACAAGTTAGAACCGCTCTAAATACGATTGATAAAAACGAACAAATTACGATGGGCGAATTGATGATTGATATGAAACAAAAATATAATAATTTAGACATTACAAGTCAACATTTGGGTAGTATTGTTAGAGCAAATAACCGAACCAGAAAACGAACACGCCATAAACACTTTCCTAAAGAACGATGGAAACAACCTACTAATCAAAATCGTGAATTAGAAACATTCTATAACGAAGTTCGCAAATATCCAATTGATAAAATTATTTGTTTGGACGAAACTAGTATTGGTTCTCATTTGAAGCCATCGTATAGTAGATGTTATATTGGAAAGAGGTGTGTAATCAAAACAAATAATAGTTTTGTATTTCGCAGTTTTACTTTGTTAGTTGCTATTAACAATTCAAAGTGCGTTGGAAAAATATTTTATGATAAGGGTGGAACTACCAAGGAAAGAATGGTGGATTTTATTGAAACACAAATCGCACCTAAATACAAAGACCATCTTATTATATTAGATAATGCTGGTAGTCATCATAACAACCTGGTTAAAGAAGCAATACTAAAAAGTGGTAATAAATATTTGTTTTCCGTCCCATATAATCCAGAAACGAATTCTCCAATAGAAAGTTATTTCAATCAAATAAAAACCTACATCAAAAAGAACCGTGATGTGTATACATTTGAAGGATTAGAGAAGAATGTTGATAAAGCGATAAACACCGTAAAACCTGAAAATTATAAAAATTATTTCAAAAATGCTTACGGAATAAAAGATAGTATAAATTATACACGGCAACCATCAACTCGTAAATGTAAACTGAAAAAATATAAACCGTAATTCACTTAAAAATATTTATATTGATATATTAGATATGAATATAGACGACATACTGATTGAAAACGAAAAACTTAAAGTAGAAAATATAGAATTAAAACGACAAGTAGAAACATATTCTAAACCACAGAAGTCATATTATGAACGAAATAAGGAAGTCGTAAATCAAAAGGCAAAGGAAAGAATGAAACAAATATCACAAGAAAACCCAGAAAAGTTAAAGGAAATAAACAGAAAGGCATATTTAAAACGAAAAGAAAAAATGGCGGTCAGTAATATTTAGAAGAAATACATTTTCATAAAAAACTGAAATATTTAGGAATAATTAATATTTTGATAAAGAACTTAAAATTATTTTCTTTATCTAATATATAGAATGGAAAAGGCGAAAGAGAAACCACACGAGTTTTTCAAATCCACAAAAACTTCTCTAAAAAGCATACTGAAACACCCTGAAATCAACACAACGAAAATCAATGATGTAGTTATCAAGGCACATAAAATCGTTATTCATACCTTACAATTTCTAAAAATGTATATTCTTCATCATTACCAAACATACTCTCATACCATACCGATTATTGATAAGGTTTTGATTTTGAATGTTATGAAGGTTGTTTGTGGCGAAAAACATACCAAAACAGGAAAACCACCCAAGAAAGAAACTGTGGAACTCACCTCAAAACTCACTTCCTTTTACACAGAACATTACAAACCATATACACAACCAGAGCAATTGGATTATGAATATATGAGTAATGTGCTTTCTTACCTATGTGAAGACATTATGACGATGTATGAAAATAACATTCAACTACATTATGTGAATTATGTAGAGCGATATGTAAATGTGGTTTGGAAAAAGAAGATGATGATTGATAAGATACGGAAAATATTTCCTACCAAAAAAGAAAAGGAAGCACGAATTCGGCAATTGGAAAAAGAGTTGCGAAAGATAAAGAATGACTTACTGAATGTTGATGATGTAGATGAGAATACATCACTACCACATTATCATAAATGGATTACCCAACAAAAGAAATATATTCTTCCCAACAAAAAGTTTCAAAAACAAAGCATTTATTATGATTTGAAATGTAAACCTATGGATTATTTCCCCTGTATGATTACAATGATGA
>Ga0233440_1003645_pt1 | contig 11423 bp, 15 predicted proteins | sample SI_123_September_5_FD_182791 | JGI IMG/M metagenome (GOLD analysis project Ga0233440, IMG submission 182791) | Seawater microbial communities from Saanich Inlet, British Columbia, Canada - SI_123_September2016_120_MG | ecosystem: Environmental > Aquatic > Marine > Inlet | place: Canada: British...
CCCAAACCTGATAACAAGTTTCTGTATTTCTCGCACTTGTCCGAATGATGCCGGGTAAGGGTGTTCATACTATCCAAAAAAAGTGCATCTTTCTCTTTTCCAGACAAAGAAAAAGGCGCATCAAAATCTACCAAATCCTCTATTTTTATCATGCAATTACTCGTGGTTTTGATGCATTTTGAATGTTAGATATCGCCTGAAAAATATCAAAATGATCACCCTGGTAATAACTTACTTTTGCTTCTTTTGGAATACTGTATTCAAAAAATAGATCAATATAGGGCAAATGAACACCTATCTTTTCATTTAATACAGAAGCACCATCCAAATCTTTTAAAAAAAATCCAGACAATCTTAATATTTCAGAAATATGATCGAACCTAACACCCTCTAATTTTGTCTTTAATTCTTGCTTGAAGGTCTTTTCATTTTTTCGACTGGAAAACAATACAGGACATATGATGTGTGTGTCAACACCAGCTGATTGCATTCTGCTGGCTAAAATACTCCCGAAAGAATGACCTATTATCTTGTTGGCGTCGATTTCTCTTAACTCAGATAATACACACTCCAATGATCCAGATTTTAATAGATGTTCATAATCCAAATCAATCAGGGAAATCTTTTCATTTTTAAACATGCGTAAATAAGGCAACCAATACCCACTATTGGCAAATAGTCCATGTATTAAAACCACATGGCCAGGACCTGCTTTCCTATTCAAGGTTGTTATCGACTTTATCATCCAAATAATCCACGGTAATCATTTCATCGCTTTCTATTGCTTTTGTCAATTTCATACCAATAACATTATTTATAGAAGTTGGAGGTATTCCGTTACCTGGTCGCTTAAAAACAATTTTTTCTTTGGTAAGAACCTCTCCTTCTTTCATATCGCATTTAGCAACTAAACTCCTTCTCATATTTAACCTTTGGTCTAATTCATATGCGGACAAGCTTCTCTTATAATCACCTAGCGCTCTAAAAGATTCTTTGCAAGCCTTAATCACTCGCTCCATGTCAGACGGGCTAGTTGCCATTTGATTATCCATACCTACAACTGTAGGATCCAAAGTAAAGTGTCTCTCAATAATTCTGGCGCCAAGTGCAATAGCTGAAACTGGAGCTCCAAGCCCTGTTGTGTGATCAGAATATCCAATAACTAATGATGGATATTTATCTAAAAAAGTAGGGATGTTATTAAGATTTATTTCCTCTTCAGGTGCAGGATATATGGATACGCAATGCAATAATGCAATATTCTCATTGCCTGACTCCATAATAACTTCAACGGCTGAATCCACTTCTTCCATGTCTGCCATGCCGGTAGATAGAATGATTGGAACATTTTTCCTGGCTATATAATCAAGATAGTTATGATTATTAATCTCCATAGAGGCAATTTTAATAAAGGGAACATCATGCTGATCAACCAAGAAATCTACTTCTTCTTCGGAATAAGGCGTGGATGAAAAGCTGATCCCAATATCGTTACAAAAGTCACCCAATGTTCTCAATTCAGAAGGCGATAGTGAAAACTTCTTGACAAATCTCTTGGCAATGGGATTTGCCTGGTAGTATGTCTTTGAGTATAGACTGGACTCAGACCAAGATTGAAACTTAACACAGTCAACACCACTCTCCTTTGCTGCCTCTATCATTTCAAAAGCTAAATCAATTTTCCCTAAATGACTACTATTGAGTTCCGCTATAAAGTACGGATCACAACTTAAGCCCAGCTCTCTTTCATTTCTTAATTTCATATTTTTCACCATGCAAATTATACTATCAATCTAAAAACGGAATTATCATTTGTGACCTAATGTCATCTCGATCCAAAAATGGATACTGATCCTCCAAGGGGCGCCTTACAAATCTTCCCTCAGAGTTTCGACCATAAGACACTTCAGGATACTGTTGATCCTCTCTACAAAGAACTTCACATAAAACTGAACCCTCGGCATTCAAAGCCTTCTGCAATCCACTCTCTAAATCTACAGAGCTTCCTACTGAAAAATACTTAAATCCGAAAGCTTTTGCTAACTTGGAAAAATCCGGAACTGACACGCCGTTAGAGTCGTCAGTTCCAATGGTTCTTTTTCTAAACAACTCTTTTTGGCGCCTCCTAATAATGGAGTAACCATTATTATTGAGAACAATCACTTTCACAGGAATAGAAAAATGCTTAAGTGTTTGCAACTCCTGCAAGTTCATCATTATTGACCCATCCCCCACGACAACGACAACTTGTCGCTCTGGATGCGAAGCATAAACACCAACAGCGGCAGGTAGTGCGAAACCCATCGCGCCTTGCGAGACTGGATGGATAGACCTCTTACCATGGGAAAAATTCATATTGGATGGAATTATTATCTCTGCAAAACCAGAATCTGTAATCAAAATAGCATTCTTCTGCAACACATGGGACAAATTTTCTGACAAGTCGTACAAATCAACAGTTTCAGTAAATTTGAAATAATCAACAGACTTGTAGCTCTCTTTCCAGTCTCTAGCTACTTCTAGCCAAGAGCTTACAGCACTCTTTGTCAACTTTCTTTCAGGCATCTGATCCAAAAAATAGCCGATATCTGAGTGGATGAATCGATCTATCTTCACTCCTTTTTTGGTATGCTCTACCTTATCAATATCTACAACAAAAATTTCAGACTCTCTCGCAAAAGTACAAAAATCCGGGCCTGTTACATATGAATTCAACCTATGTCCCAAAACAAGAAGGAAATCTGAGTTTTGGACCGCTAAAGCTCCCGCCCGTGAACATCCCATGGAGCCTAAAGATCCAATAGAATTTTTATGCTCCAATGGAACTACGTCTGGAGCGCTTGGAGCATAAACTAAAGGCAGGTTATTGCACTCAATAAATGATATTAATTTCTCAGATGCGTCAGATAAGTGTACGCCAGAGCCTATTAAAACTACAGGGCGGCTGGCATAAGAAAGTTGCTGAACAATAAATTTAATATCAAAAACATCAGGCGTGCAGGCTTGAACGTCCAACTTAGTATTGCACTCTTCTGGCAATATATCTAGCACCGCACTTTGTATATCTAATGGGACATCGATCCATACAGGACCTTTTCTGCCGGAAAGGGCGTGAGATATTGCCGAATCCATAACGCGCGGAACCTCTTCTGAACATGTCACCATATGCGCATATTTAGTAATAGGTTTCACTATTTCAATAATATCCGCCTCCTGCTGACCATATGTCCGAATTGAGTTTTTGTTATACCTGGAGGTCTCATGAAGAATATTCTGACCCGATATAAAAAACACAGGAAGGCTATCTTGATAAGCTGATAAAACTGGGGTTAGTGCATTCGTAGATGCACACCCCGTAGATACCAGACAGGCACTCATGCTATTTGTTAGCTGTGCTTCAGCGGCGGCAGCATATCCACAAGACTGCTCGTGGTGCATAGGAAAATGGTTAAGTTTTTTATTTTTAGCGACAGCATCTGTCAAAAAAAGCGCACCTCTTCCTGTTACCAGGTATACGTTACGAACACCTATATTAGACAACCTTTCGAATATATAATCAGCAACTCTCATAATTTCTGCTTAGGTTTAAACCTTTCGAGATAACTCGGAACTGCAATTACAAAACTGGCACTACATGCCTCCTCATCAGAAACTCGACCAACCGCAGATCCTATTGCCACACCCCTTCGAAATGAGTCTAGCTTCGCCTCAACTACCAATTTTTCTCCGGGGATGATTTTTCGTTTAAAAACAACCTTGTCGGCTTTAACAAAATTAGTTTTCTCTCCCTTAAATTCATCTATTGACAAAAAAGTCATAATAAAAACCTGAACTAATGTCTCCATTTGAATAAATCCAGGAACATTTGGATCATCCTCAAAATGCGCTGGGAAAAACCACTCATTATAGGAAAAATTTTTCACCCCAGTTGCAGACTCTCCAGGAATTAGATTAGTAATTTGATCCACAAAAAGAAGTGGGTATCTATTTTGTTGATGCTGTTTTATACCCTTAATATCCATGGGCAATAAAATATTTTTCATGCTCTGTCTAGCGCTATAGAATACTTGGATAATATTTCTACACCTTTATCAAAACTAGACAAGTCGATAATATCGTCAATATCCATTTCAATATCAAACGCATCTTCAATCAATGCTATTAACTGCATATGGCCAACACTATCCCAATCCGGTATTTCTTGATACTTTAATTTAGTAACATCTCCCTCATATTGGAAGGCCGACCCAAAAATCTCTTTATATTTGTCAAAATTACTCATTTACATTCTCCATTAAATCTAAAACATTTGATACCTTAGTTAGTCCAGCTATCTCCTCGCCTCCAATGTCCACTCTAGAAAACTTCTCTTCCAGCATGGCAATTAGGCACAATACTGCCATAGAATCCCATTCTATCAAACTCTCCAAAAGAATATCTTCATCTAATACAATGTCTCCTGTCATTAGCACATCCTCAGAAAAAATCTTCATTTTTTCATTTTTATCCATAGTTTATTCCTATTATCTTAGATGGGTTTCCCATTATTTTTTGCCCCTTGTTTTCAACATTTTTCATAACTACACTACCTGCGCAAATATAGGTGTTATCGCCGACATTAACATTTGGCAATATCCTAGATCCTGTACCCATAAAGCTGGACTCTCCTAGAGAGGCGCCTCCAGCTATATCACACCCGCCGCTTATACAGCTGTAACTACCCACAACAACGTCATGGCCTATGCCACTATGCGCGTTCAAAACAACGCCTGGATTAATAATTGAATTATTTGCAACAATCGTATGTGCTTGAATTATTGATGCGTCAGATACAACACTATAATCAGAAATGACAGCAGTTGGATGTATCAGAGGCGGTAGTTGACATGTGCCACTATATTGTTCAATATAACGCTTCCTTATATCAGGATTTGCAATACCTATATACACTTGAATTTGCTCTTGATAAAAAGTAGGCAAATCAGAGAGTTTTCCCAGCACTTCAATTCCGTTTATTATAGCTCCACACTCCATAGAGTCATCAAGAAAAAAAATATCTACCGAATTTTTCACAGAACGTAAAGTATCAGCAACCTCTCGCCCAAATCCACCGGCGCCAAGTATTATGGTCTTAGATATAAACTTTTTTCCCATTGGTATTCCTCTTTATGTTATCCACCTGCAACAACTTAAACGCGCTAATATTTATGTTTGTTTTTTTGATTAAAGACTTTAACAACAAGCTTTGATCAAGATCTCCAGTGTATTGAACCATTAGCGATTCATCAGTAGTAGAAATTAAAAAATTGTGAGATTCAAACTTTTCCTCTATATAGCCTTCTAGCTCATCTAAGGATATTCTTACGCCAAAGACTTTGCCAAATCTCTTATTTCTTCCAACAACATAGTAATACCCATCAATATCCACTCTTGCCATATCACCAGTTCTCAAAATGCCAAGCCTTTCATCACCTTTTGCCAAATCGTCCGATGACTTAGCATAACCTAAAGTAACATTTGCCCCTTTGTAGACCAATTCTCCTATGCCAGAATCAGAATCCGGGTCTAAAATTTCAAACTCTCCTCCAGGAATGGCTATACCAATACTTTCAATTTTTGACTCAAGCATATCTGAAGGGACATAAGACATCCTTGCAGTAGCTTCCGTCTGACCATACATAACATAAAACTCCAACTCTCGACCGCTAGAAAATTTTAACAGTTTCCGCTTAGTTTTAGTATCTAGCCTACCCCCTGCTTGAGTAATATATCGAAGTGAAGTTATATCTCTTCTATCAAATCCAGCCTTTAATAAAAGCTGCCAAAAATATGGGACTCCCGAAATAGAAGTAACTTGGCACTCATCTAGCAACCTCCAGAAGTCTCTATCAAAAACGGTAGATTCGGTAATAACTACTTTGCCTCCAGCTTTCAGGTGCGTATTAATGACAGACAAGCCATATGTATAGCTCATAGGCATTGAGGTTATGGCGACATCAGAGCTAGATATTTTAAGATACTGCGTAATAGAATTTGTATTGCTCAAAATATTATACCTGGAAACTCTTACATATTTTCTAGATCCGGTGCTACCAGACGTCGGAAGCAATAACGCCAAATCTGGATTAATCTCCACTTTTAAAGAAACTTCACGCCTTAGTACTGAATATGAAAAAATATCCTCAATCTGCTGAAAACCACCCAATGTCTTTATAGTATTGTCGACAATATAATCTGGACAATACTCCTCGATAATATTCATAAAATCTTCGTCACTAGTACTGCTATCAACAAGAAGAACGGGGATATTGCACTCAACCAGCGCAATATAGCTCAATACACTACCTAGCCGATTTGCTGCCCTCAATATAGCAAGACCATTATGTTTATGAAGCTTGTTTTTAAGCCTCTCGCCGTATTCTACACACTCTCCATACGTAATATTCCCATATTTGGAAGATATGAGCGCAATATTGTTCAAATTATCACTGTTCAGAATAATCATTTTTCTAAAAAACCTAGCGTTTCCAAGTCGATACTGTCAATCCCATCATCAAAAGTCACATCTGTTGTTTTGATAGGTAAAACTACACACTGCTTTAGATGTATCTTTCCAAAGCCTAAAGATAGCCCTATGCCGAAACCACAAACACCTACAGTTTCATCGACCTGCTTTGATTTTTCTCTCGCATAAAAATCACATATCGTAGTCGGAATGCTTGCGGCCCCGGTATTTCCATAACGGTCCATGGAAACTGGTATAGATGACATGTTCACTTTAAGCCTTTTTCCAATATGCTTTATGATGAACAGGTTTGCTTGATGCATAAATAGCGTATCAAATTTCATGGCCGAATCACCAAAATACTCTATATATTCATTGTACATTTTTGGAACTTCAGATATAGAAAACCTAAATACATCTGCGCCATTCATATATCCATCATAGTCATTTCTATATGTTCCGCCACCTCTATCGGTTCTCTCCAAGGCCCCTGCTCTATGTTTATAACCGCCAGATGGCACTATTAAACTTTTGAAACTTTTGCCCAGAGTTTTTAGATGGAACATACTATCGTCTGACTCGCCATACTCGATCAAAGTTGCCGTGCCGGCATCTTTGGACAGCATAGTCAAGGCTCTATCTTCTGGCGAACAATGTTTACTAACAGTATCGCCAGCCAGAAGTAGGACTTTTTTTGAACCGCAAGATAAATACCCCATAGCCGAAGAAAGACCGTAAACATAGCCAGAGCATGCTAAATTTATATCGTAAGCTCCACAATTTTCTGATAGACCTAGCCTATGTTGCAAAACACACGCAGATGAGGGTGCAATATAATCAGGGGTTTGTGTTACAAAAAGCAAAATATCAATAGTACTCCTGTCTATTTCTAACTCATTCAACAGTCTATCGGCAGCATCAAAACATAAATCAGACGCAGTCTGTTCTGACGAAGTCACATGCCCGGATACAACTCCAACGTTCTTAATAAATTTATCCACCCCATCCTTTCCCAGCCAGTGCTCAAACTCACTAGAGTATCGAATTTGTTTTGGGACACTGCAAGCAACACCCCTTATAATCATTTTATTAAAATTTAAAAATGCCATATTTGTTCAATAAAGTTGTTAATCTAGTAAAGTAACTGGCCCAATACCATTAATATCTACATTGGTACCTGCAATATGCTTTGAATTGTCGCTCAACAAAAAGTAAATCAAATTCACTACATCATTCACATCAGCCATTCCCATCCATTGCCTGGAAGTCAGTTCTCCTTCTGACAGCTTGATAGACTCCGCCCATCTTCTTGTCATCTCAGTATTCACCAGTCCGGGGGAAATGGTGTTGATTCGAATGTTCTGCTCCAACAATTCTATTGACAATGGCCTAACTACTGCCTCCATAGCCGCCTTACTAGAGGAATACAAAGTTTGCGTCTTTCCTCCATTTCGAGCAGCATAAGAAGACATGCCAACTATACTGCAAGGATCTTTGTCTCCTCTCCCCTTAAACTTGGAGATGCTCTTGATAATATTCAAAAAATTGAATACGTGTAAATTCATAATTGAAGAAAATCGCTTATATGAAATAGCCCTCAAGGGCAATAAAGACTCCTGCCCTGCACAATATGCAACACCATCAAAGCTCCTGTCGATTACAAATTTATCCAGACTATTTTCAAACGATAGATCTGCACAAAAATAGTCATGCTTGTCTCCGTTTAATTTACAAACTAACTCGGAAAGAAGTGCCTTATTTCTCCCAATAAGAAAAAGCTCGACACCCTTTTCAGCAAGCCTTTCAGATAAAGCCCTGCCAATTCCAGAAGTGGCTCCAACTACCAAAACCCGCTTCACTTTACACTCCCCTTAAACGCCGGCATTGTAGCATCATTATTATAAGTAATACCATCACGCACAATTACTTTTCTCACTGTCAGCCACAATATCTTAATATCCAGCCAAATTGACTGATTACTCACATACCACACATCTAAATCAAATTTTTCATCCCAACTAATTGCATTGCGCCCATTAACCTGTGCCCAACCGGTAATACCCGGCCTAACTTCATGGCGCCTAGATTGATTTTCCGAATACAAAGGCAAATATTCTACTAGCAAGGGTCGAGGCCCCACTAAACTCATATCACCTTTTAAAACATTCCACAATCCTGGCAACTCATCTAAACTTGTTGATCTTAAAAATATACCAAATTTAGTAAGCCTAACTTCATCACTCAATAGATTTCCATTTTTATCACTCTCATTAGTCATTGTTCTAAACTTATACATATTAAATATATCTCCATTTAAACCAGGACGAGATTGTTTGAAAAATATTGGAGATCCTAATTTACTTCTTACTATTAATGTAATTAACGCTATCAAGGGTAATAGAGTCAACAACCCAAAGAAAGTGACAACTAGATCAAATATACGTTTCATTTAATTCCCATAATTTTTAACATCTTAGCATTAACCTTATGCACATCAAACCTCTCTTCAGCCATACGACGGCTTACAAGCCCCATTGACTCAATTTTAGCTAAGTGTTCAATAAAAAATATCATTTTTTCAGCTAACTTCTCTATATCAAAAGCTGGTACTAAAAAGCCATTTTTACCATCTACAACTGTCTCGCGACAACCCGGTACATCGGTTGTTATAATAGGGCGCCCTACAGCCATAGCCTCTTGCGTACTTCTTGGAACGCCTTCACGGTAGTAAGAAGGTAAAACAAATACATGGGAATTACTTAACCATTCATTTACATTGGCAACCTGCCCTGGATAGATGATTATTTCTTGCTTAATTAAATCATCTAAATCCTTCTTAGTTAAACCTGCTGGATTATCCTCGTCTAAGCTTCCCAGAACAACCAACTCTGTACTCGGATATTTTTCTTGTACCAACTTAATAGCCTCTATCAATTGATAAATTCCTTTCTCAGCCAATAACCTAGCTACAAAAATAAACCGTATCGGATTATTCATATTAGGTTTAGAATAGGGATAATCTAAAAGCTCTAAACCTATCCCGCCCAAAACTTCGACTTTCGATTTAGAAAATAGAGTCATTTTTGATAAATCAATTGGATCATCGGGGTTTAAAAAAATAACTCTAGTTGCGAACTTAAAACTGATAGTAAAAAGAACCCCCTGAACTATCTGTAAAATCCGTTTTTTAAACCCGTAGCCATTTTGACTAGCTGTATGAACGTACCCCAAACCTTCCAACATGGCAATTCGTATAGGAATATTGGCCAAACGAGCGGCCACTGTGCCATATATGACTGGCTTAACAAAATAACTTAAAACGATATCTGGCTTAATAGCTTCTAACTTGGTCTTCAGTCGAAACATCATTTTCAAATCAGCCAATATATTTAAACCCGAGCGGAACAACACATAGTCAACTGGAACAGCTCCTAATGATTTTAAAAGTTGCCTCTGTGCATCAGTGTAATCAATTGCGAAGGCATAGACCTCGTGCCCTCTAATTATCAGCTCTTTAATTAAAGGCCTTCTAAAACCTAAAACACAATTCGCTGTCGTGCCAATCATTACTATTTTCATCAATTAACCATAACCTTTAGGATTTATACTTTGCCAAGAGTCTTCTGTAGCCGACTTAGAGTGCCCAGTAAAAACAACTACATGCTCATCACTTTCTTTTAGCCTTGTCGTTAATTCATAAACAATCTGCTGTGCGCCACCAAGTGCAAGTCGTGTAATTATTTGAACAACCATTTAGTACATCACCAAGTGTACTTCTGAAATAGAAAGATCATCATCAGAAATCCTAGAAAACTCACTTGTCAACTGTTTTCTCTGAATAGGTGTAACTTCATAACGACTAACTTTCGCCGTTTTAAGGGTAAATCCAGAATCTTCACATATTTTTACCACTTCTGAAAATCTCAATCTATTTGTATAAAAATTACTTTTAAAAGCAAACCAGTTCTGCTCCCATAAGCCTGAAGATATGCGTAAATTATTAAGCCCTCCACCCAAGTGATCTTTAAAATCCACCACATGACTCATAACCCCATTCGGTTTTAATAACCTACGACACTGTCGTATTGTTTCAGAAAATTCATCTCGTCGTACATGCTCCAAAACAGCTTGTGAATATATAAGATCAAACGAATCATCCGGCAGTATCTTCAAAGAATTCAACCCCTTAGAGTGGTAAGCGCCACCTGCAGATTTTAGTAGTTTATCTATACTGGTACAGTTAGTGTAGTCAGGAAGCACATAGTGATGAAACTTTGCTAAAAAATCGTTAACCTGTTGGTGATATTTGTTGATATCCTTGTCTGCGTAATCACCAGAATCCAAAAGGGTTAAACCAGCAGCACCTAAAGCGGGTGCTAACAGCGCAGAAAGAATACCGTCACCAGGCCCCAACTCCAATCCATGCCAATTATCCTGTTCAGAGGGTATCTGCTTGGTATGGCGACTTAACACGCTCCATGCGTAGTTATAGCTATCCATTTTACCATGTCGAAATAGTCCTATTTTTGACCACTGAGCATAACTAAAGGGGAGTTTTGATAGTATTAATTTTGCAGCAATTTTTAATTGCCAAGGAATCTTTTGCCTTAAAAACATAATTTACAGCCTGCCTGTTATAAAAATAGATGCTTACTTTTCTTAACTATTTAATGCTAATAATAAAGTCATCAAAAAATTTATTATTTTTACCAACCCTGTCAGACCAATATAGTGACGGGCCTTTTGATGTTAATCGAACAGCAATGGCAACTAAAAACAAAGGAGCTGCTAACAGCACAAAAATCGCAATACCTAGCAACAAATCAAAAATATATTTCATTATCTTAAATAGCCATTTGGATTCATACTTTGCCAGCGCCATGTATCTTCGCACATCTCATCTAACTCGCATTCTGCT
>Ga0233440_1003649_pt1 | contig 11417 bp, 11 predicted proteins | sample SI_123_September_5_FD_182791 | JGI IMG/M metagenome (GOLD analysis project Ga0233440, IMG submission 182791) | Seawater microbial communities from Saanich Inlet, British Columbia, Canada - SI_123_September2016_120_MG | ecosystem: Environmental > Aquatic > Marine > Inlet | place: Canada: British...
TGAGGCTTGTTGAGTGTTTTTCCAAGACATTTTTTTGATATTTTATGGTTGTTTTTAGATGGTTTTTATTTTACTGGATTGGGGTTATGATTGGTATAATTTGGGTTGATTTATGCAAAGGTCTCACTAAATAATATTTGTAAAATATTTTCTCCTTTTATACCAATTAGAACTGAGATAAAGTTTCTAAAATGGAGTAAAAGGGTTATGTTGATTGGTAGCGGAAAGAGGCCTATAGAATAAAGTAATGCAATTAAATTTAAATAATAAACGTGTTTTAATTACCGGATCTTCACGTGGAATTGGTTTATCTATAGCTAAGGGTTTTCTGAATGAGGGGGCGACAATAATTTTATCCAGTCGCAATCAAGAAGATGTAGATTATTGTAGGCAAAAATTACTTGAGGAAGATCAATCATATAATATTTTTGCATTTGCTTGTGATTTTACTAATCAGGAGGATGTTTTTAGCTTAAAGCAAAAAATAGTTGAAAAATTGGGTGGTTTGGACATTGTAATAGCCAATGTTGGAAGTGGCAAAAGTGTGGTAGATTCAATTCCTAATGAAGAGCAATTTGATAAGGTTTTCAGCTGTAATTTTAATTCTGCACTGTATACAGCACGCGCTTTTTATTCAGAGATAAAAAAATTATCTGGTAATTTTATTTTTATTACCTCTATTGTTGGTCTAGAAGCTTATGGGGCGCCAACTGATTATGCAGTTGGAAAATCAGCTGTAATTGCTTTTTCGAAAAACCTTGCAAGAAAAGTTGCCGTAGAAGGAGTGCGTGTAAATTGTATTGCGCCTGGTAACATTCTCTTCAAAGGCGGAAACTGGGATGATAAGATTAAATTGGATGCTAATCATGTAAAGAGTCTAATTGATTCCACCGTTCCAATGCAACGTTTTGGAACACTGAATGAGGTGTCTGACAGTGTTTTATTTTTATCATCAGATAGGGCCTCTTTTATTACTGGCATAGTACTAGTTGTAGACGGCGGTCAAACTGTAGGAGTGTATTAATAATTATGTTTGATTTAACAGATAAAGTTGTAGTTATAACTGGTGGTGCAGGGAAATTAGGCACTAAACATGCAGAAGCAGTGGCTGAATTTAATGCGATTCCTGTCATAGTTGATTTGGATAAAACAAAAATAGATAAGGTGGTTGCGTATATTAGAGATAAGTATGGTGTAAATGCTGTAGGGTTTCAGGTGGATATCACTGTTGAAGATCAAGTTTTAAAGTGTTGCAAAAAGATAAAGTCTAATTTTGGAAAAATCGATGTGCTTATTAATAATGCAGCAAATAATCCTAAAGTTGAAAATGAGAAGGCAGACAAAAATTTTTCAAGACTAGAGAATTTTGATTTATCTGTATGGCAACAAGATATATCGGTTGGTTTGACCGGAGCTTTTTTATGCGCTAAGTATTTTGGTTTTGAGATTGCAAAGAATACTAATGGCGGAAGTATTATTAATATCTCTTCTGATTTAGGTCTTATTGCTCCAGATCAGCAATTGTATCAGAAAGAAGGTGTTGCTTATGATGAGCAGACCGTAAAACCTGTAACTTATTCAGTAGTGAAAACTGGATTAATTGGATTAACACGTTATTTAGCAACTTATTGGTCAGATAAAAATGTTCGTTGCAATGCATTATGCCCTGGTGGAGTGAAAAATGAAGGGTTGAGTGAAGAGTTTTTAAATAATATTCATCAAAGAATTCCACTAAGAAGAATGGCCCATGTAGATGATTATAAGAGTGCTATTGTATTTCTGATTTCTGATAGCTCTAGTTATTTAAATGGCTCTATTATACCTATTGATGGTGGTAGAACTGTATGGTAACCAAGACCTTTATACTGTATTATTGTGGCAGCATTAAAAAGCACCTAGGTTTTGATTGATAACTCGAGCGAGACTTTGTGCGATAAATAAAAATTTATGATTAGAGAGAGAGAGAGAGGTATAGAAGCATGGAATTAGAGATAGAATTAAGAAATGATGACAAAAATGATAACAATCTAGTTGACTATGGTATTGCATCTATATGCACAAGTGCTGATTTGCCAGTGCCTGAAAAACTAGCAAGTCATACCGTAACAAATAAAAAATTATTATTAATAAAACCGAATTATGAGTGGTTCCCGCTAGGTCTGGCCTATGTTTGTAGAGATCTTCAGATTAATGGAATTAATTTTGATTTCGTAGACCTGTCTATTGTTGATGACTTAAGAATAAAGGAAAGATTGGATACTGGCGAGTATTTTGCTGTAGCAACTGGCGGCCTAAGTGCTGACTGGGAATTTATGTGTAAGCTAAGAAAAGAGGTTAAAGATTGTAACGATGATATATTTTTTATTTTAGGAGGTAGTGTTGTAAAAGATACTATGTACACAAATAAAAATATACTATTTGATGATGATAAATTTGGCATTGATTTTGGTGTGCATGGGGAAGCTGAAGGCGCTCTTGCGCCATTATTGCATGCAATAATAAATAATGATACGGATTATAGCAAACTTAGAGGCATTGTCTATTTTGACAAGAAGTCTGGCAAACCAAAAAAGAATCCAAAAGACCGTTTTAACTTATTAAGTGATAATAGATTCCCGTTGTGGGATTTTATAGATGTCGAGCATTATAAGCATGCACAAATGCCATTTATTGGAGATACAACAATAATGCCTATGATAACAGCGCGTGGGTGTAAGGGCGTGTGTTCATTTTGCTCACCAACTGTGGGAACTTTTAAGGAAAGACCTATTGGTCATTCGATAGCAGAGATTGAATGGCTTATATCTAACTATGATTTTGAGCTGTTAGTTTTTATGAATGAAATGTTCTTTGATACAAAGGAAGATGTTCTGGAATTTTGTGCAGAATATAAGAAAAGATTTTCAAAGCCGTGGTTTTGTGCATTTCGTGCTGAAATTGATATTGATGTTGAAACCTTTAAAATTATGAAAGATGCAGGTTGCATTCAAACATCAGCAGGAATTGAAAGTGGATCTGATAAAGTTTTAGATTTAATGAAGAAACTCACGCCAGTTAAGAAAATTCGATCATTTTATAAAGATGCTAGATCTGCAGGAATATCAATTGCTGGTGGGGTTATTGTCGGTAACGAAGGGGAAACAGAGGAAGAGTTGGCAAAAACGATCGATATGATTATTGAAGATGATATCTATTGTGATGCTGCTTTGATGGATGCATATCCTGGGACTTTGGCATACAAAAATGCACTAAGAAGAGGTCTGATAACTGATGAGTGGTACCATTTAACACATAGTGCTTTTCGATCCTCATATTCAATGTGGGGTGAAGGGTCTTCCTGGGTGACGACTCTTTCATCAGATGGGAAGAACGAATACGTTAATGTTAGTGATATTCCAAATGAGGTTTTTTGGCCAACAATTTATAGACAGTTAAGAAGGCTTGAAACTCATAATTTTAATAAATATCCACTCAAAAAAATGAAATTTAACAGGTCGAAATCTGTTTTACTCAGACATATCATTAATGTTAATGGGGAGTGTACTGAGTGTGGAAGTAATCTATCAAAAAGGATTAAATTTGACATAATGGGGGGGGGTGTTTCATTGTAATGACTGCCATGTTACTAATTATGTGCATTATTACAAGGATAAGGTTTTTATTGATTACCATGATTTTTTAACAGAACAATTGCATAATTCCACTAGAATAGTGTTTATTGGTTTAAATAAATCAGTAATTAAACATGATTTATTTAAAATTAATTATGATAACTCAGTTTTAGGATTAATTGATCCTGATCAGTTAGATAACTTTTACCCATATGCAAAAAATGAATTAGATGTTACAAGTCTAACAGACCTTAATCCTGATTGTATTTTTATTGTGGATGATAAGATAGGAAATGTTGAATTTGAAATAAAGTTAAGATACATTGATGCTAAAATTAATCAACCTAATATAATACATGCTCTTCCAGACTCTATGCGTCCATTGATTTATTTTTTAAGGTATGCTGATTCATTAAATAATGTACATTTAAGTAAAATTATTTGTTTAATTATTAGCTCTTATATGAGGCTAGAGTATAAAGTTCTATCACAGATAAGCCCTGATGAATATTCAACTACAAGAAGAATAATAAAGAAAATCATTCCAAAGAGTGCAAGAATCAGATTGCTTCATGTGATGCGCGCATTCTTGGGAATGAATGTTGTTAGATCTACAAAATAAAATTGACACTATAGGTAAATGAAAGCAGTAATTCTTGCGGGTGGTTTTGGAACGCGCATATCTGAAGAAACAGACAGTGTCCCAAAACCTATGATTCAAATTGGTGGTAAGCCGATTCTTTGGCATATTATGAAGATTTATTCTTTGTTGTGGCTATAAAGGTTATGTAATCAAAGAATATTTCTCTAATTACTCTCTTCATCGGTCAGATGTAACTTTTTGCATGAAAGATAACAGCATGAAGGTACATTATAGAAGAGCGGAGTCTTGGGTAGTTATTTTTATTAGGATAATGTGAATAGCTTTTTTTTAATCAATAATAGGTGGATAGAATGAAGGTCGTAATCCTAGCAGGTGGACTAGGTACAAGAATAAGTGAAGAGACAGATTTAAAGCCCAAGCCAATGGTGGAGATTGGAGATAGGCCAATTTTATGGCATATTATGAAAATGTATTCTACATATGGTATTAATGATTTTGTAATATGTTGTGGGTACAAGGGCTATGCTATTAAAGAGTACTTTGCCAATTACTTCCTGCATCAATCAGATGTAACTTTTTGCATGAAAAAAAATAGTATGGAAGTGCATGAAAAAAGAGCAGAACCATGGACTATTACCTTGGTCGATACAGGTGATAATTCTATGACTGGCGGTAGGTTAGCTAGAGTTTCAGAATACATAAAGAATGAAGAGGCTTTTTGTTTTACTTATGGCGATGGCGTATCAAATGTAAATATTACAGAACTAATAGAATTTCATAAAAAACACGGCAAAGATGCAACCCTGACTGCTGTTTATCCTCCAGGTAGGTTCGGTGCGTTAGATATTCAAGATAATAAAATAATGCAATTCACAGAAAAACCTAAAGGCGATGGCGCTTTGATTAATGGTGGTTTTTTTGTACTTTCCCCAAAGGTCTTAGGCAGAATTTCTGGTGATGATTGTACTTGGGAGCAAGAGCCGTTAAAAGGCCTGGCTAAAGACGATAATCTGATGGCCTTTACACATGAAGGGTTTTGGCAGCCTATGGATACATTAAGAGATAAAGTGCATCTGCAAGAGCTATGGGATGAGGGTAACGCCCCGTGGAAAACTTGGTAATTAAGAGTGATTGATCGAACATTTTGGCAAGGAAAGCGCGTTTTCTTAACGGGTCATACTGGCTTTAAAGGGAGTTGGCTTTCTGTGTGGTTGGCTTCACTTGGTACGGAAGTTAAAGGCTACGCACTCAACCCGCCAACTTCACCCTCCTTGTTTGATGAGGCAGAAGTTGGCAAAGTGATTGACTCTCAAATTGGCGATATTAGAGACCAAGACGCACTCTACGAGAGTATGCTTAAGTTTAATCCCGACATCTTAATACATATGGCAGCACAGCCATTGGTTAGATATTCTTATGACTCGCCAATTGAGACATATGAGATTAACGTGATTGGTACTGCCAACGTATTAGAGGTGGCACGTAGCTGTCCAAATTTGAAAGCTATTGTCAACATTACAACTGATAAATGCTATGAAAATGATGGTCGCTCCCATGGGTATTCGGAGAATGACCCAATAGGGGGGCATGACCCTTATAGTAGCAGCAAAGGTTGTGCTGAGTTGGTTGCATCAAGTTATCGCCGTTCTTTTCTACAAGAACAAGGTATAGGTCTTGCCTCAGTACGAGCAGGTAATGTGATTGGCGGGGGCGATTGGGCTGATGATAGACTTATTCCAGATATTTTAAGATCATTTGAAAAAAATGATGCTGTTGTAATTCGCAATCCTAAGGCTATACGACCTTGGCAGCATGTTTTAGAGCCATTATCAGGATATTTAATTTTAGCTGAAAAACTTTATAAAAATCAAAAAGAATATGCTGAAGGTTGGAATTTTGGGCCCAATGAAAAAGACGTTAAACCAGTAAGTTGGATCTTGGATAAAATGATATCAAAATGGCCTGCCTCCAGTTGGGAGCTTGATCAGAATTCTAATCCTCATGAGGCGGATTTTTTAAAGTTAGATATTTCAAAGGCTAAGGCCAAGCTTGGTTGGAAGCCAGTATGGGAGTTAAGCCATACATTGGAGAAAATTATTTCTTGGCACCAGGCTTGGCTTGATGAAGAAGATATGCAGACTATATGCCTGGCAGAAATTGAAGAATATACAAAAGACATGAGTAATGAAAACCGCTGAAGAATTAAGATTAGAAATCACAGAACTTGTGCAAGAGTTTGCAGATCTAAAATATACAGAAAAGACATTTAAACCAGGTAGGAGTGTTGTGCCGCCGTCTGGAAAAGTAATAGGTGCAACTGAATTGCAATATATGGTTGACGCATCGTTAGATGGGTGGCTAACTACTGGGCGTTTCAACAGAAAATTTGAAAAAGAACTGTCTGAGTTTATTGGTATCGAGCATTTAATTACGGTTAACTCAGGCTCATCTGCCAATCTCGTTGCATTTGCCACTTTAACCTCTCCAAAATTAGGCGATAGAGCTATCAAAAAAGGCGATGAAGTAATTGGTGTTGCCGCAGGCTTTCCTACCACGGTTAATCCAATTGTGCAGTTTGACGCTATTCCCGTATTTGTCGATGTTGATTTAAAAACTCATAATGTCAATGCAGATTTAATTGAAGCAGCAATAATGCCAAAAACTAAAGCTATTATGCTTGCCCATACTTTAGGTAATCCATACAATCTTGAGAAAGTAAAAGAGCTGTGTGATAAATATAATCTTTGGCTAATTGAAGATTGTTGTGATGCTCTAGGTGCAAAATACAATGGACAGCATGTGGGTACGTTTGGAGATATTGCCACCTGTAGTTTTTATCCAGCTCATCATATTACGATGGGTGAGGGTGGTGTTGTATTTACCAATAACTCAGAATTAATAACCATTGCTGAATCGTTCAGAGACTGGGGCAGAGATTGCTACTGCGATCCGGGCTGTGACAATACTTGTGAAAAACGCTTTGAGCAGCAATTAGGTAGCTTGCCAAAAGGATATGATCATAAATACACTTATTCACATCTTGGCTATAATCTTAAAATCAGCGACATGCAAGCAGCTTGTGGTTTGGCGCAATTAAAGCGCTTGCCAGAATTTATTAAAAAACGCAATGAAAATTTTTCTTATCTTAAAAATAAATTAAGTAGCTTAACTGAGTTTATTGATTTACCAGAGGCAATGCAAAATTCAACACCTTCGTGGTTTGGTTTTCCAATCACTCTTAAAGAGGGTATCAATAGAGTTGAATTTATTCAGTATTTAGATAATCATAAAATTGGCACGCGATTATTGTTCGCAGGAAACTTAACCAAACAACCGTACTTTCAAGATATTAAGTATAGAATTGTAGGTGATTTGACCAATACAGACATCACTATGAATAAAACTTTGTGGTTAGGGATATATCCTGCATTGGGTGAGTCTCAGTTAGATTATATTGCTAATAAGATAGAAGATTTTCTTAATCGAGACTCTAATGTTAGATAAAGAAGAAACACAGGAGTTGGCTAAAAAGGTCCGTATTCATGCGGTTAAAATGGTTAACAATGGCGGCAGTTCACATATTGGATCAGTGTTATCTATTGTGGATATTTTGGCTGTTCTGTATGGAAGAGTGATGCAATATAGAAGTAGCGAGCCTAAATGGATTGATAGAGATCGTTTTATTCTTAGCAAGGGTCATGCTGGAGTTGGTGTGTATGCAGTTTTGGCAGAATGTGGTTTTTTCAATGTGATAGAGCTTAATAAGCATTATCAAGATGGGTCAATTTTTAGTGGCCATGTATCACACAAGGGGATTCCTGGAGTAGAATTATCAACTGGATCATTAGGTCATGGCTTGCCGGTATCGGCAGGCATGGCATTAGCCGCAAAAATTGATAAAAAAGATCATAAAATATTTGTTGTGATGAGCGATGGTGAGCTTGATGAGGGCTCAAATTGGGAGGCCTTTATGTTTGCATCGCATCACGGGCTTAGTAACTTAACAGCAATTATCGATAGAAACAAACTGCAAAGCATGAAAACAACAGAGGAAACATTATCTCTTGAGCCTTTAAGAGATAAATTAATAGCTTTTGGGTGGAATGTAATCGAAGTAGATGGACATAATCATGACGAATTATTTTTAGCTATAGACAGCTATACTAAAAAGCCAAAAGTTATTATTGCAAATACTATTAAAGGCAAGGGTGTGTCTTATATGGAAAATGAAATAGCATGGCATTATCGCACCCCAAATGGAGAGTTGTTTGATCAGGCAATGAAAGATCTTGGAGAAAAGACATGAGAGATGCATTAATAAAATCTCTTTTTCAGTTGGCCGATAAAGATCCAAACTTAATGCTACTTACTGGAGATTTAGGTTATGGTGTGTTTGAGGAGTTTGAAAGAAAATACCCTAAGCAATATTTAAATGTTGGCGTTGCTGAGCAGAATATGATGGGTGTGGCAGTTGGACTCGCTCTAGAAGGTAAGATAATTTTTACTTATTCTATTGGAAATTTCCCAACCCTTAGATGCTTAGAGCAAATTAGAAATGATGCTTGTTACCATGAATTAAATATTAATATTATTGCAACTGGAGGCGGATTTAGTTATGGTGGATTAGGAATGTCACATCATGCAACTGAAGACATTGCAATTATGCGTGCGCTACCAGGGGTAACGGTATTGGTTCCATCTACTTCAGAGGAATCTGAAAGTGCAGTTATAGACTTATATAAAGCCAAAGGGACTGGATACTTAAGGCTTGATAAATCGAAATTTGAAAATGCCAAATCAATTAATAATATATCTATTGGTAAAGCTAATGTTTTAAGACAGGGTGATGATATAACTTTGATTGCAGCTGGCGGCATAGCAGAAGAGGCTATGAAGGCAGCAGATATTTTATCTAAATCTAATATTGAATGTCGAGTTCTCAGTTTGTTTAGCGTTAAGCCTATTGATATTAGCGCAATTAGATCTGCCTGTGAAGACACCTCTGGAATTGTAACTATCGAAGAAGGAAATTTAGCGGGAGGAATGGGGTCGGCGATTTCAGAAGTGTGCTTGGATAATGGATTTAAGCCAATTATATTTAAAAGGCTTGGTTTGAATGATAAGTACTCCTCGATAGTTGGCAGTCAAGAATATTTAAGATCTGTTTATAAGATTAATTATAAAGAAATAGTGAGCTATATTTTAAAGGAGAGTGATAAATGGCAAAAGTAATTTTGCTTGTAAATGCAAATCCAGGACTCGAAATTACACAATTTATTTCTTCATTAGAAGAGGATGAAATTATTGCTCTATATGTTTCTGGTAATTATCCAGAAGTAGATGAGAAAATTATCAATAATTCAAAAGTTTGTAAAGATAGGATTTTTTTAGCTGCAGACCTTAAAGATAAAAATCATATAAATTGGCTTAAGTCTAAAAACATTGATGTGCTTATTACAGTTTATTGGCCTTACCTACTCAAAGAAGATATCTTTAGACTAGCAAAAAAAACAGTTAATTTTCACCCTGCTATGTTGCCTGTTAATAGGGGCTGGTATCCACATGTCTATAGCTTGATAGATAACTCAGTTTCTGGCGTTACTTTGCATGCAATAGATAAAAATGCAGATACGGGGCCAATTTGGGTTCAAAAAGAGGTTAGCATAATTCCGACAGATACTGCTAAAACAATCTATCTTCGACTTCAAAAAGAAATAGTCACATTATTTAAAGAAAATTGGAATCTAATAAAAAATGATATTATCAAGCCTGTAAAACAGATAGAAGATAATGCTGTGTATCATGCCAAGAATGAGATAAATGGACTAGATAGAATTAACTTATCCAAGGTTCAAACAATTAGAGAAACAATAAATTTTTTAAGAGCTAGATCTTTTGGGGATCTAGGGTTTTCTCATTATGAAGATGATGGCAAAGAGATATATATAAACCTTCGATTGTCATTGGACATGGATATGAACAAGGAAAAAAATGAAGACAGATAAAATGATCTTAACTGCAGGGCCAAGCATAACAGAAAAAGAAATATCTTATGTCACCGACGCGGTTACAAACGGATGGAATGAGAATTGGAATAATTATATCACTCGATTTGAAGATGAATTTGCCAGATATATCGGTGTTGATAATGCAATAACAACATCTAGCTGCACTGGAGCATTACATTTAGGACTGCTTGCTTTAGGTATTGGGCCGGGCGACGAAGTAATTGTACCGGAGATTACTTGGGTGGCAACAGCGTCCGCAGTTGCTTATGTAGGGGCTACACCGGTTTTTTGTGATATTGAAGAAGATTCATGGTGTATGAGTGTCGCCTCTGCTGAACGCTTAATAACGTCAAAAACAAAGGCTATTTTTCCGGTCCATCTATATGGGCATCCTGCAAATATGCCAGAAATAATGAAATTAGCAGAAAAGCACAATCTAAAGGTTATTGAGGATGCTGCACCATCAATTGGTGCTGAAGTAGGTGGTCAGAAAACAGGGTCATTTGGAGATGTGTCAGGGTTTAGTTTTCAAGGTGCAAAGATTTTAGTAACTGGAGAGGGTGGAATGCTAGTTACAAATAATCAATCTCTATTTGATCGTGTAAAGTCTTTAGGGGATCATGGAAGGGATCCTAAGTACCCTTTAGCTGCTGTTGAAGTTGGTTATAAATATAAAATGTCAAACCTGCAAGCCGCATTAGGTTTGGCTCAAATAGAGCGAGCTGATGAACTAGTGAATAGAAAAAGAGAAATCAATGCGTTGTACAATAAACTTCTGAGTAGCAATGATAGGGTTAAAGTTTCTTCTGAATTAGAAGGTTGTAAGAGTATTCACTGGATGACATCTATAGAGCTTATTGGAGCTTCATTTGAGGATCGTGAAAACTTCATGAAGAAGTTGAAAGAAAATATGATCGACTCACGCCCAGTATTTAGCCCAATGAGTAGTTTACCAATGTTTAATAAGGGTAAAGAAAATCCTGTAGCATATCGTATAGGGTCTTCTGCAGTTAATCTACCTAGCGGACATAATTTGAATAATAGTGATATAGAGTATATATGCAAAATTATTACAAATAAGACACCATAGAAATTGTATTATGAAGATAAAGTATAGCATTATAATTCCATCATTGAATGGATTAGAGGGGTTAAAGGTCACACTGCCGTATATGTTGTCTATAGACAGAAATG
>Ga0233440_1003651_pt1 | contig 11416 bp, 10 predicted proteins | sample SI_123_September_5_FD_182791 | JGI IMG/M metagenome (GOLD analysis project Ga0233440, IMG submission 182791) | Seawater microbial communities from Saanich Inlet, British Columbia, Canada - SI_123_September2016_120_MG | ecosystem: Environmental > Aquatic > Marine > Inlet | place: Canada: British...
CCAATGGGAGGTAAAGATATCTATAGTGGTTCAAAAGGTGCGGCAGAATTGATATTTAAGTCTTATTATCATTCGTTCTTTAAGTCGGAGGAGTCCGGTGTGCGTTTAGCAGTTGCTAGAGCTGGCAATGTGATTGGTGGTGGTGATTGGGCACAAGATAGGATTGTTGTTGATTGTGTTGAGGCTTGGAGTAAATCTAAAAGTGTTGAGATAAGAAGCCCAGGAGCAACACGCCCTTGGCAACATGTCTTAGAGCCTTTGAGCGGATATTTGAATTTAGGCCAGGAACTTTATAATGATAGAGGTTTGAATGGTGAGGGTTTTAATTTTGGACCTCGTGCAGAGCAAAATCATACAGTTGTAGAGTTATTGAAAGATTTGAGTGAGTATTGGTATTTTGAAAATGCATATGATGCATTTACTGTGACAGACAATATCCCCTTCCATGAGGCTGCACTACTGAAGCTTAACTGTGACAAGGCGCTTGCATTGTTGAAATGGCAAGCGACATTGCAATACCAAGATACTATTGAATTTACTTCTAAGTGGTATTACAACTACTATAAAAATAATGGTGATATGATGCAACAAACAATTCACCAGATTGGTGAATATGAAAATATTGCCAAATCAAAATCACTCAAATGGACGGCGTAACTCTTACACCATTGAAAAAAATCACACACCCTAAGGGGGATGTTTTTCATGCCATGAAAGCAAGTGATGATGGGTTTTGTGGATTTGGAGAGGCTTATTTTTCAACTGTTAATAAATCTGACATTAAAGGCTGGAAAAAACATAGCGAAATGACATTAAACTTGGTCGTCGTAACGGGTGAAATTGAGTTTGTAGTTTATGATGGAGACAGTTTTTTAAATGTAAAGTTGTCGAAAGACAATTATCAAAGATTAACAATTAAACCTAACTTATGGCTTGCTTTTAGAGGTGTAGGTAATGAAAATATTTTGTTAAATTTAGCGAGTATTGAACACAACCCAAATGAGACTGAGAATGAAAAACTGGACGATTTTGACTACAATTGGAGAGAGTTGAATCACTTTAAATAGTGTTTAATGGCAATAATTTATGGAAAAAAGTGGCAGATTATTAATTGTAGGAGGCACTGGATTTATTGGTCGAAATGTAGCGATAGAGGCAGTAAATCGCAGATTCCAGGTGTCAATTATCTCTAAAAATAATTGCCCAAAATTAAAACAAGTTAAAGGAATTGAATATATTGCAGTAGATATTACCAAGAAAAAGGACTTGTTAATTAAATTAAAAGGAAAACTTTTTGATTATGTATTAAATTTAGGTGGGTATGTTAACCATGCTAACTTATCAAATGGCGGTGATGAAGTTTTCAATGTACATTTTAACGGTACTAAAAATTTAGTAAATTATATTGATAAAAGCAATCTAAAAGCCTTTATTCAAATTGGCAGTAGTGATGAGTATGGGGGTAATACCGCACCTCAAAATGAAAATCAAAGAGAGTTGCCAATATCTCCCTATTCTTTTGCCAAGGTAGCATCCACTCATTTTCTACAGATGTTATATAGAACAGAGGGATATCCCGTGGTAATTCTCCGCCCATTTCTTGTATATGGTCCTGAACAGGATGATAATAGATTTATTCCTCAAATTATTAAGGGTTGTTTAAGTAATGATAAATTTTCTGTATCTCATGGAGAGCAATTTAGAGATTTTTGTTACATTGACGATGTAGTTGATGCTATTTTTTTGTCAATTAAAAGTGGTGGTTGCTTTGGAAACGTTATCAACATCGCTTCAGGAAAGGCAATCTCTATAAAAGAAGTAATTAAAATTATTCAAAAAATTATTGGTTGTGGCGACCCTCAATTTGGTCAAATTTCATCAAGACCTGGTGAAAATCAACGGCTATATGCTGACATTTCTATGGCAAAAAAGCTACTAAACTGGAATCCAAAAATAGCCTTAAAAGATGGATTGGAGAGGGTTATAAAATTGCAACAAACTAATATTAAAAGAATGCATTAGTATCTTATGAATCATTTACGCCAAAAAATACTAATTACTGAATTGCACGATGGGGTGATAGAAAATGTTGTACTGAGAGCACATTATCTGCTTGGTTATGAGGTATTACTATTTTGCAAAACTAATAAACAAATAAAATTAAGTAAATATAGGTGTAATAACTATAGCACTTTAAAGAATTATGATTTTTCTATTTTTTTTCACAGGAAAGCCGAATGGTCTGAAAAGTTATATGAGACAGTTTTTTCGAATATTGAAGTAAATATTGAAGATAGTATTGAGTCAATAAAGTTCCGTATTTTAATTAAAGATGTATTGCAGAGATCCTTAGGTGGCTTTGATGAGTTGATGTATCTGGCAGAGTTAAAAGAACATGAATATGCCAATGTAAAAATAAGGTGCAGATGGAACCCGGTTAGATCGCAAATTTTAAAAAAAAGTATTGCAACAAATACCGTCACTGTAAGCTTTTCTTTTCTACCTTCTGTTTTTGAGCATATAAAAAAAACTATAAGCCCAGGCACATTAAAAAGATTTATCAATTTAGCTAAGCTAAAGTTGAAACCGAAACCCTTGCTTCATAAAAAAAATTCAAAAGTAATTTTTTTCCCGCATAAGGGTGTTGCATATGGAGATAGTTTCGAAAAGGATTATTACTATAGTGATGTAGCATCATCACCTTTAAATCGAAATAGCATTCTGCATCTAGAGTATGTTGCTTTTGATTCTTCAATTGCTAAGAGCTATATCGATAAAAATTTAGAGTTTGGTTTTATTAAAAAACCAAGAGCATTGGATCTAATAAAGTATTTGATATTTTCTCCGGATTTTAAGGTAAATAAAGTGATTCAGCATATTATCCGGAAAGAATTATCCGGTATGTCGACATTATTGTTCGTATATATAAATGTTATGGCTGACTTCTTGGTAGAATTTTATGTCAAAAAATTGTCATCAGTAACTGGATGTGAATTTGCGCTTTTAGGTTATGATGTGCTTTTTCCCAAGGAAATATCTGTTGCACTCCACAAGCTAAATATAAAAACTATAGCAATTCAGGAGCGCTACACACTACCTCATGCAGGCAATTATAATGTGATAGTTGATAATTATCTGGTTTGGGGTTGCCACGTAGAAAAGATGATTGATGATTCCATTGGTGAGTCTTTTGTTGGTACTTACATAGTTACCGGCCCACCACGGTCAGATAAAATAAACATGCACAGATTAAAATTTATAAAGAATTCTAGAAAAAAGTTTATAGTTTATTCAAATTCACCTGAGCCGAATGCATATATAGATAAGCATACTTTGTTAAATAGTTGGGTGAATATTCACACCCTGCTTACAGATGTGTTAGAGCTTGCAAATAAATACTTTGAATGTGATTTTGTAATACGAGCAAAACACTCTGGCTGGGACAAAATTGATTATTTTGAGAGTATTTTAGAGGCATTAAATCAGAAAAAAAATATTGAAATTGTAAGTGATTATGACAGTATGGATATTTCGTATACACTTCTATCAGATGTGCATGCAATTATAGGACATCATACATCAATTGCCGATGAAGGGTTGTGTTGCGGTATTCCGGCTCTATTTCATGATTTTGGTCCTTATGCAGGGAGTATATATGCAAAGAATTATAATTACAATGAGTTAAAGATATTTTCCGAATCTTCAGATGATTTCCAGTTAAAATTTTTTATTTATTTTGTGGAAGATCGGTATCCTATTGGAGCTACTTCATATATGGAGAGTAGCTACAAAAAAATATGCGATGGCAATGTAGTGGACAGAATTAACAAGACTATAGATAAAATAATAGATACAAATTCATATAATGAATGATATTTGTATTTTTTTGCAAGCTCGAATGTCGAGCAGTAGGCTTCCGGGTAAGTCTTTAATGGATGTATCTGGATATCCATTGGCAGTGTTATCGGCTTTACGTGCAGGGAATACTGGACGTAAAGTTGTTGTTCTCACATCAACAGATAAGTCAGACGATATTCTTTATGATATGATCTCTTCATATGGCATTGAATGCCTTCGTGGCGATCTTAAAAATGTTCTGTTAAGATTTAAAGAAGCTGCCGATAGACTTGGTCTTGATAAGGGCAGCTTAATTGTCCGTTTAACTGGAGATAATATTGTTCCAGATGGTGAATTAATTGATAATTTGATTAAGGCATACCAAGGGCTTGAAAAAATTGACTATATCGGGGCAGACTACCTTAATGATAAATTGCCATATGGTGTCAATGTGGAGTTATTTTTGCTTTCCGCCTTAGATGACGCACACCATAATGCTAGGAGTGCGTACGACTTAGAGCATGTAACTCCATGGATAAAGAAGAATTATAGATGTGATGGCATGTCTCCTTATGTTGATGATATCGAGTATGACACTGAAGAATTAAACCTAACTATTGACTCTAATGAAGAGCTTGAATTCATGAGATCAATTTTTCAAAAAATAGATCAGCCATTGGAAATGCCATGGCACAAAGTGTGTAAAATTGCAGATCAAATTAATTCAAAAAAAAATAAGGGAAGGGATGGTAATTTACTTAAAAAGACATAGAACTGCTATTTTTATACAGTTAATTGTTTTACTAATTATTTGTGTCAGTTTTATTATGGCAAAAGTACAATACTTCAGCACTATAACGGTTTATCCTTTGCAAATAACAGAGATTAGTCCTAGCGAAGGTGTGCAAATGAAACGGTACACCCCTGAATACACAATGCAGCTATTTTTGAAAGAGTTATCAAAGGACGGTGTTAGGATGGATGCTTATAAGAATTTTTTATTAAAGAATAAAGTACAGTGTAAAGATCAAAAGTCTCCCAATATTAAGTTTTATGAAAAGAGTGACAGTTCATTTCCAATAGTGAGTTATTACATAACGATCGAAGTGAAAAGTACTTGTAAAAATCTCTCTAATAAGTTTGTTGAATTTCTTCCAGGCTATATGAATGAAATGTTGGCCAACAAGATTCAAGATGTAGAAAATATAAATCTAGGCAGACTTAAAGATAATTTAATTTTAAAATTAGAAAGGGATTTACAAGATGCTAGGAAGTTTTTGTCAAATAGAAAAGAAATATTAAAAAAGATAGTCAAATTAACGGGTAACAAAAATAAACCAAGAGCGTTAACTGCTAATCAAAAAACGTTGCTAAATATTAGAGGTGACAGGACTAGTAGTATATTTAATGTAGATATTCCACTTTCTTATGAGGCTGCAGAGGCAGAGCTTAATTTCCTTTCATCTATGTCTAATTCTGATGAAATATCAATTGACATGATCAACCAAATGCGTGATATTGAAAGGTACAGTATCAAACAAAACTTTCAAGGCGCTAGGCTTGTTCATAGTTCATCTGTTAGTAGTGAGAGAAAATCAAAAAGAAGTCTGTTTTTGAGTTTATTTTTCGCAATTATAACGCTTAGTCTAGGATTTTTAGTTATCTTACTGAATGAGATTATGTTTCAAAAGAAGCGCCGAATAGATTGATATGGCATTATTAAGTGTATCGTCTTATTATGGAAAAAATAAAACAATAGTTGTCAAGTTAGTTCTTATGACACTTGTAGTTGGTGTTTTAGAAGCTGCTGGAATATTTGCCATTATTCCCTATATGGAAATGATGTTTGGAGAGGGAGAAGTCGACTCTTACTTTATGTCTGAACTAGTAGAATTATTTCCTTTTCTTTATGACAAGGTCAACGCCACAGCTTTCTTTCTTGTTTTTTATTTGATTAGGGCGATTACTCTAGCCACATTTGTACATAAGGTGCAAATGGTAGTTGGTAATGCGCATGCCAAATTGCTAAGCAATCTTTTCTTGGAGTCATTTGAAGGGGATGTATACTCCAAAGAACAGTCGTCAGAGTTAATCAGGGCATATACAAGAGACTCACTGGTGTTTGTTTATGCTTTTTTAATACAAGCTAGTGTGCTAGTAACAGAGTTAATTATTTTTATTTTTTTATTTTTTGGCATTGTATATTATCAGCCAGAAGTGGTATGGTTATCTCCAATTTTGATCATATTGGTGTCTTTAGGTTACTATTTAATTAAAAGACGAGTATCGGTATGGTCGAAGGATGTTCAAAAATACGATTCAAAAATGATAAAAAATATTCAAGAGGTGCATTCAGCGCATGATGAGATAACAATCTATCAAGCATTTAAAGGTTTTGAACACAGAGTGAATAATATTTTTCATCGAAAAACATCAGCATATGCTAAAACAGAAAGTCTAATGCAGATGCCAAGAATTATGCTGGAAACTATTTTAGTGTTACTGGTAGTCTTAAGTATTTATTATGTAACCCAAGTCCATACAAGCGCTATAGAACCATCCATTGCTGTTTTTATTGTTCTTGCAGGGTTTAGGTTGTTACCAATGGCGAATAAAATAACTCAGAGTTTGGGTTGGTTTAGAAACGGCACAGTTTCATTGGATGCGTTAAACAAAGTGTATCAACACCCCTATCGTAATCATAAAATAAATATATCTAAAAGCATATCAAGTAGTGAAATGAACAGGCCAGCAGTTACGGTGGAAGATGTGACAGGGAATGTTTATGCAAAACAAAAAAGTAAAGATCGTATTAATTTTACGGCTAATTATGGGGAGATTACTTGTATTATTGGAGAATCTGGATCAGGTAAGTCAACGTTATTAAGGCAGTTATCAGGACTGATAGATGTGCATGGAAAGATTACCTTTATGCCGTATCTTAAAAAGGATAAAAAAAATAAGTTCGATCCAGTTTTGTCTTATGTTCCGCAATCACCAACCATTCTTAATGACTCAATAAGAGCTAATATAGTTTTTATGAGGGATGTATTTTATGATGATATTACAATAGATAAAAGTTTAGAGATTGTAAATTTGAGTCAAAGAGTGCTGTCCTCAACTGATGGTATTAAGGCGATCTTAAGTGAATCTGGCAGAAATCTATCAGGTGGTGAGAAGTATAGGGTCTGCTTAGCTAGGGCATTAGTTAATGATCCAGATATATTAATTATGGACGAGCCGACGTCGTCTTTGGATCAAAAGACTAGTATAGAAATTATTCAGAATATTAGATCCTTTTTACCGAATGCCGCTATTATAATTTCAAGCCACGACCAAAGTATTATAGAGTTATCAAACAGGATAGTTAAGTTATGAATAAAGAAAAAAATAAGAAAATATTGTTTATAAAGAGAATTTTAAATACTTTCTTTTCTCCAAAAATTCATGGTCACTTTAAGAATGGAAAGGGGTTTGAAGTAGACACTAAGCCATCTAGGCTACGCCTTATTTACCACAAGATAACCTCTAGAATCTGGTTTTTCCCAAGCATGTACTTATCAAAATTTTGGGTTGGTGCAGAAAAAGATGGAGATCGTGGTTATACAACATTTATGGAAATTGATGACAAAGCCCTTTTTCTAATAGAGAATTTACAAGGGTTAATTGATAAAAAAAATATGCCAATATTAGATATTGGTTGTAATGTAGGTCGATTTCTCAATGTCTTGGCTAAAGATGGCTGTACTAATCTAACAGGTATTGATATAAATAAATTGGCTATTAATGATTCTTATAATGTTTACCCAGAATTGATTGATAAAGCTGATATGCAATGTACTACCATTCAAGAGTTTTTATCATCCTCAAAGGATAATGCATTCAACTTAATATACACGTATGGGGCAACTGTGGAGTTGGTGCACCCGACATTTCCTCTTGTTAAACATCTCGCTAGAGTTTCTAAAAGATATGTATGTTTATTTATTTCAGAGAACCAATCTTATGTCAGGTTTTGGGAGATAGAGTTTAAGAGACAACGGTTTGAATTGCTTATAAAGGCACCTTATTGTTATAGGAATCATTCCGGAAATTGTGATCAAGTACTATATATTTTTAGAAAGAGCTCAGCGTAACTCTTTTTTTTGATTGATACGTGATAAATAAGATTTCTAGTTATTTTCCTGGCCATGCTATAGGTTTGTTGCTAATAGCTCAGTATCTTGGATCAAATGGGCAAATATTGAATACAGGATATAACCACACGTTATTTTTACAATTATTAGTATCTTTTATATCGCTTTTATTTGCTTACACTGTTAACAGAGAAAAGAGTATCAAAATAATGATTCTCATTCTTCTTTACACTCTGTTGTCTGTAGGTCATTATTTAATGGTTTTAGATATAAATGGTGGCGAGTTTAATATAGGAAATTTGTATTATTATCTTAAGTTTGGCTTCTATAGCTTTGTATTTTTTTTAATCTTTTTTTATTTTAAAAGTCATAACTTTCTTACAACAATAAAATATTTAAAATTTATAGTTATAGTTTTATTTTCAGAATTGTTAATTTATTCTCTTTTTAAATATTTAAGTGTGCCATATGCCACTCTATTTGAATCAGTTGACGGAAGGTTTGCAGGGGTATTTCTTTACCATAATACACTTGTGACTTTATTTGCTTTATTTGTTATATCTTATGCTTTATTTTTTGATTCTTCTAGATGGAAATATATATTTCTAGTTGTTGGTTTTCTTCTTATCTTATCCTCAGGCGAGAGGAGTTCATTGATTGGTTTGTTATTCTTAATAACAACTTATATACTTTTTTGGAGTAAAGATACTAAAGAATTTAAAAAAAGAATATATGCACTTGTGATTATTGCAATATTTTTTCTGTTTTTTGTTGTAGCATATACTTTGTACTTCAGAGGGATGTCTTTGGAATCTTACGAAATGTTTTTCAGACCATTAATTGCGAGAATCTATTTTTCATACTTATCTATTGTTCATGTTTTTGATCAATCTTTATTTGGGTTTGGACCATTTTCGTATTTATTACCAACAAATATTTCAGATATGTATTCACAAGAAGTTTCTGAATTTGTAAAAATAATAGATAATTTATTCGGCTCAAATGAGGCTAAATATATAAATTCCTATCATGATAGCGGAAACTTGACAGGCCCCTCTTCTAGCATTAACTCACATAATACATTTTTATTGATGTTTTATTATTTTGGACTTGTCAGTATTTTTGTTTATACATACTTAGCGTATTTGATATTTGTATATGTTAAATATTTAAGATTAAATCTTAAAGCTATAAAAAGACGTATCACGTTTATTAATAATAGACTTTTAACGAGGTTCGATGAAAAATTCTGTCTTTTACCAATAGTTTCGGTAGTGTTTCTTATTGCGTCAATACCGGCCCTATTTCTTTTATCTTTGGATAATTATCTTTTGCTGATAGTGATAGCTTTAGGATATATTGGTTCATTTCTTAACGGAAAATCTTATGCATAGTCATAATAAAAAAGTGTTGATAGCTGGATATACCGGGTTTATTGGGTCACATTTGATAAAAGAAATGAAGGCTGATAATTCCATAACCATAATACCTCTCTCAAGATCAAACGGTTTTGATTTAGCAGGCGACCCCAAAATATTTGATATTGAATGCGATGTTATTGTGAATTTAGCCGGAGTTGTTGGAATAGATCGCAGCTGGAAGGAGCCCAAGGATTTCTATAAAGATAATTATCTTACCACTCTTAATTTACTTGAACTTGCACGTAAAAATAGTGCATCCATTGTTCATATAAGTTCATATGTTTATGGTGTTCCACAATACCTTCCGGTAGACGAGAAACACCCTATTCAGGGATATAATCCCTACGCATCATCAAAAATTCTCTCGGAAGAACTTTGTAAAGATTATGGGAGGTATTACGATATTCCAGTTACTATATTGAGACCATTTAATGTTTACGGAACTAATCAATCCTCTCAATTTTTATTATCTAGATTAATTGACTCTGCAATTAATGGTAATAATGTGGATATTCATGACATGAGCGCAAAAAGAGACTATCTTTGGGTAGAAGATTTAGCGCATGGAATTTCCAAGGTTGTTAGTAATCAAAAAAAAGGCGTTAATATTTATAATATTGGAAGTGGTATTAGTCATAGTGCAAAAGAGGCGATAGACATAATTACATCCAAAAGCAGCAATCTCAATTACTCTATAATAGGAAGGGATAGCAGTCTTTTGGTAAATGACTGTGTATGTGATTATTCGCTATTCTCCCGTGATTATATGTGGCACCCAAAAGTTAGTCTTGAAGAAGGCCTTTCACGTATGATTAATCACTTGAAATGATATGCAGGTATCTTTTTTAACATTTGGTGGTCGAAAGATTGGAACTGGACATTTATTTAGGTGTTTAGCTATGTCGGAGTGGGTGGAGAAGCTGACATTAAATACCGAAATCTCATTTCATTTATATGACTTTGGTGTTGAGAAGCAGGATAAGGCATTGGAGATTTTGCATAGTAGATCAAGTCATTGTTGTTATATACAAAATAAAGAGACTATTAAGGACATGCATTTTGACACGGTAATTGTAGATTTATTGAATGCACCTCTTGACCTGATGGGCATCCTAAAAAATAGGTCTAATTTATTAGTGTCAATTGACAATATTTCTAAAAGTAGGGGATTATCTAATATCGCAATTAACCCACTTTATTATAAGATTAATAAAAGCAATATTGGTCACGATTATATTGGCCCTAAATTCCAAATAATTTCTCCAGGGTTTCTTAACAAACAAAGTCGCTGGAAGAACAAAGTTGAGAAAATTCTAATTATACAAGGAGGGTCAGACCCTTTTGGAATTACGCCTAAGATTGTACAAGATTTAGAGTCTTTGTTACTTAACAAGTTAATTACACTTCATGTTGTAGTAGGGCCCGCATCCAATCAATCACAAGGATTGTTAAACTTAGCCAACAAGTACCATGATCAAATAGTTCTCCATCAAAATATTTTAAAAATGAGTGATTTCTTAGGTGATGTAGATTTGGCAATTTGCTCGGTAGGAGTTGTTGCTTTTGAGGTTGCTAGTATGGGTATTCCCGCTATTCATATTACTGGAGTTGAAAAGGAGTTGGAAACAGGTGTATCTATGAGTGATTTGGGAGTAAGTATAAACATGGGGATGTATAGTCGCCCATCTCCCCGATTATATGATGCGGCTTTGGCATTGATAAACAATAATTCCTCAAGAAAAAACATGAGAGATAATTGCCTTAAGATTTTTAACCCAACCAATGCTAAAAAGATGATCGAGTTAATTATATTTAATTCTAAAGGAGATAGAGATGACAAGCATAAAATTATCCAATAAGATTTATAATAATAAGTCACTACCTTATATTATTGCGGAAATTGGAGTTAATCATAATGGCTCTCTTGATAAAGCAAAGCTTTTAATTAAGAGCGCCAAAGAAGCTGGTGCAGATGGCGTAAAATTTCAAACATACAAAGCTGAAAAAATTGCATCAAAAGAT
>Ga0233440_1003658_pt1 | contig 11407 bp, 6 predicted proteins | sample SI_123_September_5_FD_182791 | JGI IMG/M metagenome (GOLD analysis project Ga0233440, IMG submission 182791) | Seawater microbial communities from Saanich Inlet, British Columbia, Canada - SI_123_September2016_120_MG | ecosystem: Environmental > Aquatic > Marine > Inlet | place: Canada: British...
AAAAATACAGCGCTTGTTCTACATCAATATAAAGTTGTTTGATTTGCTCTGTTAGCTGAGCGTCTTTGATATTTAAGCTGTCACGTAGACAACTGACAATAGTGACCGTGTTGTTGAGTAAAAAACTTTCTTTGTCGGTGTGGTTTTTCTCGTGGCAAATTTTTGCCTGATTTACTTTTAAAACGGCTGTATCAATAAAAATACGATATAAGTTTTCATTCTGTTCTTGAGTCTGCTGGTATTGATACATTGTGATTTTTCCTTGGTTAAATTTGATATAAAGTTTTAACGGGAAATGTTTTAAATTCTTTAACCAAAAAAGCTTAAAGTTTGAAGTAATCAATCAACTTGTGATGATGTTCTCATTTTACAAAATAAATCTAGGATTATCTAAGATGCGTTTATTTGACTATTATTTGATGGTTTTTAGTTTGTTGTTTTCATGTGGCCTTTATGCTTCACCAAAATCTAATGATTGTAATGAGCATTTGGAATCGATTCATTTAGAAAATAATGTTTTTTCTCCTCGTTTATTGCAAGTTGAAATAGATCGGTTTTTACTGCTGGCTGAAAAGTCATTGGTTTATCGCGAGCAATCGTTGCAAGTAGTAACCTCATTAAGACATAAAATTGATCGTGATATTCCTCTTTCTGGGGATGATCTTGATGTTTTGAACCAAGGTGTTATCGCTCATTTGGATTTAAGAAAAAGTCTTTATCAAATAGCCGAACATCATGAGTGCTGGATAAAACTTAAACCAGAGCAGGTTAAAAAAGTTCGTCTGGATAGTCTCGATCATTTAAAGGCCGTCATGTTGTCCTTGTCGGCAGGGTTATTATTGTATGACAATTATTTGGTATCAATTTCGCTGTTTGAAAAGGATAAAAAACTCAGGCGTTTTTTAAATAGTCGTGATCAAGGTTATAAAAAAGGGCGGTATGAACTTTTAAATGCAACGTTGTCTTTTGATTCTGTGCGTAATCGACATCGAATGCGCCAGGCCATCAAGTTTTATGAAAAAACAATTAAAAAAGTGCCTGAAAAAATAATATGGCAAGATGATTCGTTGTCTTATCTCAATTTATTAATTTCACAAAGTATTTCGTACAACAGTACAAAAGTTTTTTCCCCATTTTATGTGGCAGGAAGAAAGCTTAAGTCAGTCACGGTGATTACCCGAGATTTGTTAAATAAATTGTCAACGGAAAGTATGAATTTGTTCAGTGGTTTATTTGGTAATTCTTTGGGATTGGTTCAATTAAGAAGAGGTTTGTTATATCAACAAAAATCAGTTGAAAAAGAATTGCGTCATACATTGCGGGCGGGAGACATATTATTAGAAAAAACACCTTTTCGCTTAACCGATAAGTTAATTCCAGGTTTTTGGGGGCATGTGGCTATTTGGATAGGCACTGAAAAAGAATTAAAAGACCTAGGGATTTGGAATCATCCCATCATTGTAAAATATCATGAGCAAATTAAGCAACAGAAACAGGTGGTTGAGGCGTTAAGGTCTGGTGTGGAATTAAATCAGTTATCGCGGTTTTTAAATATAGATGATTTGGCCATATTACGTTTTGCCAAACAGTCTAAAGAAGACCGTATTAAGACGATTATTCAAACATTTAGACAAATTGGAAAGTCTTATGATTTTAATTTTGATGTGGAAACTACCGATAAAATTGTGTGTTCAGAATTGGTTTATGTGACCTTTACATCTTTTAAATGGCCAACGGTTAAAACATTAGGTCGTGCAACCATCAGTCCAGACAATGTTGCCTCGAAGATTTTTTCTGATGGCACTCTGGAATTAATGGCTTTGTATCTTTCGGGCAAGAAAATAAATAAGAATGCCACTGATGAGTTTAAGAGGTTGATCCGAAATTAAGGGGCGTTGCGTGAAACAACGAAGTGGTTATTTAAAAATATCGAAAAAATAAAATAGTTTGTTATTTCAGCTTCAAAATTTTGCCTTTTTTCCAATGCAAAGTTTGTGATTTTATTTCCTTATAACTGGCTCCTTGGTTAATTATAATTCTCCGTTTTTTACTGTTTCCTCTGATCTGAACATTATATATTTTACATATTTGTTTTTCACAAGGAGTGTCTTCCCATTGGAATGTGAATTTCTGAGTATCGACATTATAGACATAGAGTAATCGTCTTTTATGGGAGTAGAAATTAGGTGTTCCTTTGACGGCGAGTACAGAAAATAAATAGTCTTTGCGTGATAAACGATAAATGGTTAAAGCGTGATAGTGAAAATATTCACCTGGTTGTAAATAGAGGGAAAATTGATCAACAAAGTTATAGTTATTGGTTTTTGCTATATTTTTTTCAAGTGTCACTTCAAAATAACGTTTGTTTTTATCGGGTTTGCTGTAGGAACAAACTTTGTGAAATTGACCTACCATTAACATGATTTGGCATTTATCCAGTATTCGTGGCGGGAAATAATTTTCTTTGTCGAGGTAAATAATATTTTTATTAAACTCTTCATTGGTCTGTGCACCTGCTTTTTTTAGTGCTTTTGCCGTAATGAAATGTCGGTTTCTAGTCGCAACCATGAGAGCTGTTAAGTTATCATTAGATAGAATATTGGGATTGGCTTTGTTTTCGAGTAATAGTTCAACCGTTTTTCGTTTGCCTTTTTTTGCCGCAAAATGTAAAGCGGTCAATCCATTGTTGTTTTGCTGGTCAACATTGACGCCAAATTCAATTAATTTTTTGATGACTTTTTTATAGTCTCGGTTGGCGGCTTGCATTAAGGCTGAATTGCCAGATTTGGCATGAACCACATGTTTACTAGCGCCATGGTTCAGTAACAGTGAGACCATTCGATGTTTACCATGATGAGCGGCTGAAAACAAGGCGGTTGTGTCATTGCTTAATGATGATTCTATGTTGGCTTGATGTTTGATTAATAGTTTGGCAATTGTATCCGCCCCTTTTACTGCTGCCCAATGAAGTGGTGTATAACCTTGTGGGTTAGTTTGTTCTATTTTTGCGCCATATTTGATTAAGTATTTAACACTGGTTTTATTATTTTTGTCGACAGCGATGAATAATGGAGAATCACCCGATTGAGTGATGAAGTTGGCGTCAGCTCCTTGTTCGAGTAAAAAATTAACAATGTTGGCTTTTCTTGATCTGATGGCTGTGATTAATGCAGACTTTTTATTGCTAATGTTTTCAATAGGGATTTTTAATGCCATGAGGTATTTGACACATTCATAACAGCCAGATTTACTTGACTTGTATAAATAAAACCAGCCTTTATCACCGTATCGATTAACATCAAAACCATTTTCCAATAAAATCTGAATGCTTTCTTCTTGGCGTTTTTTGGCGGCAAAACTCATGGCGTCTTCATGTTTGGAGTTTTGCTGATAGAGATTGGCTCCGTTTTCGATCAAATATTGTAAAATGTCTAATTTTCCATGAGCGGCAGCGTTGATTAATGGGGTATTTTTACGTCTTTTGGTGAAGTTGATATCCGCCCCTTGAGTTATTAGAGCTTTTACTTCATCTAAATGACCATATTTGGTGGTTTTTAAGAGTTGGTTTGATGCTTTTAGGTTAAAATCAGCGATTGAGGGGACGCTGTGAAAAATAATAAAAAATAATAAGGCTAATAATTGTTTTTGCATTGAAATATTTGTCCAAAAGAAAAAAGTAGGTGCGCTTGTGTCTAGCTATATTTTATAACAAAATAGGGTCTTCGTTTTAAAATTGATTAAGAAAATAATGGAGTCTATGAATGATCTCAATTGAACAGCGTATTGCTGATGAGTTGAAGGTAAATCCGCATCAAATAAAAACCACCATTGAATTATTGGATGAAGGAGCAACCGTCCCGTTTATTGCAAGATATCGTAAAGAAAAAACAGGTGGCTTAGATGATACTCAATTAAGAGAATTGGCGGATAGACTGGAATATTTAAGAGAATTAGAGGTACGACGAAGTGCCGTCTTAAAATCAATTGAACAACAAGAAAAATTAACGCCTGAACTTAAGCAATCATTGCTGGAAGCGGATACCAAAACTCGCTTGGAAGATCTTTATCTACCTTATAAGCAAAAACGCAGAACCAAAGCTCAAATTGCTAAGGAAGCTGGGTTAGAGGCTCTGGCGTTACAACTGCTGAATGATCCAATGCTGGTGCCAGAAGAAACGGCTAAACAATTCATCAATGCAGAAAAAAATATCAATGATGCCAAATCAGCACTGGATGGCGCACGTCATATTTTGATCGAAAAATTTGCAGAAAATGCGAGTTTGCTACAGAAACTTCGTCAATATTTACAAGATAATGGCATGGTGACTTCTCGATTGATTGAAGATAAAAAATCAGAAGGTGGTAAATATAAAGATTATTTTGATTATCAGGAATCGATTAACACGATTCCCTCTCATCGAGCATTGGCTTTGTTTCGTGGGCGTAATGAGAGTATTTTAAATATCAAATTGGTGAGTAAGCAAGAGTGCATGGAAACTTTAAAAACCAGTCCTTGTGAATCCATTATTGCAAATTTCCATGAAATCAGTGATCAAGGGCGACCTGCTGATAAATGGCTGTCACAAGTGGTGCATTGGGCATGGCAAATTAAGCTGTATTCTCAATTGGAGCTTGAATTATTAAATGGCTTGAGAAGTGAGGCAGAAGATGATGCGATTGATGTTTTTGCCACTAATTTAAAAGATTTATTAATGGCTGCACCCGCAGGTCAAAAAACCAGTTTGGGTCTTGATCCTGGTATTCGTACTGGAGTTAAAGTGACGTTGTTGGATGCAACAGGACAATTGTTGGAACATGCTGTTATTTATCCACATCAACCAAAAAATGATTGGGATGGTTCAATTCAAACATTATTCAAATTGTGTAACGATCATCAGGTGGAATTGATCAGTATTGGTAATGGTACCGCTTCAAGAGAGACTGAAAAACTGGTCATGGATTTAAAAAAACGTCACTCAGAATTAAAGTTTCAGCACATCATGGTGTCTGAAGCTGGAGCCTCTGTTTATTCTGCATCAAAAGAAGCTGCTCAGGAATTTCCTGATTTAGATGTCAGTTATCGAGGTGCAGTATCCATTGCCAGGCGTTTACAAGACCCATTGGCTGAACTGGTTAAAATTGAGCCTAAAGCGATTGGTGTTGGGCAATATCAGCATGATGTTAATCAGTCCCGTTTAAATAAAGCGTTGGACAGTGTGGTAGAAGATTGTGTTAATGCAGTGGGTGTTGATGTTAATACGGCATCCATTCCATTGTTAACCCATGTGTCAGGATTAAATCAAACATTGGCAAGTAATATCGTTGATTATCGAAATCAGAATGGGGCTTTTAAAAATCGTAAAGAATTAATGAAAGTCGCCAGAATGGGAGAGAAAAAATTTGAGCAAGCGGCGGGTTTTTTAAGGGTTAATCAAGGTGAGAATCCTCTGGATGCCTCCAGTGTTCATCCTGAATCCTACCCTGTTGTGGAAGCCATTGCCAAAGCCAGTAGTAAACCAATGGATCAAATTATCCAGAATGTTGATTTTATTCGCTCATTGTCAGCCAATGATTATATCAATGATCAATTTGGCTTGCCGACCGTTCAAGATATTTTTATTGAGCTGGAAAAACCAGGCAGAGACCCACGTCCAGAATTTAAAACGGCTACCTTTAAAGAAGGTGTGGAAACAATTAATGATTTAAAATTAAATATGTCACTGGAAGGCGTGGTCACCAATGTTACTAAATTTGGTGCTTTTGTCGATGTGGGTGTGCATGCAGATGGATTGGTTCATATTTCTGAAATGGCCGATAAATTTGTTAAAAGTCCATGGGATGTTGTTAAAACAGGGGATGTGGTCAAAGTTAAAGTGATAGAAATTGATTTGAAGCGTAAACGAATTGCCATGACCATGAAGAAAAAATCAGCAGATAATACTAAAAATAATACCAATTCCACACCTAAATTTGAGTCACAAAATAAACCCAAACAACGTCCGCAAAAAAAGAAAAATGAGGTGGTCATTAATAATTCAATGGCAGATGCCTTGGCTAAAGCGATGAATCGGTAATTATTTAAACAGGGTAAGGGATGATTCAAAATAAGGGGAAGCGAAATAAATAAATGTCCAAATTGCGCAGGATTTTTGTTCGCCTTTGAGGCGAAAAAATAGGCGTATAATCGAACTATACAACTATTTTTGCAACAAAAAAGGCGGACAAAAAAATTGCTATGCCCTTTGGGTACAAGCTAGTTGGATGTTTATTTATTGCGCATCCCCTAACCTTTGTAAGGGTTTATTTTGAATCGTCCTAATCATGGGTGATGTCAATAAAGCACACGCAATAAATAAACTACCCATCTTACTTGCTCTTTTGCCTGTCTTCTTTGCCACAAAAATAGTTATGTAGGGCGACTACACTCCTATTTTTGTAACAAAAAAGACAAACAAAATTTCTGCGCAATATGGGTGGTTTATTTATTGTGCGTTACCTAAATAACAATGTTAGAAATATGAGATGGCAAAGGTATTCATTGAATGTCATGTTTTTTAGTCTAAAATTATAATCAAATTCTAGGATATAATTGTTATAGGCAAAAAAATAATGGATATCAGCGTGGATTACTGGATGGGGTTGCTCAAAGTTTATGAAATCCAGTTATTATTGATTGGTCTGGTCGTTGCCTTTTTGTTTGAATTGCAACGTATTTATGTGCTGAAGTTTGATCGTCATTATCAATGGACTGCCTATTATCTGATTTTTTCATTATTGATTATTTTTTTCAGTGGCATCATGCTGGTTTTAGTGCCCGCTCATAATATCTCATCCGCAATATTCATTGGCATGAGCACTCCCGTTTTAGTGACTGTTTATTTTAAAGCGTCTATCAGGCGTAATTTTTTGCCTGATCATTCGGGAGTTTTTGGTTCTCAGATGTCTGAAGAAAAAGAAATTCTTAAGCAGAAATATTTATCATGTTACCCCTCTTTGGTTCATTCTATGTCATCAAAAACGGTGGATGATGAATTAGATGATGAATTAGATGATGAATTATTAGAGGTCTTTTCAGATGCCTCCAATAATTTGATGGATGAATGTATTATGCATGTCAAAGCACTTACAGGTAACAATGACCCTGCAAGAGAAATAATACATATTCGCAGAATATTTCATACCTTGAAAGGTGATTCAAGATCAGCAGGTTTTTTCTTGATTGGTGATATCAGTTGTATGTTGGAGGGGGTTTTTCATGCGATAGGAGAAAAAGACCTGGAAATCACCGATTGTTTGCCTGCCTTAACGTTACAGATATTGGAAAAAATAAAAGAAATGCTTGGTTCTACAGAGCATGAACAATATTTAGATGAAATTCGACATTTGATGATTCAAGTTGAAAAATTATTTATGCAGGATTGTGAACTCAAAAAGAATAAGTTTCAGGAATATTATTGTCACTTTTTTCAAGCATTGCCGTAATATAAGTAGGTGACCATAATTATATTAACATTTTCACTCAATATTTTCCGCCCTTTGGCACTACTACTCTGACCGAATAGACCTCTATGCAATCAGAGTAGTAACACCAAAGGTCAAAAAATCTTGAGCGAAAATTTTGTTAAGATAATTATGGTCACCTACTTATAACTCAAAGCAAAAAAGGGAAATAAAATAAATTTATTTCCCTTTTTTTATTCCATTTTAGTGATGTTACTCACCAGAAAATAATAAAATTATTTAGTAGATTCAACTGGTTTTTTAGCATCATGTTTTTTGTATAAATGATATGATCCTAAAAAAGTATTCAATGGTGTTTCATATTACATAATGATAAATTTTCAAAATATTACGTTACAACGAGGTCATAAGGCATTATTTGAGGATGCTTCTGCGGTTATTTATCCTGGTCAGAAAGTGGGGGTTACAGGATTAAATGGTTGCGGAAAATCCAGTTTGATGTCGATGATAATGGATGAAATTCATTACGATGCAGGTGAATTTCAAATGTCAACGAGTTTGGTGGTTGCTCATGTCAGTCAGGAGTCGCCAAATACAGAAAAGGCAGCGATAGATTTTGTGCTGTCAGGCGATGAAGAACTGGTTACAACTCAAAAGGCTCTTGCTAAGGCTGAGCAAGTCAATGATGGTGGTAAATTGGCGGAGTGTCACGCAAAATTGGATGATATAGATGGTTATCAGGCTCATGTTCGTGCCGCTAAATTAATGCAAGGACTGGGATTTACCATTGCTCAGGAGCAACAAGCGGTGACCGCTTTTTCTGGCGGTTGGCGAATGCGTTTGAATTTGGCGCGGGCATTGATGTGTCGATCCGACTTGTTATTATTGGATGAACCCACTAATCATTTAGATTTGGATGCTGTTTTTTGGCTGGAAGATTGGTTAAAAAATTATTCAGGAACTATTTTATTAATTTCACATGATAGAGACTTTCTTGATTCGGTGGTCTCTCATATTTTACATATTGAGCATCAAAAATTTAACTTATATACAGGTGGTTATTCTGCTTTTGAAGTATTGAGAGCTCAAAAATTGTCATTACAACAAGCTGCTTACGAAAAACAGCAACAAGAAATTGTTCATATTAAAAGTTTTATCACTCGTTTTAAAGCTAAAGCAACAAAGGCTAAACAGGCACAAAGTCGTGTCAAAATGTTAGAAAAAATGGAAATAATTTCAGCCGCACATGTTGATTCTCCCTTTAATTTTAAATTTAGCCCTCCTGAAAAAATGCCTCGTCCTTTATTAAAAATAGAAAAAGCAGTCATTGGTTATGATGAGCTGGCTATTTTAAAAAATGTTTCATTCACCATTACTCCAGGTGATCGTATTGGTTTGTTGGGTGCTAATGGTGCAGGTAAATCTACTTTGATTAAAGCCCTTGCTGGTGATTTAGAGCCGTTGACGGGTGAAATGGTGTTAGCGCAGGATTTAAAAATTGGCTATTTTGCCCAGCATCAGGTGGATCAGTTACATGAAGATGAAACCCCTCTACAGCATTTTCAACGATTGGATCGAAAAGCGACCGAACAGCAATTGCGGACTTATTTGGGGAGTTTTGCTTTTTCAGGTGATCAAGCATTAACCTGTATTGATGTATTTTCTGGCGGTGAGAAAGCCCGACTGGCATTGGCATTAATTGTTTATCAAAAACCAAATTTGTTATTATTAGATGAGCCAACCAATCATCTGGACATAGAAATGCGGGTTGCTTTGAATCATGCCTTACAGGAATATGAAGGTGCGCTCGTGCTGGTATCACATGATCGACATTTATTAAAAACGACTACAGACACATTTTTTTTAGTGTGTCAGGGTAAAACTGAGCAATTTAATGGTGATCTTGAAGATTATCGCCGTTGGTTATCCGAACAAAATAAATCAGAAGAAATAAAAAATGATGACATTGCTGAAATTAATAAGAATAAAAAAATAAAGAAGCAACAAGAGGCAAAACTCAGGCAGCAATTGTCACCACTTAAAAAAGCAATTAAAAAGTTGGAGAATCAATTAGAGTCTTTGAATGAAAAAAAAGCTGAGATTGAACAGATGTTATCTGTCAGCACTATTTATCAGGACGAAAATAAAGATCAATTAAAGCAGTTGTTGTTAGATAAAACAAAGCTTGATAGTGAGCTTCAAGTGGTTGAAAATGAATGGATGGAAAAGTCTGAAGAGCTAGAAATGGCAATGTCTGGTGAGTAATATTTTAGAAAAATTGTAACTATTCAGGCCACCCCTCTTTTTCTCCATTTCTTCGTTAAAAAATATTCATTTACACCTGTAAACTCATATTTTTTGCCTTGAACTGGAGAAAAATAGGGGTAACCTGAACAGCTACAGAGATTTTACGTGTTTTTTTCAGAGAATTTTGATACCCTCTGAATAGTTACGAAAAATTAACAATTACTCATTCATCAGTGATGACCATTGTTAATATTAAATATACTATTATTGGTAGTAGTTCTTGAGTCTCTTTTCATGGGTAGTGTGACTTTTTAACCTCTAATCAAACCCAATGTTGCATTATCTAAGTTTTCTTCTTTAATAATGCAATGTCCCAATGTTTCTTCTACCTCATAGTCACCTGAAGACCTGATTTCTTCACTGATGTGATTAACAATGGCTTCTCTTGCAAACTTAAGGTCTTTGGTTAGGACAAAACGATTGTTTCTATAGCAATAGCCATATTTTAAGTCATGAATCGATAAAGATAATTTAGTGACTTCATCAATTTCTCCAATATATGAAAAGAAAACTTCTTTGCTTTTGAAGGTCGTATGGTCAATCCATAAACCCAATGATCGGTGTTTTATTTGAAATCGATGTTTGTGAAGCATGACTTGCTCCCACAGTTTATAGTTTTCCAGTTCAATATAACGAATACTGTCATTGTTTTCTAAATTTTTTACCTGGCATCGAATCAGTTTAATGCTGTCTGTTAATGCAGATTCAGATTGATTTGATGTAAAATCTTGTGCAAAAGCCACCCAGTTACTCCTTAAATTGAAATTTTTCTATCCAGTTTTCTATAAGAAATTGCTTCACTTGCATGTTTAATTGCAATGTTTTTCGATGCTTCAATATCTGCGATGGTACGTGAAACCTTGAGTATTTTATGAAAGGCTCTGGCAGAAAGACCAAATTTATGGATTGCTGATTCTAACAAGTTTTGTGTTTGATCGTCTATTTCGCAAAATTGTTTAATTTGTTGGTTGTTCATTTGGGCGTTTAAGCATCCATTACGTTGCAATTGTATTTGTTGTGCTTGAATTACTCGTTCTTTAATAATAGCACTTGTATCACCGTGTGTTGAATTCTCTTGTGATTTTAGTATTAATTTATGAGGTACAGGAGGAATTTCTATGTGCATGTCAATACGGTCAATTAAGGGACCAGATAATTTTCCTCTATATCTTGATATTTGTTCGGAAGTGCATTTGCAACGATCATTTAAGTCACCTAAATAACCACATGGGCAGGGGTTCATGGCCGCAATTAGTTGGAAGTTGGCAGGGTAGTCAATTTGTTTGGAAGCTCTGGATATGGTGATCTGGCCAGATTCAAGAGGTTCTCTTAAGACTTCAAGCACTTTTCGGTCAAATTCGGGGAGTTCATCTAAAAATAGTACGCCACGATGAGCCAGTGATATTTCACCAGGTTTTGGATTGCTACCGCCACCCACCAGAGCAACTGCTGAAGCTGTATGATGTGGAACTCTAAAAGGTCGCTTTTTCCAGTCGGTTAATTGAAATTTTTTCTGTAATGAACTGATTGCTGCAACTTCTAAGGCTTCTTCTTCGGTTAGTTCAGGTAAAATACCTGGTAAACGATTTGCCAGCATTGATTTGCCCGTTCCTGGCGGACCAAACATAATTAAGTTATG
>Ga0233440_1003665_pt1 | contig 11397 bp, 12 predicted proteins | sample SI_123_September_5_FD_182791 | JGI IMG/M metagenome (GOLD analysis project Ga0233440, IMG submission 182791) | Seawater microbial communities from Saanich Inlet, British Columbia, Canada - SI_123_September2016_120_MG | ecosystem: Environmental > Aquatic > Marine > Inlet | place: Canada: British...
CTGAAATACGTGAACGAATCACATACTTGTTTTTTACTTTCATGACGGTACTTTAACAGGTTTTTAAACATGCTTAAGTTGTCATGACCCTTAAATTTTTTATCAAGAAAAAATTGAATCAACCCCAAAAATAATACAGACTTGGTATCTTTTCTCGACATATTGTGCTCATCTCAAAGATTTCAATAAGGTAATAAGATTCCATTACTTTTTCTAACCTAGCTATAATTTTATAAAATAAATTATTGTTTTAATTTTATAAAATTAAAACCCTAAAAAGATATAATATTAACTTATTGAGTTTTTGATAAATAATTTACAACTTCAATAGGTATGCTTATTTAATTTACTACTTAAAAAAAATTTCACTCTTGTAACACTCCTTTTTCAAGTGGATTATATATTTTATACTCTCTGTACTCCTCGCGACCTGTATTTAATGGCAATGTATATTTGGTGTATGAATAAATAGAAATTAATATAAGAAAAATTAATCTTGAAATTAATTTAGGTTTAAAAAGTATTATCAAAGCAGGGACTATAATGATTTCACTCATTAAAAAAGATTGAGATAATCTACCAGCTAATAACTGAACTGAATTAAAAGAAAAATAAATTAAAACACCAGCAAAAAAAACATTTCCAAAAAAAATAATTTCTTTAAATTTATTTTTTAATTTACTATAATATATAATTAAAAAAATTGTTAAAAATAAATAATATATGGTACCGATTGTAATGCCCTTTTCTTCCATGCCAATTACTTTTGTTAAAATTGAAGATTCTATATATCCCGAATAAGCGAAACCTAAAAAAGATAACAAGGATACAGCAGTGTATAATAAAAATTTTAGTGGCACTAAAGATAAAAACAAACTTAAAATCAACAAAGTAAATGAAATTAATTTATGAGATAGTATGTCTTTTTTGATAAAAATAAATGCCACTATAAATACAATAGAAGAAATATGAATCATTGACGCAATAATCCAAAAAAATAAAAAATATTGAGTTTTACGTTCAATTAAAAAATGTAAAGAAAATAAAAGAATACCAGAGGCTAAAGCATGTCTAAACTGACCCATTTCATCAATTAGTAAATAAGCCCCAATGAAATACAATAAAGAAATGAATATAAATTTTGAATATTTAAATATAATATAACTTTTTAAACTTATACTTATTGTAGCAATAATTAATAAAAAAATATTATAATTTATGCCGACATAATTAGTTATATAGTTTAAATACAAGAATAATGGCTCCTTCCTAAAATCTTCAAAGAATCCATCATCAATACTATATTTAAACCAATCCAAATAACTAAAATAATCATAACCAATTTGATAACGCAAACCTGCAAAGATTATTATGTATATTACTAGTGTAATAAAAAGCATTTTTGATAAATATATTTTATCATTATAAAATATATTTATCAATGCTGCTATATTTATAATAATAAATGTTGATAAAAATGACATTTTATAATTTACCTTCTATCAATTTACCAACTTCTATTGAATGTGATTTTAAATCAAATGAATAAATATAGTTAATACTATACTCTTTGTTTATATTATTTGTTAAATTATTTATCTTTTCAATCCATTCATTTGTAGTATTATTTTTTACTAAAAAATCTTCATTATTATTTACTGTTTCGGTCAATCCGCCAATATCGGAAACTAATACTGGCTTTCCAAAAGATTGAGCTTCAATAGAGACTCTACCAAAAGGTTCAGCCCAGAGAGAGGGAACTAAAACCAAATCTTTATCTAGATATATTTTTTCTTGATCAGTTTCATACCCCATTAAAAAAACATTATTAAAAATTTTAAATTTATTTTCTAAAATTTTATTTTTAATCCCGTATATATAAAAATCAATTTTTTTAAACTTTTTAGCTATTTTATAAACTATATCAATTCCTTTATTATTAGATGTACCTATTGAAACAATTTTTTTTATTTTTTTTAAAATAATTTTATTCTTAGATTTTAAAATTGGTGGGTAAATAACTTTTATATTAGCACCTCCTATACATTTATTTATTTGATACTGCATAAACTTACTATTTGTAATAATTGCCGATGCTGATTGATATATTTTTTTATAAATATGATATTTTAAATTATAGAATTTATAATTACTATTATAATTTAGATGCTCATACGCCCTGACAATTATGAAATGCTTTTTATTATAAATTAGTGCTGCAATATAACTAGTAACAGTGCTAGCTGTTGTTGAAATAATTGCATAAATCTTATTTCTTTTTATTATTTTTATCAAAATAATCATCATGATAAAATTCCTATATAGATATCTTAATATACGATTTTTAAATAATATTTTTTTTTGTATTATTATATATCCATTCTCTTTAAAGACAATATTTTGACTTCCTGTAGTAATAACAATGACACTATTATCGTTGTTTACTATATCTTGTAATAAAAAAGAGTTTGATATAGGGCCGCCTCTACATGTTTCATTGTGCCTTGATTTAACAATTGCCAAATTACATATAAAAATTTTTTTCATGTTTTCCAAATCTTCCATAGCATTTCATAAGCCCTACTTGCAACTATCCATACTGTTAAAAAAGTAATTATATAAGATACTAAAGTGGTCTGTGCAGCACCAATCATTCCATTTAGGTTAATTAGAAAATACAGCAATCCAATATGAATCAATGATATAGAAAATATAATTTGTTACCATCAAGTACATCCCATGAAAAGAAAAGGCTAACGAAAAGTATATAATAAACTCTGAAGATTCTATAAATTTGTTACCTAATAAGTAAGGGCTCCATGCTTTATTAAAAGCTGCTGCTAATACACTTAATACCATTCCCAATTGATAACCTACGGCATATATCCCGGTAGTAGTAGCTCCTAAAATACTCATTAAAACCTCTGTATAATTATAAATTTGGAGCTACTATAGTATAGGCCTGCTAGGCCATTCGGCAAGGCATCTTACCATACTAGCCTGGACAAGGGCAAAGCTTCATATAGCGACGACCCTGTTGTTTACTAATCAATCTCGCTCAGTTTTGAGCCACTATGTCTCATTGAGAGTTAATAGCAACAACGAGTGGGGAAATACTCATACTTTTATGTAAAAAAATAATTAAGAATGACGTTATTTTTTATATTATAAAGTTGTTTTTTATATCTGAGTTTGTCAAGTCACTATACCATTAAAATTCTCCAATGTTAATAAGTGAGTTGGGCATAATATCTCAAAATATCACCTATTTATATCTAGGATACCCATCTGGATTGTTCGATTGCCAGCGCCAAGTATCTTCACACATCTCATCAAGTCCATACTCCGCTTTCCAAGCTAGATTTTTTATAGAAAAAGAAGGGTCGGCGTAGCAAGAGGCTATATCACCAGGTCTTCTATCGACTATTTGATAAGGCACATCTTTACCCGAAGCCTTCTCAAAAGCTTTCACCATATCAAGTACTGAATAGCCATTACCCGTACCTAGATTTACTATTAGCACTTGAGGTTTATCTTCTAATGCTTGTAAAGCTTTAACATGTCCCTTGGCTAAATCCACCACATGAATATAATCACGCACACCTGTTCCATCAGATGTGTCGTAATCACCGCCAAATATACTAAGCTTTTCTAATTTACCAACTGCTACTTGTGAAATATACGGCATTAGATTACTAGGGATATCATTTGGATCTTCACCAATTAATCCACTCTTGTGCGCACCAATAGGATTAAAGTATCTAAGTAGTGCTATATGCCAACTATTATCTGCAATAAACACATCTTTTAAAAATTCTTCAATCATTAACTTTGAACGACCATATGGATTGGTTACTGACAAAGGGAAGTCTTCCTTGATAGGTACAGTATGTGGATCACCATATACCGTGGCAGAAGAACTAAAGACAAATACCTTACAATCAAATTCACGCATCACATCAGCTAGAATAAAAGTACCGCCTACATTAGTATCATAATACTCAATAGGCCTTTCTACCGACTCACCTACAGATTTTAAGCCTGCAAAATGAATCACTCCATCAATTGAATATTGCTCAAAAATTTGTGTTAGTGCCGTTTTGTCACGCACATCTACTTCATGAAAAGGAATGTTACAATCAACCAAACTCTCTACACGCCTCAAAGACTCAAATGAAGAGTTGCACAGGTTGTCAACCACTACCACTTCATAGCCAGCTTTAATTAGCTCAATACAAGTATGCGAACCTATGTAACCTGCGCCACCTGTCACTAATATTTTCATAATTATCTAATGATTAAATTTCAATTTATCAGATGCAGGAATACCTTTTTTTTGGAGTGAAGAACCAAAAAAACCCCTAAAAAGAGCTACTTAAACATCCACAAGACCTATTTAACGACTTTTTTCAAGATAATTCACTTGCAAATAGGGATAAACCATCTTTATATTAATTGATTTATCACCCCAAAGCCTCTGACAACTTTTTAAAATTTATTATATAGAACATTCTAAGGAACCTTCTTCTTATTATGGTTCAATTTTATACTTTCTTGATACGCGTTCATTGGTTTTTTGTAATCTAGTGTTTGATGGAACCTTCTGTGGTTGTAAAACTCGATATAGTCATTCACATCAGTAGTTAGCTCACTAATGGTTTGGCATGCATTCAAATAGATTCTCTCAACTTTGGTACTGCGCCAAAAGCGCTCAATGCAGATGTTATCGGTTGCCCTGCCTTTACCATCCATTGATATAGGTGATGTCAGCACTCCACACATGGTTAGCGTGGCTGATATTAAGCCCTCGTAACTTATAGCCATACTTCTTGTGCTCTTTGATTGGTATGGTTGTGTTTACTTGTTTAACCGCTAGCACAACTTGCAAGCCTAGCTCTCGACGGTAGCGTGCTACCGTGTTTAAACTTCCTTTGTATCCATCTTCAAGTAGTTGCTGGTACACCTTCTTCTCGCCGTAGATGGGTATTTGTTCAAACACTTTGATGATATGGTTTTTTTATTGTTTGCTTGGCGTGATTAACGCAGTAACTGGCATTGATGATTAATGGACAAAGAAGGTAAAGAACGAATTGTGGCAGGCTTGAGATCAACTAGTTGTTTAGTTTAGATGAGCCCAAGCTTTTTAGCTTTTTTTTTTGCTAGCCATCCCCTCTCTACGGTTACTTTACTCACCAGAGCTGTTAAGCTCTCATTCTACTCTTGTGATCTAATAAGCTCTTCCTTGTATTCTTTAACTGCTTTAGAAGGCTCCATAGCTATCTCTGCATTAGCAAGAAAGGTCTTCTTCCAATTTACTAGATTCTGTGGCAGGATATTATGCTTGCTGGCGATCTCTGCCAAAGTTTGTTCATTTTGCAATAGCTCAAGCACTAATTTTGTTTTAAATGCTGAGCTGTAATTTGTTCATTTTTTACTCATAATTTTTTACTCCGAATTGTTGAGTTAAGTTTAACTCGTTCGAAATAAGAAATTTTATTTTGTTGTCTTAAATTGTTGGGGTTTTATAATCATGCTATATCCCAAGCTCTTGATCTAGATTTTTTGCACCATAGTTATCGTAAACTTCATCTACCATTGGTGATACTGAATAATAAAGAATCTCTATTTTATTTTCTAAATGTTGGTTTATATTATAAAAACTAAAAATAGTCGTGGAACTACCTATAATAGTTTTTGGAAGATACCCTAGCATAAAAGGTAATATTTCTGAAAAATATTTAAACTCTGATATTTCAAATAAATCTAAGAGCTCTTGTGTCACTGGCTCATTTCTATGAGGAAAATAAAGTAGTTTTGATTCATTATATTTCTGTTTTATTTTTTTCATCACATTAAAATAAACATTAGAATTAAAAACCTTATCTTCTTTAATAGCGTCTTTTGCAAACTCGCTGTAGCTATATGTACTCGATGGTTTTATAAAATAGCTAGATTGACCAAATACCCATGTCTCCTCTTTTATTGGGAGATTTGAATAATGTTCTCCTATAAACTTCCACTTGTTTTTAAAAAAATCCTCTTTGTTTTCTAATATTTCTTTTGGTCTTTTAAGATTAAATATTTTCTCAAATAGAATTCTTATCCATCTTGATTCTTGAATCCGATATTTTTCAAAAATTAAACTAGCGCCATCTCCTAAATAAACAAGTTCTTTTGCTTTTAGAAACTTTGCTATTACAGCCCCTTCTAGATTATATCTATCACCTAATTTTACAATGTCAGCTTGTAATACATTCTGTTTAATCTGTTTAAAGTGATTTATAATATAACTTATCTTGTTTATTCTATTTGTATTTTTTTTTATTAAACTAATTTTTTTATCTCTAACAAATCCTACAAATTTAACATCAAACTCGTAGTAATATAAATTTTCCAAATCTAATTTATTTACAACCTCTTGATAATTATTTCTATTATCATTGGCGTATCTAGAATAATATATGTATCCATCAAACTTATCTTTATTTTCATAAAAGTCCAATATTGCAGCATACAACTGAAATGGTGAAACTACTAAATAAACTATTTTTTCTTTAGCCATCTTATTCAAACAACCTAAAAACTTTAATACCATCATCTTCCAAAAACTTCAAACTATCATATATCTCATCTTGACTAGACCAACTTCCTATCACAATTGCATTAATATTTCTTTCTTTAAAATAATCACTTGATAGAGTAGGTTTATTGATAGTTATATTTTCCATTTTTAAGCCATCTTTTTTTGAATCATTATCAAATATAGCTTTTATATCACCTTTGGCTAAATTTGTCTGAGATATTAGTTGAGATGTTAGAGTTCCAGCTGCCCATATAGCTATGTTTTTATTATTATTTATAATATCATCAACTTTAGTCATTAGCCTCCCTCTAAAATTTTCTATCAAATCAATATACTTTTGAATAGTTTCTTTATTTTTTTCATAGCAGTTTTCTACTTCAAATTTATCATCACTTTTTTTCCATAATGTTCCAAGTGTTGGGTAAAATGGTGCAGTAGATTTATCATTGTAAAATACATTAGAATCAACAAGCTCAAAACCAGCTCTTTGTAATAAGTTTTTTGTACTATTGGTATTAAAATAATTAATATGCTCAAAAGAAAATTGATATAAATCTTGTTCATTAAAATAATCTATATCAGGCGTTTCAATGAAAATAAGTCCGTCTTCACTTAAAATAGTTCGTATGTTTTTAAATATATCCATGGGATGCTTTAGATGCTCTGCTACATGTGAGAGTATAACTACATCAAAGACTTTACCATCTAGCCCATCTTTATCTAAAAATCTAGTTTCAACATCTACATCGTATCTATCTTTAGCAATCTTTTTATTTTTAGCAGATGGTTCAAGCCCCAATGTACTAAATCCATCATTTTTAAATAGTGATAAAGTATAACCAATAGCGCACCCAATATCTAATAGACTTTTATGATTGTTTAATTTGGATTTAATATATTTAAATTGTCTTTTACTTTTATTAATATCCTCCTCAGAATAGCCAACATCAGTATGTGAATGCTCATAGTTTGACATATGACTATAATAATTATTTAACTCTTCATCGACAACAAAAGGAGAGGCATATATCATCCCACAATCTTTGCATATAGTAATATTTTGTTCAAACTTATCTAAACTTATTCCTAATATATCATTAAATGTTTGTGTAAAAACTATCTCTTTGTTTTCACTGTTACATACTGGACACTCTCTATTTTCTAAAATACTCATTCTTTTACTCCATGTGTTGCTGAACTTTTCCAGTCTGATTTTATACCGAGTATATTGTTTATTCTTAGAATTGTTTCAAGATAAAATACTGTACCAACCAAATCACTCTCATTAACACCTGCTGTTACATCATATCTATTATGGTTAGTTATTGTATTATTAGCTTCAAAACTAAATCCACCATCTGGTTTTTTCATTACTTCTAGTTGCTCTAATCTTTGGGATACTATTGATTTAATATCATTTTCTCTATAGCCATTTGTTTGTTTTAACCCTTGTTCTAGTATCACAAAATGATCCATATCATGACAACCTTCACCAACTCCATCTTTAAAAATAGGACATTCTTTGATACTTTTGATTGTAGTATCTATAATCTCTTCAAGGTACTTTATCTCTTTTTTATCATAAAAGTATGTACCCCTCATAAGGTGATAGCCTGCTTGAACCAAGCCGTTGTTTCCTTGAGGTTTTACACTTCCCCAAAGCCCTGTTTTTTTATCTTGATTTATCTCTAGCCAATCATACATATCTGATATAACTTCTTCATAATCACTATAACCCATTTTAATATTCATTCTCATCATTGTTGCACCATGATCAATCATATTACCAGCACCCATAGGCGCTTTATCCCAAGGCATAGAGTTTGACATATACTCTTTTATATTTTTATTTTTTATAAATTGTTCATAAAACTTGAAATGATATTTAGGCTCTATATTTAAAGATAGCATCATTGCCCCAAGTTGATAGCCCAAATATGTGCCACTCATCTCCAGTATTCTATCTGTTGAGGTGTCAAGCTCACTTACGAATGGTTCATGAAAAAAACCAGTAGCCTTCTCTTGGTTTTTATTAAAGTAACTTAAACTTTCATTTAAAGAATCTTGCCCTATTCCTAGCATATGTCTCAAGTCTAAAGCTAAAGATGTGGCATCTAATGAATCTTTGTGAAAAGCGTTTTTTGATAGCTTGTATTTACCTTTTGATGTTTCTAAAGTTTTAAGCCAATCTTGTATATTTTGAATGTTTACCATTATTTCACCTTTTTAGGATAGGCCCCATGCTTAGGCTTAATAAGCCTCAATTTTACATATTCAGGCAACATTGTAAAAAAGCTAAAAAGCTTGAGATTAACTAGTTGTTTAGTTTGGATGAACCCAATCTTTTTAGTTTTTTTTGCTAGCCATCCCCTCTCTACGGTTACTTTACTCACCAGAGCTGTTAAGCTCTCATTCTGCTCTTGTGATTTAATAAGCTCTTCCTTGTATTCTTTAACTGCTTTAGAAGGCTCCATAGCTATCTCTGCATTAGCAAGAAAGGCCTTCTTCCAATTTACTAGATTCTGTGGCAGGATATTATGCTTGCTGGCGATCTCTGCCAAAGTTTGTTCATTTTGCAATAGCTCAAGCACTAATTTTGTTTTAAATGCTGAGCTGTAATTTGTTCATTTTTTACTCATAATTTTTTACTCCGAATTGTTGAGTTAAGTTTAACTCGTTCGAAATAAGAAATTTTATTTTGTTGTCTTAAATTGTTGGGGTTTTATACTATTTCGTTCAACTGTAAGTTGAAATAATGACTTATCATCAAATTGTTTAGTCATAAGGGTGCGGCTGATTGGCCATAGTCTTACACTACTTCCACCGCATAATACAACATTAGTCATCTTTAACTTTTTCTGGATAAGCTCCATGTTTAGGCTTAGTAATTCTTAGTTTTATATACTCAGGCAACATAGTAAAAAATCTAATCCAACCATACATAAAATAAAATGGTAAATAAACACCATCTCCTCTCATGATAGCACTCCATCCTCTGATAAACGGGTATCTAATAGCAAGATGAAACATAATTCTTCCTACTTTATGTGGATATTTATAGATGATTTGTGCATCACCTTTTCCATACTTTATAAACTTTTTTACTATCTCCGTAAATTCAGGAGTTTGTTGTCTTTTTGTAAGTCCTGTACCAATGCCCTGTCTAAATCCTGCTATTTCCATTCTCATAGAAAGATCTGTGTCTTCATCTCCTACACCATCAAAGAAGCTATCAAAACCACAATGCTTAATAGCTTCAGAACGGTACAAAGATGGACGACCTACCATATTTGTATCTATTGGCTTATCTGTATATGTAATGCCATAATTTGTAGAACCCATAGCTTTTTCCCAATATGTTTTTGGTTCAAATGCAACCTCTCTACCTAGCAATGCATCATAATTATATTCTTCCATTTCACCTAGTAGTTTAGCTAAAAAGTCTGGCTCCAAATGATCATCCCCGTCTATAATAGCTATAAATGGCTGTGTTGAATTATCTAATCCCTCTTGTCTTTGAGAAGAGAGACCTTTTTTCTTAGCAAGAATAACCTTTGCACCTTTTGATTTTGCAATTTCTACTGTTCTATCTGTTGAATGCCCATCGATGACTATTACTTCAGCTGGATTATTAGCAAAGGCCTTATCTAAACAATCCGAAATATCTTGCTCTTCATTGTATGTGCATATGTTTATTGATATTGGTAATTTTTCTTTCATTTGTTTAAACTTCTACCTAAAATAGAAAATGAATCCCTACCTTGATATTTAATATATTCAACTATCTCAAAGTTTTTAGAAAACTCTTCTATAAATTCATTTTCTGATTTAATAAAAGCAATAGTTTTTGGTGGAATATTCAGTCCAAAAATTACATACTTTGCATCCTTGGAAATAGTTTTTATCACTTCTTTCCAATTTTTTAAATAATAAAGTGTTGCTCTACTTACAACCATAGATGCCCCCCCCGTTTTATTAGCTAAATATTTAGAGAGTTCATTGAGATTGCTAATATCTAAAGAATCAAATTCTATATTCTGAAATTTACTTTTAGCAATATCTATAGCAGTCTCACTGATATCACAACCATAAGTATTATTATTTCTTTTTTTTAAAAGATTTGTAAAATATCCTTTGCCACACCCTAAGTCTATAATATTTTCAAAATTATATTCATTAATGATAGATAAATCTATTTTTTTGTAAAGAGACATAGAATCTTGCTCCCAAGAATCAAACTCTCCATCTTTATCTTTTTTATACATATCCTCAAAGTTTCCCAAAAAACTATTTTTTTCAAAATCAAATACATAACTATTGTGATTCATATTGATAGTGCCGGTTCTTTATTTTGTTGCTTCAATAATATATGCTGTAAATTTATCTCTTTCATTGTTTTCTGTCTTTGTTATATAATCTATTTTTATCTCTTTAAATTTCTTTAAACTATCTTTTAATTCTTTTTCATTTAAAAAACCTGTAATAAATCCATTATTACCTTCTGTTAGCATTGTTGAGAAAAATTTACCATTTGGCTTCAATATTCTAAATACTTCATTATGAATTTTAAATATATCATCTTTTATATTATGTTGTATCGCACTTTTATCAAAACAAAAATCAAAATATTGATCTTCGTATGGCATTTTAGATATATCACCAACTTTCACCTTACTTTGAAAATCTTTCTTTAACGATTCAATAGCACTTTCCGAGAAATCTATTCCATAAATATCGAAACCATCATTTTTTACAAATTTTAAGTTATTACCCCAACCACAGCCAATATCAAGAGCTTTTACCCCCCCCCCTCC
>Ga0233440_1003696_pt1 | contig 11334 bp, 10 predicted proteins | sample SI_123_September_5_FD_182791 | JGI IMG/M metagenome (GOLD analysis project Ga0233440, IMG submission 182791) | Seawater microbial communities from Saanich Inlet, British Columbia, Canada - SI_123_September2016_120_MG | ecosystem: Environmental > Aquatic > Marine > Inlet | place: Canada: British...
TCATTCCATAAAAATTCCACGGGATTTAGTCCCACGCGACGACAAGCCATGAGCGTTTCACGTTCCGTATTGGAACCGGGGAATTGGATGATGGCTATATTTATTTGAGTGTTCATGTTTTTAAGTGTTCAAGTGTTTAAGAACGTAATTGTTCGAATAGAAGTCAATTTTCTTGAACACATTCGCACACGAACACCTAAACACTTTATTATAAAAATGTAACATTCTTTTCTCCACTTACTACTGACCCAATTTCATACACTTTCGTCAAATCTTTGAGTGCATCTTTCACTGAATTCACATCGGTGGAATCCACAATAAAGATCATCCCGATTCCCATATTGAAGGCGCGGAACATTTCATCTTCATCCACATCACCAATGGATTGCATTACATCAAAAACTGGAAGTGATGGCCAAGATCTTTTTTGAATTTCAACGCCACATCCATTCGGTAAAATCCGTGGGATATTTTCAACCAGTCCACCGCCGGTAATATGGGCGATGCCTTTAACATCAAGGCCTTTATCCAAAATTGAAAAAACATGATTCGTATAATTTATGTGCGGCTCTAATAAAGTGAGTCCCACAGATTTGTCTAATTCAGGAATCATATCATTTACATCATATCCGCCAATTTCAAAAAACAGCTTTCGGGCGAATGAATAACCGTTGGTGTGTAATCCGTTTGATGGAAGTCCCAACACCATATCGCTGGGTTTGATATTTTCGCCTGTAATAATTTTTTCTTTTTCTACTACACCCGTAATGATGCCAACCAAATCGTGTTCGCCAGGTAAATAGGTATCGGGCATTTCTGCTGTTTCACCACCCACCAAAGACACACCCGTTTCTTTACAGGCTTTTACCATTCCGGATACAATTTCTTCAACAATTTCCGGTTTCAGTTTATCGTTAGCGATGTAATCCAAAAAGGTAAGGGGACGCGCACCCATGACTAAAATATCGTTAGCGGCTGCACTTAAAAGATCAATACCAATCGTGTCAAACTTTTCCATTTTTCGGGCGATGATAGTTTTTGTTCCAACGCCATCAATACTTTGAACCATGACGGGATGATTATAATTTTCTAAAATGGGTTTCAGATCATAGAGCGAACCAAAACTACCGAGCCCCGTCAGCACATTTGAAGTAAAGGTGGACTTCACGCCATCTTTTATCCGATCGACTGCTTCATTGCCAGCATCAATATCTACACCAGCTGATTTGTAATCTATTTTATTTTTAGCCATATTATTTTACGACGAAGACACGAAGGCATAGAGAATGAAACAAAATATTTTCTCCGTGTGCTCTGTGTCTCTGTGGTTTAAAGTTTGTTTCGAAGACCATTTGTCCACAAATCTTTTGCTTTATTAACAGGTAATTTTACAATTTCATTGATTTGAATCGAATTCCCGCCTGTTGATCCAATATTAAAAACATCCAGTCCATATTTTGAAAAATTTTCTTTTACTGATTCCACATTTCCCGATGATACTTCCAATACAAACCCACCTGTTTCAGAAAATAAAAATTTATCCATTGTAAGAACAGAATCAATTTTTACTTTGCATCCAATCGCATTCCCAAAAGTCATTTCTGCAAGTGCAGAAGCAATACCGCCGTCCGCAATATCATGACAGGACAACACCATGCCATCATCAATACAATCTGTGAGAGCAAAGATTTGATTTTTTACTTCTTCAAAATTTGGTTTGGGAACATTTGCGCCCAACTCATGAAATAGACTATAATAAACAGAGCCACCCAATTCATCTTTTCGTTCGCCAATTAATACCAAAATAGATTTTGATTTTTGAAAATGTGCCGGCACCGTTTTATTTACATCTTTGAGTCGGCCCAAGCAACTCACAATCGGGCTTGGTGGAATAGCGCCATTTTTGGATTCGTTATAAAAACTTACATTTCCTGCAATAATGGGCGTGGCATGGGCCGGATTATCTTTGAGAGTAATGGCATTGCACGCATCGGCCACACCGCGGACACCTTCTACGAATTCCCACATTTGGTGGGGTTTTTCAGGATTTCCGAAACAGAGACAGTCGGATAAAGCGTGGGGTGTTGCGCCGACAGCTGCCACATTCCGCATGGCTTCAACCACAGCATTTACGCCACCCCAATAGGGGTCGATAAGTCCGTGGCGCGGGTTGTGATCTGTGGAAAGGGCAATGCCCACATTCCGAATTTCTTCTGGATATTTTTCTGAGTTGAATGGCGCCATTACGCCGGAATCAGCCAACCCTGTTTCTGTATAAACTCGCCCTTGAACTTGTTTGTCGTATTGCTCAAAAATGGGCTCACGACTGGCCATATTTTCATGAGATAAAATGTTTAATAAAATTTGATTATAATTGGACGGTTCAGGCAAATTGGGTTCAGAAAAATTTGATTCTTTTGCTTCAAATGGGCGGTCATATAAAAAGCCTTCCGTTACTTCTTTTGCTTTTGCGTTCACAATTTCTTCATCACCATTGTGCACAATATACCGACCATCATTTCGGATTTTTCCAACCACGGATGCGCGAGCGCCTTCACTTACCCCGGGTAGATCGAATACATTATTATAGTGGTCTAAAATCAGTGGGGTAATTTCCGGCGAGCACACCCACATGAACCGCTCTTGGGTTTCACTGCAAAGGTAAACGGACGGATGTAAGCCATCCATGCCAATATGGATTTTGTCCATCCAAACTTCAGCGCCATAACCGGATGTTTCTGCCAACTCCACGCTGGCGCAAGCCACGCCGCCGGCACCCAAATCTTTAAAGCCAATATCATCGATGAGCCCCTTTTCTTTCAGGATGTCAAAGAGCGCGTAGGATGATTTCAGAAGATGTCGTTCCAAAAATGCGTTGGGCTCCTGAACGGCTCCTTTATTTTGCTCTTTCTTTTCTTCTTCAAGTTCTAATGAAGCAAAACTGGCGCCACCGAATCCGCTATTATCTGTTGGTTTTCCCAGTAAAATTAAATCAAAACCATCCGCATTTTTTGGTGCATAAGAGTGAATAATGTTTTTATCTTTTACAATGCCCAGCGTAACCAAAGTGACCAAACAATTTTCGTTATATCCTTCATGATAATATAAATCGCCGCCCACATTGGGTATCCCCAATGGATTTCCATAACCGGCCACACCGGCCACAACACCATCGTGAATCCATTTGGTTTTATTATTTTTAATATCCCCGAATCGGAAGGAATCTGTCACGGCAATCACTTCTGCGCCCATACATAAAACATCCCGGACGTTTCCACCCACGCCGGTTGCTGCCCCTTCGTAAGGCACAATTTGAGATGGGTGATTGTGGGATTCATGGCTCATAACAATACACCAGCGATGACCATTATTATCTGTGGCAATCGCCACCACGCCAGCATCTTCTTTGGCGCCAAGCACAACGTCAGGACCTTCTGTGGTGAATTGTTTTAAATGGTTCCGACTGCTTTTATAAGAGCAATGTTCAGAGCCTTGGATAGAAAATAAAATGAGTTCAGCAAGAGATGGCGCACGCCCCAGCATATCGTTCTGAATTTGAAGCGCTTCGTTTGTGGTGAGTGGAATATTGAGCTCCACCAGTTTGGCTTTGATGTCCGTATCAGAAAGCCCGGCGAAGTCGATAATTTCTTTTGTGAATGCCATAAAGAAGTGTTTAAGTGTCCGAGTGTTCGAGCGTTAAAGATATCCAGCATTTTTCATGATAGCCCGAACACCTTAACACTTTAAAACTTAAACACATTTTAACGTATTATCGTCTCATGGCGTTGGGGCCCAACCGATACAATTTTCACAGGGCAATCCACTTGACGTTCAATAAATGTGATATAATCTTTTAATGTTTGGGGCATGGCGTCGTATCCTTTATCCCAAATCTTTTCAGGAAGGTTTCCCCATCCCGGAAGTGATTCATAAATAGGTTTTGCATTTCTGTATTCGGTCAAACTTGCAGGCATTTCGGTGATGCGTTTTCCATTCACATCGTAGGCTACACAGATTGGCAGATTTTTAAATCCATTTAATATATCTAATTTTGTCAGGGCGATTTCTGTAAGCCCATTCACACGAACGGCTTGTCGCACTTGAACCAAGTCTAGCCAGCCCACGCGTCGTGGACGACCAGTTGTTGTGCCATATTCACCACCTTTATCCCGAAGACTTTTTGCTTCATCTCCATGAATTTCGGATGGCAGTGGACTTTCACCCACGCGACTTAAATATGCTTTTGTAACACCGATGATTCGATCAATATCTCTAAAGCTTACGCCAGTTCCGGTGGAAATATGTCCCGCGGCTGTGTTGGAAGAAGTGGTGTAAGGATAAACGCCGTGGTCCACATCCAACGATATGCCTTGTGCGCCTTCAAATAAAATGGATTTCCCAGATTTGTGTGCTTTGTATAAAACGACCGATGTATCATGAATATAGGTTTTCAATTTTTGACCATAATCAGAATAAGTATCAAAAATTTCATCCATGGAAATATCTAAAGATTGATTGAGCGTTTTTTCAATAATACTTTTACAAAAAGCATATCCTTTTTCAAGTTTTTCCCGGAAGACATCCGGCTCTAAAAGGTCAATCATGCGAATACCATTGCGGAACATTTTATCAGCATAAACAGGGGCAATGCCGCGGCGTGTGCTTCCTGCGGCCAAGTTGCCTTGATGTCCAGAAAGGGCGCCATCCATGACAATATGATAGGGCATAATCACATGAGCGCGATCGCTCACCATCAGTTTTGGATTAATGCCTTTATCTTTTACATACGCAATTTCATCGAGCAATGCTTTGGGGTCAACCACAACACCGTTGCCAATAATAGACATAGGTTCGCCATAGACAATTCCGGAAGGAATAAGATGAAGTTTGAAAGTATTACCATCCACGATGATGGTGTGGCCGGCATTGTTGCCGCCGTGAAAACGAACCACGTAGTCGGATTCGCCAGCAAAGAAATCGGTGATTTTTCCTTTGCCTTCGTCGCCCCATTGAGCGCCGACAATGATTCGTATTTTAGCCGAGTTGGTAGGCACTAATTGCCGATAGAAGTTTTAGTATGTGGGATTGAAAAGTCATTTAATTCAATTAAATCCTGCGTTAGACTTTACAGGTTCTATCAATATGATGAAAATGGATTTCTTGTTAAAATCATTTTTTTTTGGAGAACCCAGCTTTCTTTTTTGCCCAAACGAGCAATTTATGAATAGGTGGAAAATAATCAGCCAAAATAATAAGCCCTGGAATGCCAAACATCCATCCTTGAAAAATGGGGATGAGTCCACCAATAAGTCCAATGATAACGAGTGAAACCCCGAGAGAGATACGTAAAGTTTTTTTAATCATTGCTTCAATTTCATGGTTTGAATGGATAAATGGGATTGATTGGAAATTTCAAAGATTCGAGAAGAAAAAAGCAAATAGTGTCTAAAAAATCCAAGCACCTGTTCGTTGATTATCGTTTGTGATAAATTTGCATCTAATGTCCCAACATCTAAAAAATAACGAACCAATGGAGAAAAAAGCGGCGTATCTGTAAACGTGAGATGCCCCGTATTTTCTAGAACGACAAAGCGATTTTCACTTTGACTGTTTTGAATTAGCTCTGTCAATAGTTCGTAATTATTTGGATAATCAGAATTTTTCCAACTGGGTCTACCCATAAAGTAAAAAGGGATATCTAAACCAGATTTGAGTGTTGTTTTTGGGAGGGGGTTTATCCAGCCATCTAAAGCAAAACAGGCTTTGATTCGAGCATCATTGACTGAGGCATTGATGACCGCTGCGCCACCATAAGAATGCCCAATAGCACCGATTTTATTTAGATTAAATTTTCCTGCAAATTGTGGCGACAAATTTCCTGAATTCATTTTTTCTATTTGGTTTATGATATAGCTTAAATCTTTTGTTCTGGTTTCCATTTGCTTTTTTCGAATGAGAAGACTATCTAGATTTCCTCCTAAATCGGAACGATAATCCGCAATATGTCCATCAGGGAAAATCGTTATATTAGCATCGTAGGCATGGTCTAGCCCAAAGATAATAAATCCATGACTCACAAGATTTTCGATTAAGGAAGTATGCAAATATCTTGCCCCCGTGATTCCGTGAGAAAAAATGAGAACAGGCCACCCAGCTTCAGAAGATAAAATCGTAGCCTTTTGATGAGCGTTGGTTTGGATTAAATCCAAATGATTTGCAAAAAACGAAGGAAGCCCACCAGCTTTTGTCAAAGTCTCGGCTCGTTGATCTACAAAATCAAAATAAGGGGTTTTTTCTGACTGCGTTTCTTTTGTAGGATACCAAACTTGGACCATCAATTCTCGGACATCATCTGGGATTTCATTTGTAAACCATTCCAATCGAGATGAATCCACCCAATGAAAGGTTTCGGTTCCAATGGAATGAGATCCTGTCGGCTCGGGCAGAGAAAAAACAGGAACAAGCCACGAAAGTAAAGCAGAAACAAGAAGCCAAAGACCCATAGGCAACAGCCAAAGTTTTTTTGGCTTTCTTACATTTTTTTTGTGGAGCAAATAGGCTATCACAGGGAAAAAATAAGCAAGGGTCATTTGCCATCGAGAGGATTCAAAGTAAAAATGGATAAGCGTAACGATAAGAAGACAGAATAAGGTATAAAGAAAAGCCACTCGGTCTTTTTTTGAAAAAAGTAAATATAAAAGCCCCCCATTAAAAAGGAGAATAATCAATTCTAATAAGCGCATTCTATTTTAGCCCATATTCCTAAATTGTTGATAAATTGTTTTAATCATAGGGGCGATTTTGCACCGATTCATTGAAAATTGTAAAGACTATAATAAAATAGGATAAAAATGATGCCGATATTGATTCTGATTACAGGAGGAACCTTTGATAAAGAATATGACGAAATTACGGGAGAGCTTTATTTTAAAGATACGCACATGCAGGAGATTCTTAACTTGGGGAGATCTCAAGTTGAGGTAAAAATTCGGAATCTTATGTTAATTGATAGTTTAGATATGACCGAATCAGATCGCAGTATAATTTTAGAACATTGCAAGCGAGCCCAGGAAGATCAAATTATCATCACACACGGAACCGACACCATGACCCAAACTGCAAAAATAATTGCGGATGCCCAGCTCGATAAAACGATTCTTCTGACGGGTGCTATGATTCCTTATAAATTTGGGGCTAGCGATGGGCTTTTTAATTTGGGTGGTGCTTTGGCTTTTTCTCAAGCCTTGCCCCCAGGCGTTTATGTTGCCATGAATGGTCGTTATTTTGATTGGGATAAAGTAGCTAAAAACAAAAAGACGGGTATTTTTGAAGAAATAATATAGTAGCTTTTAGGTGTTTATTCGCTAACGCATTGACGTGAACACACGGCTCACGCCAACACATCAAACACGTTAATTATCCACAAGTCGTTTCTAAAAGCATTGCGCAAACCAGGTAAGGATCCATATTCGCTGATGGGCGACGATCTTCCAAGTAGCCTTTTCCTTCGTTCGCTGTTTGCATGGGGATTCGAATCGAAGCGCCACGATCGCTAACGCCATAACGAAATTCTCTAACGCTACAGGTTTCATGAAGTCCAGTCAATCGTTCTTCATTATGAGCGCCATAAGCTTCAATATGTTCTGCATGTTTTTCTTTTAGTTTTTCGCAGGCAGCTTCAATGATTTTTATTCCGCCCTCAGCTCGCATGGCTTTTGTAGAAAAATTAGTATGTGCGCCCGCACCATTCCAATCGCCAGCAACTGGCTTTGGGTGAAGGGTTGCGCTAACGCCATAATCTTCTGCAATGCGATACAAAAGATATCGCGCCAACCAAACTTGATCTCCAGCATCCAAAGTGCCTATCGGACCAATTTGAAATTCCCACTGTCCGGGCATGACTTCAGCATTAATACCAGAAATCTCTAATCCAGCTTCAATACAAGCTTCCATGTGATCTTCAACAATATCTCGCCCAAAAACTTCGTCCGCGCCTACACCGCAATAAAAAGGTCCTTGGGGAGCAGGATAGCCCCCTTCAGGCCAACCCAATGGAGACCGCCCTTGAAAAAAAGTATACTCTTGTTCAATTCCAAACCAAGGCTCTTCAGATAAAAATTTATTTGCTGTTACTTTACACGCTGCTCTCATATTTGTTTTATGAGGCGTACCGTCTGCATTCATTACTTCACACATGACTAAAAAGCTATCTTCACCACGAACTGGATCTGGCGCCAAAAAGGCAGGCTTAAGCAAACAATCACTATCAGTACCTTCTGCTTGGTTGGTGCTAGAACCATCAAAACCCCAATCAGGAATTTGGTCTAAATTTTCAATAGGCCCATCCAGCACTTTTGTTTTTGATCGCAATTTTTGTGTGGGCTGATGTCCATCAATCCAAATGTATTCTAGTTTAACTTTGTTCATAGTAACCTTTCTTTTGTATGTGTTTGATTATGGAAGTCGAACGGGGGTCAAGCTTTTATGGGATGATAAAATTATTTGTGTTTCTGTGCGCTTAACCCCAGGCCATTGTTGAATGTTTCGTAGCAATTTTTCCAATGATTGACTGTTTTCCGTTTCGATCATCATCAGATGAGAGCCTTTTCCAGTGGTGGAAAAACACCAAACCACCTCTGGCGTTTTGTTTGCTTCGTTGACCACATCAATATAGTGATCGGAGGAATTAGAAATAATGGTAATGAGCGCCAAAACATCAAGTCCAACCTTTTGCGGGTCAAGGATAGCTTGATAACCTAAAATAACGCCCGCTTCTTTCAGTTTTTTAATCCGCTCTGAGCTTGAAGGGACAGATAAATTTATTTTTTCAGCGATGTGACTTGCAGAAGCACGGCCATCCACCTGTAGAATGGCTAAAATTTTTCGATCAATTTTGTCTAGTTCACTATTTTTTTGAGCTAAAGTCATATCTAAATATATAATGTAATATTTATATTTACCAAATAAAATAATGTATAAGTTATAAATAATTAAATAAATTAGGAAAAACGAAGAAACAAGCAAAAACGTAATTGATAAAAAATTTCGTGTTTAGCTCAGAGTTTCTCAGTATTATCTCCCAATCAATATCTGAAAGAGACGATGGAAAACATTACGATATATCATAACCCGCTGTGAGGAAAAAGCAGGAAAACCCTGCAGCTGTTGCGTGACAATGGCGTAGAGCCCACCATCGTAGAATATTTAAAAAATGTGCCCACGATAGAAGCATTTCAATCACTGGGGAGAAAACTGAATATGCGTCCAGCGGAGTTTGTAAGAAAGGGTGAGGCTATGTTTAAGGAAAACAATTTGAAGGACAAGCTGGAAGATGATAAAGCACTTTTTGAGGCAATGAATCAGTTCCCAAAAATTATGGAACGCCCTATTATTGTAAGGGGAGAAAAAGCGGTATTGGGCCGCCCTCCAGAAAATATCTTAGACCTTATATAAACAATGAATATTAAAAAGCAGCTTTCTTTTCAGGTTTTTATTCTTGGTTTTATTCTGATTCTTGGGTGTGACCCGATTGTAGAAACCTACAACGAATCAGAATCCGCCATTTATTACTCAGCTACTGAAATAATTGAAGCAGAAAATCCTCCTGAAAATAAAATAAAAGTCATGACCTGGAATATCCGATTTGCGTGCGGACGGATTCCGTTTTTTGGGGACGCTTGTGGCGATCGGGTGATTTTAACAGAAGAAGAAGTTTTGGCGAATTTGGATTCTGTTGCGAGCAGGATCAGTCAAGAAACACCAGATATTATATTGCTTCAAGAGGTGGATCGATCTTCTAAGCGAACGGGATATTTAGATCAGATTCAATATCTATTAGACCATACTTATTTTAATTATGGTGCTTATGCCACTATTTGGAAGGCACAATTTATTCCCAGCGATGGTTTAGGTCGGATGGATATGGGGAATGTGATTTTGTCCAAATGGCCATTAGAAAATGCCGAGCGAATCAAACTCCCTTTGAGAGAAGATCAACCTGGGATTGTCCAATATTTCTATTTAAGAAGAAGCATTTTAAAGGTACAGGTAAAAATCCCAGGCCAGGATAATTTTTATGCTGTGAACATCCATGCCACCGCTTTTGCTACGGACGACACAAAGCAAAAACATGTCGACACATATTTAGAAACATTACAAGCTTTAGCCGACGAAGGTGCTGTTTTTGTTACGGGAGGCGATTTGAATTCCTTGCCACCAGGCGCCGATTCTACAGATTTTTGCATGGAAGATTTTTGCGATGGAGATAGTTATCACACAATAAATGCCGATCCTCTTCACAAAGATGGAAGTTATTTTGAAAATTTTGAGAACGAACCAAGCATACTTCAACCGCTTTATGATTTATATCATCCAGCGATATCGCTTACAAGATATTTAGACAGTGAATCAGGTTTTTTTACACATGCTCCAAGCACCAGCGACAGGAACAATACATATTATGATCGGAAATTAGATTATTTATTTACCAATATAGATAATGGTTGGGTGGTGGAATCTGAAAAAACACATCAAGATTTTAAGTTTATTTCAGATCATATGGCTGTTTCGGCTGTATTGGAGCTTCCATGAAACGTCTCCTTATAATAGGGTTTACCCTTTCCTTTCTTTTCGCTGAACATAAACATTGGTCTTCACGCTCAGCTTATGTTCTCCCAGAAAAACGTATAGAGATAGGCTTGTTTCAGCCATTGCGTATGGGCGTTTCTGGGAGAAAAGAGTGGGCGATTCACCCTGTTTATTTTTTTGTCATGCCGAACGTGAGCTTAAAAAAATCGCTTCCAGCGAAGTATGGATTTGCAGTTGCATCTCGCCACTCCATTATATATCCAACGCCACTTTTAAATATACTGGCCCGCAAAGGAACTGGTGGTCTCATTTCTTCTGAATTTACTTTTCCTGCAATGGGATTATTTAATAATGAAATTCTCCTCACGCGAAAGCTGAAAGCTTTTAATATTACCATGAAAGCAGGCTTTGTCATTGGAATTAGCCCTGAACCTTTAGCGAAAGAATCTACTTTGGACTTACCCATTGTTTATCATCGCTTGGCTCCATTATATAATGGGTGGGGACTTCGAACGGGTATAGACCTTGGAGGAAGATTAGCCAACCGCATTCAATTTCTTGCAGATTTGGATTTACATATCACGCCTAAACAAATGGATTTATTTGCTATTGAGCATAAAGGAATGCTCATTTGGGAGAAGAGCGAAAGGCTTCGAATTTCTCTGGGGTATAAACTGGTTTATGGAAAATATCCATTTGGGACGGCAATACACTTGCTTCCTTATCTTCCTATGTTGGAAACTTGGG
>Ga0233440_1003707_pt1 | contig 11303 bp, 12 predicted proteins | sample SI_123_September_5_FD_182791 | JGI IMG/M metagenome (GOLD analysis project Ga0233440, IMG submission 182791) | Seawater microbial communities from Saanich Inlet, British Columbia, Canada - SI_123_September2016_120_MG | ecosystem: Environmental > Aquatic > Marine > Inlet | place: Canada: British...
TACATCTCTTACGCACTCAGAGAATGGGCACAAGCAATGGATATTGAGCTAATGTACATACAACCAGGCAAACCGACACAAAATGCCTACATAGAAAGATTTAACAGAACAGCAAGAAACGAATGGTTAAACATGCATATTTTTGACTCAATAGAACATGCGCAAAATTTAGCAACTCAATGGATGTGGGTATATAATAACGAACGACCTCATAGTTCGATTGGTGGAATTCCACCAAGAAAGCTACTTAAGGCTATTTAAACAACGGAGATTCTATTTTTGGCGGTTGTTAAAAATGGGATGATTACACTATAATTTTTATTGGTAACTACAAAAAACCAATGAACGTGCGCCAAGAGAGTATAAAATTAAATCAAAAAAAGAAGAAGACTTCTTAGGATGCTCTATATAAAAAATTTTAAAAAGTTGTCAGAGGTTTTGGGCTGGAAAAATTAATTCATTTTTTATAATATTTGGCCTGTTAATTTATATTATTTTAAGTGACAATCCTGGTATAGCGCATAGAGTTCGAGAGGTACACTTTATGAGGATGTTAAAGAAAATATAAAATCTGTCGAAGTAGTAATAAGGCAGAAAGAAAACGATCCTGATAAGGAGCTGCCCATCAGTCCACCTTTTTTGGAAAATATGATGAGTTTGGCTTTTGTTACATTTTATATGCTAATTCATAATGTAATATTTAAATTGATAATGAAAATCTGAATCACACTATGGCAATGCAGCTTTTAGATACGAAAATTTCTATACGAAATCTATTTTCACTAATCACAAGCATTATATTATTATCTGCAACAGCGCTTATTCTATATGGGTTAAATAGTACAATATCAAATGATATTTCTAACTATGAAATCATTTGGGGTTTAATTCATGGTGTTGATTTCTTTCAATCATTTCAAAATCTAAGATATGAGTTTGGTTCGCTTCTTATACTCTGGATTTTTGCTAATTTTTTTTCAGCTGGCACAATGTTTTATTTGACCGGTCTTATGGCTTTATCGATTAAATACTATTTATTTAATAAATACCTTCACTACCCATTACTTGCTTATGTTATATATGTATTAACATTTGCGCATATTCTAGATGCAAACCAGATTAGAGTAGCTCTTGCAGTTTGTGTTATTTTTTATGCGACTTTTATTTCACCAAAATCTAAGTTTACGTATTTATTCCTATCAATAGTGGCTGTTTTATTTCATTATTCTGGAGTGATAATACTTTTTTTATATTTTGTTCGGCGTCCAGTTCTTGGTTTAAGTTTGATTGTTTTTCTTGGTTTTTCATTTGATATAATTATTTCTTCTTCTGATTATTTTGCATTTGCATTGATATGGCATTCTGATCCTTTAGGAAATGTAAATCTTACCAGTTCACTTTTTATTATGCAGGTGTGCATATCAATTTTATGCGCTGTTAATTGGAGGACTCTAAGTGAAGGTCAAAAAAGAGGTGCGTTTATTAATATGGTAGGGGTTGTTATATATATATCTTTTCTTGATAATGCTATTGTTGCTCATAGGATGAGGGAATTATCACAGATTGGTATATTCGCAATATTGTTTTTAGGTAAGCGAAATTTGACTGCGGTCAAACTTATTACCTCGATATGTTTAAGTTATATAGTTGCCTATAATTTACTGCTTGTATTTTCAGAATTGATGTCAATATTTGATGTGCGATTGTGATTCTAATTTCAAATGGATATAAAAACATGAGATATATTTCCTATGATTGTATTCTATTTTCGGAGCGATACTTTTAATGTGTGTTGATATTGTAATCGTAAACTGGAATGCAGGTAAGTTGCTTTATGAATGTGTTGAATCAATTATGCATTATGGAGAGCCATTTGTTTCTACGGTTATCGTAGTAGATAATAATTCGTGTGACAATTCTCAATCTTTTATTAAAAACTTGTCAAACGTCACTCTAATTCAAGCGCACGAAAATCTAGGTTTTGGCAAGGCATGTAATTTAGGTGCGAGCCATTGTGAAAGTGAGTTTGTTCTATTTCTTAATCCTGATGCAAGTATCTACCCTGATACCTTAAAAAATATTTTGGTATTCATGAATGCTAAGGAAAACTTAAAGGTTGGTATATGTGGTATACAGCTTTATAATAAGAATGGAGATATAGCAAGAAGCAATAGTCGATTTCCATCAGTTACAGGTTTTTTAAGCCACTCTATTGGATTAAGTAAAGCTTTTCCTGCCTTAGGTAATACTATGAGTGAATGGGATCATTCTAGTACTATGACCGTTGACCAAGTAATGGGGGCATTTTTTTTGGTGAGACGGCATGTTTTTAAGGAATTAGATGGATTTGACGAGCAATTTTTTGTGTACTACGAAGAAGTTGATTTCTCATTTCGTGCAAAGCATCTCGGTTGGTCTAGTGTTTACTTCGCTGGTGCACAAGCATTTCATGTTGGTGGCGGCATATCTCAACAAGTTAAAGCTAAACGGCTATTTTATTCTCGGCGTAGTAGGATTCAGTATGTATGCAAACATTTCAATGTACCGAAAATAACACTTGTTTTGTTTGCTACATTATTCATTGAGCCGGTTGCCAGAATAGTCTTAGCTATTGGCAATAGATCCTTCGCATCAATTAAAGAAACATTCAGTGCATATGCTATGTTATATCAATGGATGTTTTTGCGTATTATAAATAAATAAATATTATTCCGCTGTATCGATGGAACATATTTTTAGCTATAATGAGTCGCGTAATCTATTTGTAAGTTTAATTATTAGAAAAATTGTGGAGTAAAAAATTAATGATAACTAAATTATTTCGTAGTCTGAATATACGAATAAAGAAACTTTACATTGTAATTATTTATAATTTCAGTAAAAAATACAATAAAGATTTTGATGCGGATTTTTCTCTATCGTTAGTCTATGAGAAATTCAAGCCCCCACAACAACAATATATTTTTTTTCACCATTTATTTTGGCATAAGATGCCACAATGGTTGCGAGACCATAGAAGTTATTTTAAGCGCGAACAAAGAGGTTTCGGGGAGGATGCTTTTCATGCTATGTGGTATGAATTGATGAAAGAATACAAACCAAAAAACATGCTTGAAATCGGCGTGTATCGTGGGCAAGTTATTTCACTATGGGCGTTAGTTGCTAAAGAACTGAATATGACATGCGAGATTCATGGAGTTAGCCCCTTTACATCTGCAGGTGATGAAGTGTCAACGTATATTTCTAATATTGATTATTATGAGGATGTAATTAATAATTTTAATCATTTTTCGCTTAGTTTGCCAAAGTTACATAGAGGCTTTTCAACTGACGCCAAAATGGTAGATGTTATTAAATCAAAAAAATGGGACGTTGTTTTTATAGATGGTTCTCATGATTATGATGTAGTTAAAAGTGATTTTGATACATGTAGTTCGATGTTATCATCGGGTGGCATGATTATTATGGATGATTCAGCACTCTATACTAGTTTTAAACCACCGATATATTCCTGTGCAGGGCATCCTGGGCCATCAAAATTAGCAAATGAGATTAATGGAGATGTATTTAAAGAAATACTATCAGTAGGCCATAATAGAGTGTTCCAAAAAAAATAATTATTTATGCACTCTAAGATTGGATTTAGACTCCCATGTTTTATGTATGCTTCACTTTTGTCTTTATTTTTTTAGAAGTTATTATTCAGTATAGATTAAGGTATTAAATTTTGTTTTTTTTAAATCAGTTGGAACTTAAAGGATGAAAGTAGTCCATTTTGATGCTTTCAAATATTTCCCCCTATGGATTGTGGTGTGTTCCAACGATAAGGGGAGAGGATGAAGGTTCTTCTTTTGTCTCGATATGGTCGTCTTGGCGCAAGTAGCCGTGTTCGCTCATTTCAGTATTTACCCTTTCTTGAATCAAAGGGCTGGCAAGTCGATGTGATCCCTTTGTTTTCTGATAATTATTTACAAGCCTTTTATAGTCGCCAGCCACGTGGGGTACAGGTCATAGCTGGATACTGGCGTCGTCTTAAGGCTTTAGTATGGGTAAAAAAATACGATTTGATTTGGATTGAAAAGGAGATTTTCCCATTCATGCCAGCGCTCGTAGAGCGTCTGCTGACTAAATTTGGGATACCATATATTGTTGATTATGATGATGCCTTGTTTCATCGTTATGACTGTCATCGTAGTATGCTGATTCGTTATTTTCTGGGTCACAAGATAGACACGGTGATGAGGCATGCAACATTGGTAGTTGCAGGGAATGAATATCTAGCTGAACGAGCACAAGCAGCTGAGGCACGGAGAGTTGAAATTATCCCCTCGGTGGTAGATCTATCACTCTATATGGTTAAACAGCAGGCTAATAATCCCCCGCTCGTTATTGGCTGGATTGGTTCACCATCATCAACTCATTGTCTCTTAGATATTACACCCATTTTTGAGCCTCTGAAAAGGGATTTTAATGTACACTTTGTGGCTGTAGGGGCCACTGAAGAGGTAGTGAGAAGATTGCCTATCGAGGTGCGGCGTTGGTCGGAAGAAAATGAGGTTAAGTCAATTCAAGATTTTGACATTGGCATCATGCCACTGGAAGATTCACCATGGGAGCGTGGTAAATGCGGCTATAAATTGATTCAATACATGTCATGTGGATTACCCGTAGTGGCATCGCCCGTTGGTGTAAATAAGCAGATCATAGATCATGGAGTAAATGGTTTTCTTGCTCGCGATTTTTATGAATGGGAGCAAGTGCTACGAGATCTTCTCAATGACCAGGAGTTGCGGAGACATATGGGCACCAAGGGGCGTGAGAAGGTAGAGGCAAATTATTCGTTGCAGGTTCAGGCTCCTCGGTTAGAGAAATTAATGCGCGGAGTGTTGGGATAAGTAATATGTGTGGCAGATTAAATTTTTCAGAAAACTCTTGACAAAAAACAGCGCTACCGCTATTATATTTTTTTAATGATTTTTCCGTAAAAAATCACCCTCAAACCGCATAGAAAATTGTCTTATTTTTACCTGTTTTCTGTCCAGAGATTGGGCTCCACCTTAATTTTTAGTAGGTTAGATTTAGTTTAATGATTGAATATCGTAAATATCAGGCAAGTGATTTAGGTGCCTATAAAAAGTTTTGTTTGGACAATTTCGGCTCAAAAAAACACCAAATAAAAAGTTCTTATCTAGATTGGTTATATGATGAAAAATCAAAAAAATTCACAGTTGCTATTTCTGATAATGATATTGTCGGTATTATTCATAATTTTAAAGCTCCAATAGTAATAAATGGAGAAATAAAAGTAGTTACTATTTTACATGATTTAATGGTAGATAAAAACTTTCGCGGTAACGTAGGTTTTCAGTTAATGAATTCTGCACTTTATAGTGATGACTTTGCAATTCTTCCCGGTTCAGTTGGACGGTTAGCTCGTGCTTACGGACGCCTGGGCTCTAAGCAATTTGATTCGTATTGGTACAAAAAGTACCTAATACCAAAAAGTTTTTTTAATCAGAAAAAGCTTAAAAATTTATCTAAATACCAGACTCTAGCAGAAAAGAAAGAATTACTTTTTGGTTGTAATAAAGGGGATCAAAAAGGTGTGTTTATTGAAAGAGCTTTAACAAACTTTATTCATAGTGCTGAATATGTTGAGTATTTTCAATGGAGATTTTTAGCGCATAATGCTCCTTTAACTTTTTATGTGTCAGATACATCAGGGAAAAGCACAGCGCTATTTATAGTCGGTAAAAAAGGTCTGATTCCATATCTAAGAATTTTTTATATAAACGCCGAATCGAAATCTGTATTAGATAGAATGGTGGGATTTATTGAAAAATATGCATCAAATATAGGGATTCCAATCATTCTCTTTACTTCTTTTGAATGCTCTCCTCCAGAAAACTCAAATTACAGGCCCTATAACCCTATGCCTGTTTCTTTTGTTTTTTCTAAGAGGAAAAGTTTTGATTTTGTGCCAGAAGTGCCCAGTTTTTGTTCTGATATAAGTTTCGAAGGGCTTAATCCTTATGAGTAATGGTTCAGTAACATTTTCTTTTGATTGTGAAGGGAAATGGGGTATGGCAGATCACCCTAGAGATTGGGATTCAAGTCTAACACACAAAGAATTACTTAAAGCCTATGAGTTTATTTTGAGCACTCTTCATGCGAATAACCTCTCGGCGACCTTCGCGTTTGTAGGAGCTTTTACTGAAACTCGTGAAGAATTTCTAGATGAGGCTTTTCCGAAGCTAACATCAAAAAATCATATGTTATGGCTAGAACACTCAAAACATAGAATAATTAATAAAGCAGAAGAAGGCTGGTTTATGCCAGAGTTGCTAGAAATGGTTAAAGAATATAATACTCATGAAATAGCAACTCATAGTTACACGCATATCCCATTTAATATGTTAGACATAGATGATGCCCGTATTGAACTTGGCCTAGTTCGACGTTGGGCTGAAAAAAATAAAATTGAATGTTCAACACTGGTATATCCAAGAAACATTATTAAACATCATGATTTATTAAAGGAGTATGGGATTTTTGGCTATCGTGATATTCCAGATACTATGTCCAATCATCGCATACCAAAATTAATAAAAACATTTATAGAAGAAGTCTGGGTTTTTAAAAAATCGCAACTTTTAAGCATGGATAAACCAGTTATAATACCGGGCGGAGTATTTATTAATTGGCAGTACAGCTTTAGAAAATATATTCCTACAACTATATCAATATCAAAATATAAACACATGATTCATGACGCTAAAAATAGAAGTCGGGTGGCTCATTTTTGGATACATCCACACAATTTTATAACTTCGCCACCAACAAAAATTTTATTTAAAAAACTCTGTGAAGAGGTTTCTAGGCAGAGGGATGAGTCGAGACTAATTGTCAAAAAACAAAATGACTATATTCTTTAACATGATGTTCGAGAAGTTAACTAAATTGATGGTTTTGCATTATTTTAAACAACATAGAGGCGCGTATTATGGATGAAAAATTTAAACATTTAATATCAGAAGCATTGGAAGTCGACATTAAGCTGTTAGATGAAGAGCTTACTCTTGATCCGGAAGATAATTGGGATTCAGTTTCTATCTTATCAACAATTTCTGAGATTGATACTCAATATGGAATTCAGCTGGATGGAAATAAACTGGCAAGTTGTAGAACAATATCAGAAATATATACTTTGATTAACAATCATTAGATTTGACAGAGGTCTTATTTACAAAAATATGCAATAAAAAAGATGTATACCTTTCAATTTTAGAAAGTAAAAAAAGTATTTCCAGTGTTTTTTTTAAAAGAATTTACGTTTTTTTTACACGGTTTAGAAGTATTAAACTTCGTAGTGATAGGTATGTAATTTCTCGTTATTATTTAATTAGATTGGCACAAAATCTAGGGATATATGGTGAATTTAATTATTGTTTTTCACACTCAGGAAAATATTCTGCTGTATTAGTTTCATCAGAATCAGCGTTGTTCAGTGTTGATATAGAACCGGTGAATCGCCGGTTACCGGAATCATTAAGATTGAAAGTGAGATCTTTATATCCGGAATTGATTTCTGATGAATTGATAGTGATTCTGATTTTAGAGTCTTTAGTTAAGTATTCAGGTTTTACTCCTCCAGTAAATCTGTCGAAAGGACTTAATGAAATTTGTTCAATTCAAATAATTGAGTTGAGTAAACATGTTTTTGAGGTGATTGTGGGTGATGTAAAAGTGTATTCTGAAATACATATTTTTTCAGGCTTGTATGTTTGTATTACATTGGAATTAAACCAGTTTGATTTGTCTTTGTAAATAGTGTAGTGGTCTGACAAACTTGGATACAAAGATAGCCTTATAATACAAACATAAGGAGCTCAAATAAATTACACAAGTAAAAGCCAGGAAGCAGCACGTAATTTTCACTGTTCAATACCCCCCTTGAGGGGTAAAATATAAAGAGTTATATTTACTTTTATAACTACAAAAGGATTCATTCAGCGATTGGGTAGTATGACACTCGCTCAAAATGGAAAAAGTGGCTTGAAATGTGTCCAAGATTAACGGATCACTACATAGTTACTACATTAAGAGACATGAAAGTGTCCTTATTTAAAAAAAGGTTTTTGATATGATTATTCTAACGGGTGCATCTGGTGGAATTGGTAAAGAAATGCTAAGGGATTTATCTGAAATGGATGATGTTATAGGTATATATAATAATTCACTACCAAAACTAGATGTTAGTGAAGGTATATCATTTCAAAAGATAAATTTAAGCAATGAAGATGAAATTAATGTATTTGTTGAGAAAAATAAAGCTATTCTAAATAATATTACGGTTATTCATGGTGCGGGAATTTCAGAAAACAGCTTAGCAATTAACCATAAAAAAGATAAATGGGAAAATGTCATTGAGGTAAATCTAACTGCTAATTTTCTGCTTACAAAAGCATTAATCCCCTTGATGATAAAACAAAAGTGGGGGCGTGTTATTCATTTTTCTTCAATAAGAGTTTCTTCGGGTACATTATCATATAGTACAACTAAACATGGATTACTTGGTATGTCTAAGGTATTAGCTAAAGAATATGCAAAATTTAACATAACCTCAAATTCTTTAATTTTGGGTGCATTTAACACTGGAATGTTTCAAAGTTTAAAAGAAAAAGTAAAGAAAGAGATGATTAATCAAATTCCATCAAGAAAACTGGGAAATGTTAAGGATATAGTTAGCGCCATTAAATTTATAGTTGATTCCCCATTTGTTAATGGTGCCTCAATTAGAATTGATGGTGGTGCGTCAGTTTAGCTAATTATGAATTATTATATTATCTTTTTGCTGAGAAGCTAAGGAAAAACTATGACTGAAAAATATATTTGCCAAATAAATAAAGAACAGAGTTTTGAAATTAAACTACAAGAAGGTGTATTCCATCCTACCGGTACGAGCGATGAAATTATAAAGGCTGTATCAACGAATATTAGCTCTCCTGGAAAGGTTTTAGATTTAGGATGTGGCTCAGGTGTCGTTGGTTTTGCTCTCCATATCTTGGGTAAATCGGAAGGAACACTATATGCTTCAGATTTAAGTAAGGATGCTGTTTTGCTAATTGAAGAGAATGCAAAAAATCTTGGTATTCCTATTGTTTCTCGTTCAGGTAGTATTTTCGAACCTTGGGAGGGTGAATCTTTTGATTATATAGTAGACGATATTTCTGGAATTGCTGAACAAGTAGCGGAGATATCGCCATGGTTTAGCAAGACATCATGCAGATCCGGTGAGGATGGAACTGACTTAGTGATTGAAGCAATTACAAAGTCACCTGAGCATCTTAATGCAGGCGGTAAATTTTTTTTCCCTATTCTGTCTTTATCTAATACTGAAAAAATAATTGAAACTGCAAATACAATATTTACAACAGTTACAAAGGTAGCACACAAAGAGTGGCGATTACCCGATGAAATGAAGGATCATATGGACACACTTGTTGATTTAAAATCAAAAGGATTAATTAACTTCGAAGAGAGATATGGTTGGTTATTGTGGAGTACAGATGTGTATGTGGCCGAGTTACCAAAATAGTTAATGTTAGTATATTTAACGTATTAAAACACAAATTTTTTATGAAAGTTACAGTGATAAAATAATGAAAGCATATATTGATGATATTGAATATTTTGTGCCAGATAATAAGGTTTCAAACGAAGATCTGTCAACGATAAATCCTGATTGGGATGTAGAGAGAATATTTGAAAAAACAGGGATTAGTAATAGATATGTTGCAAGTAAAGATCAGACTGCGACTGATTTAGCTGTAGAGGCTGGAAAAAAATTATTAGAAAAACAGCCGGATTTAAAAGATACTGTTGATTACTTAATTTTATGCACTCAATCCTCGGACTACTATTTACCTTCATCGGCTTGTTTGATTCAAGAGCGCTTGGGATTACAACAAACTATTGGAGCAATTGATGTTAATCAAGGATGTTCCGGTTTTGTTTATTCTCTTGGCCTTGCTAAAGGTTTAATAGAAACTAATCAAGCAAACAAAATACTGGTTATCACTGCTGACACATATTCAAAATATATCAATGATAGAGATAAAAGTGTAAAAACTTTATTTGGAGATGCTGCGGTTTGCACACTAATTATGGGAGGGGCTGATGATGAATTCATTAGTAACCCCGTATATGGAACTAATGGTAAAGGTGCGAAAAACTTGATTGTTCCTGACGGAGGAGCTAGAAATCCCGTTTCTGATAGGTCATATTGCGAAGAAAAAGATGAAAGTAATAATATAAGAAATCGAACCAATTTATTCATGAATGGCAGAGAAATATTCACTTTTACGTTATCAACAATACCAGCTGTTTTTAATAATATTCTTGAAAAAGAAAATATGACATTAGATGATATTGATATTGTTATATTTCATCAAGCGAATAAATTTATGTTGGATAGTTTACAGCGGAAATTGAAAATTCCTGAGGAAAAAATACACAGATCATATCAAGAATTTGGCAATACCGTTTCGTCAACAATTCCAATTGGACTGAAAATGGAGATGTTGAAAAATAATAATAGCTCCAGAAAAAGAGTAGCCTTGCTTCTAGGTTTTGGTGTCGGTTTATCATGGGCTGGGGTTATAGTAAAATTTTAGATAAATAGGATTAAATATTATTGTGCGGTATTTGTATTGAGGTATTAATTTTATGAATTGTAATGACATTAGTTAACCAAACTATTTTGAAGAAAGTTTTATGAATAAATTAACGCGCAGCATTATTCTTATTATAAGTCTAACTACTGCCTTCTCTCTTTTTTACTTTGGATTTACTAAAGAATACTGGATACCTATTTCGTATGCGATTTTTTTTGTAGTTCTAGCAATATATCTTTTAACCGGTTTTGTTAAACAAATAAGCAAATCAAATGCGTTATCAAATATATCACGGTTTCATAAGCAGCTAATCATGGTTTTTGCAGATGTGGTGATGCTGTTTTTTGCGTTATGGACCTCCTTTTCTTTACGTTTAGGGCAATTCCATATTCCGGAACAAATAGAGATATGGGTTTTCTTTATTGCTCCTTTCATCCTCATTCCTATTTTTGTAAAATTTGGTCTCTATCGCACCATTGTTCGCCATATTATTAACAATACTGTAATCCTCCCAAAAATTAACACTCAGTAAAAGTAGAATTTTCTTATAATAAAAACATAAGGAGATTCAAATGAAGACAGCACGTAAATCAGATTCACAAATCATGCAAATACTGAGCCAAGCAG
>Ga0233440_1003714_pt1 | contig 11283 bp, 9 predicted proteins | sample SI_123_September_5_FD_182791 | JGI IMG/M metagenome (GOLD analysis project Ga0233440, IMG submission 182791) | Seawater microbial communities from Saanich Inlet, British Columbia, Canada - SI_123_September2016_120_MG | ecosystem: Environmental > Aquatic > Marine > Inlet | place: Canada: British...
TGGATGATCGGATCGACGATGTCCTTGGTGACAAGCGACGCACCCGACATGGTGAGGTCGGTCCAGGGCGAGGCCAGCCACGCGCAGGTGGGATGCTCGCCTTGTTCGCGCAGTGTGTTGATCAGCACGGCGGTGAGGTTGCCGCCCGCGCTGTCGCCGCCGATGGCGATCTGCGATGGCAGATAGGCCTGCTTGCGCAAGTATCGCCACGCAGTCATCGCATCGTCCAGCGCTGCGGGAAACGGATGCTCCGGCGCGAGGCGATAGCCGACCGCGAGCGTCCGGATTTTCGCCGCGCGTCCGGCTTCGGTCACCATGCGGCGATGGCTGGTGATCGAGCCCGAGCAATAGCCGCCGCCATGAAAAAACATCAGCACGCGCGACGTATCGCTGCCGGGCGCCAGCGACCATTCACCGGGCACGCTGCCTAGGTCGGCGCTTGTAAGCGTGATGTCATCGGCGACCGGCCAGACCGAACCGATCTCGTCCAGCCGCTCGCGCCGCTGCGCCCAGCCGACCGGCCGGGCCTTCGCCGTCAGCAGCGCGCGGATCGCGTCGATTTCGGAGGAGGGCATGATGCTACTCCTGTTGCGTGGAGAACCTTACTTCTGTTCGAGCCGCCACACACCGTCCCAGTCATCGCCGGGCGGGGCCGATGTAAAGCCATCGAGACGCTTGACGAATGTCAGTGACGGGCCGTCATCGGGAACAGCGTCGAGCGCTGCGGCGAACGCGCGGCGTGCGTCGTCCCAGCGCCGGGCGCGATAGGCGGCAAGGCCGTCCGAGTAGTGATCCCGAAGCGCGATTTGAGCCGTCGTCAACGCGCCCTTGCGGCCCATGATCTCGAACACCGTTTGCGGCTGGGTCTGCCCCACCGTCACGATCCGGTCGATCTCGCGGACTTCAATGTCGGCTGCGGCACTTGCAACAGTCGCCTCGGACACCAGGATGCGGCTGCCATAGGCCTTGTTCGCGCCTTCCAGCCGCGATGCAAGGTTCACGGTGTCGCCCATCACGGTGTAGCTCATCATCAGTTCGGAGCCGATGCTGCCGACCAGCGCCTCCCCGGTGGCGATGCCGATGCGAACGTCGAACGGCGCCGGCAGATTGCGGACACCGAGCAGTTCGGGCAGTTCGGCGCGCAATTGCGGGACGATCTCGAGCATATCGAGCGCGGCGATACTCGCGAGCCGCGCCTGATCTTCGTCTGCGGTGAAGGGAGGTCCCCAATAGGCCATGATGGCGTCGCCGATATATTTGTCGATAATGCCTTCGTGCGCGCGTATCGGACCGGACATCGCCGAGAGATAACGGTTCATCACCTTGACCAGCCCTTGCGGCGTTGTTCCTCGGCTCGTGCCGCTGAATCCCTTCACGTCGCAGAACAGCACGGTCATGACGCGCCGCTGGCCTTCGGAGGCCAGCGCAGGCCGATCGATCAGTCCCTCGACCACGCGCGGATCAATGTACTTTCCGAATGTTTCGCGGATGCGCTCCTTGAGGCGTAACTGCTCGACCATGCTGTTGAACGCGGTGGTGAGCTGGCCGATTTCGTCCTGCGTGGTCACGACGAGCTTTTCCTCGAGATGGCCCGCTTCGACGGCCCGTGCGCCCTCCAGCAGTTTGCGGACAGGGCGCGTCATACCGGCGCTGACCAGCATGGAGAACACCAACCCCATGATGGCCGCCAGCGCTGTCAGCACCGCGGCAATGATGGTGACCTGGGATTGCTTTTGCCGGGTCCGGTCGGCCTCCGACCGCAGCAACGCAAACATGTCCGCACGGATGGAGTCGAGGCTCTGGTTGAGTTCGTTGCGCAGGGCATCGACGCGCGCGAGGCCGTCGTCGATCGCCTTGGTATCGCCGGTCTCAATCAGCGGCAGCATGCGCTCGATCTCGGTGTTGAGATGACGGCGCGAGACGTTGAGGGCGGTTTCAAGGCGCGTGTCGAGCCGGGCCAACGCGGTCGGATCGGCGAACGTGACGCCCTTCTGAATCAGGCCGTTGATCAGCGAACGTGCGGCCTGTGCTTCCTGCTCGACTTCAGCGCCCTTGGTCTCGAAGACGCTGCGGATCGCCGTCAGGCGCTCGCTGCCCGCCGGTGAGCGCATCTTTTCGATCACCATCCGGCGCAGCTCCAGCGCCCGTTCGACGGAGCGGATGTTCGCACGCGCCAGATTGCCGTAGGCCGGGATGTAACTGGTCGTCAGCTCTTCGAGGCGTGCGCTGACCTGCATCACCGACACCATGGACAGGATCGCGGTGACCGCCATCAGCACGATGAGCGTCACGGCAATGCCCATGATTTTTCGCCGGATCGACAGCCGGATCATCGCGATTCTCTCATTGAAGAACTTTATCGGGGATGAGGCCGTAGGGACATCCGGTAAAGCGTCGAAGTTGCGGCTTACCTACGCGTCTCCATTCTCTCGCTCATCCTTCAATATCTGCGGTAGGCACAAGTCAAAAATTCTCCAGTGCGCGCGGTCTGAAAGGAGCATTTGAACGAATTCGCAGGCAGTATCCAAGGGCGATCTTGACATTTATGTTGATAGGACTATATTCCTTCTCGTCCCGCCTCACCATTGAGGGGCGGCTCGCGATCGTCACGATACGCGGGGCGGGATGCGGTGGCCGCTTGCGGCGCTCGGTTCGTGGCTGTGAAAAGCACCGCGAACGACGACGGCGCAGCAGCGGACGGCCAAAGTCGCGTGGTCCCGGCGTCGCGGTGCTGACGTCGAAAGGAACGGGAGGGTCCGTCGCCCCTGTGGCGGTGGAAGTCACTCACGATCCAGAACGGTGGCGAAAGAGCCGTCCACCGGGGAGAGCGCGAACGAGGCCGTTCCAACCATTGCGTGCGGAACGCCGGATGCCTCCGGCGCGACCGTGGCGACGACACTCGTGTGCTTTTTACTTTGCACACGGGGCTGCGGATGCGCTCGCGCATCCGGCGTTCCGCGCGCCCTCATTTCGAGGGTGAGGCGAATGAGGACTTCGGGCGCCCCCGCGCCGTCACAACAACAGGGGCGATGGCGCATGGCTTCATCTCCCTCCCCACAAGGGGGAGGGAGATAAAGGACGTGGCTGTTTGAAAATTGAAACGAGACGAGGTGCAAAGCGTAATCGCGCACCACCCGCGATGCCGTCCCCGCGCAGGCGGGGACCCATAACCACCGGCCACAGTGATGACAAAGGAAAGAGTTGTCCCGGCTTGCGACAACATCGATGGTTCAGGGAGTATGGGTCCCCGCCTGCGCGGGGACGACGCGGGGAGGCATTGTGCAGATCGCTTCAACTCCTTTCGCAGGGACGACATGAAAGGAAGGAAGACAGGCAGGGATCGCGCGATGCGCCCGGAGAATGCGAAATTTTAGAGGCATTGCCTTCCGCGCGCGAAAAATCCATTCTCCCGGCCTCCTTTCCAGCAGACCAAGAAGAAACATGACAGCCTCATCCCGCGAACGTCTCGAACAAGCCCTCACCAAGATTGCCGATCCCGCAGGCGAAGGCGCGCGCGCCTGCCTCACCGTCTATGCCGACGAGGCCCGCAACGCCGCCGACGCCGCCGACGTCCGGATCAAATCCGGCAATTCGCGTGGACCGCTCGACGGCGCGGTCGTGACCATCAAGGATCTGTTCGACGTCAAGGGCGAAGTCACCCGCGCCGGATCGAAGGTGCTGGCTTCGCGCGGCAAGCCCGCGGACGCGGATGCCGTGATCGTTCAGCGCCTGCGCGAGGCGGGTGCCGTGATCGTCGCGAAAACCAACATGACCGAATTCGCCTATTCGGGTCTCGGCGCAAACCCGCACTTTGGAACGCCGGGCAATCCCGCGGACCGCAAGCGCGTGCCCGGCGGCTCGTCCGCGGGTGCTGCGGTGGCCGCAGCTGACGGGATCGGCGAGATCGCCATTGGCACCGACACCGGCGGCTCGACGCGTATTCCGGCGGCGTTTTGCGGCATCACCGGCTTCAAGCCCACAGTAAAGCGCGTGCCGCGCGCGGGCGCGTTCCCGCTGTCGTACTCGCTGGATTCCATCGGGCCGATCGCGCGCAGCGTCGCGGATTGCGCCAATGCCGATGCCGTGCTGGCGGGCGAGACGCCATCGCCGCTGAAGCCGCTCGCGCTCAAGGACGTGCGCGCCGGCTTCGTGCAGGGCTATCCCATTGAGGGCCTCGATGACATCGTCGGCAAGGCCTATCCGCAGGCGCTGGCGAAGCTTGCCTCAAGCTGGAAATCGGGCGCTGACGTCACGCTGAAGGCGCTGGATATCATGCACACCGCCAATGAGCGCGGCGGCGTTGCTCCGCCGGAGGCGTATGCAGTCCATCGCACGCTGCTCGCCGAGGCGGGCGAGGGCGTCGATCCGAACGTGCGGATGCGCCTGCTGCGCTCCGAGAAGGTCAGCGCCGCCGACTACATCCTCGCGATGCGTGACCGCGAGCGCGGCATCGCGCAGATGGATGCGGTGTTCGATCAGGCCGATGTGCTGGTGATGCCGACGGTGCAGATCGTCGCGCCGACCATGGACGAGGTGTCCACGCCGGAAAGCTTCAACAAGCGCAACGTTCAGGCGCTGATGAATACCGTGATCTGGAATTTCTTCGATACCTGCGCGATCTCGCTGCCGATCAGGTTCGGCAATGCGCTGCCTGTCGGGTTGATGCTGGTCGGCCGCCACGGCGACGACCGCAAGCTGCTCGCCATCGCGGCGGCGGTCGAGAAGCAACTGGGGGCGTAAGATGTGGATGATGAAGCGGACGTAGCTTCAACATCTTCAATCGTCATCACCGGGCTTGACCAGGTGATCCATCGTACTAAATGCCGATGAAAAAAGATGGATGGCCGGGTACAGGCGAGCGGAAGCGCCGCCGTTCTTTGAGCGGCTCCGCCCGGCCATGACAGTTTGAGATATACGGCTTCAGCCGATCGCGACCTTCAGCGTGCCGATGCCGTCGATGCCGCATTCGATCTTGTCGCCGGGCGCAAGGGCCGCGACGCCGGCGGGGGTGCCGGTCAGGATGATGTCGCCCGCGCCGAGCGAGACCTGCAGCGAAAGCTTGCCGATGATCTCGGCGACGTTCCAGATCATCTCGGAGAGGTCGCCCTTCTGCTTCTCGGTGCCGTTGACCGAAAGCCAGATCTTGCCCTTTACCGGGTGGCCGATCTCGGCTGCGGGACGCAGCGCACCGCAGGGTGCGGAGAAATCGAACGACTTGCCGATCTCCCAGGGCTGCTCCTTCTTGCGCGACGCCATCTGCAAATCCCGGCGTGTGAGGTCGATGCCGACGCCGTAGCCGTAGACATGATCGAGCGCCTTGGCGGGATCGATGTTGGCGCCGCCGCTTTTCAGCGCGACCACCAATTCGACCTCATGCTGGAAATCCTTGGTCAGCGACGGATACGGGATCGTAGCGCCGTCGCCGGCGACCATGTCGGCATGCTTGGCGAAGAAGAACGGCGGCTGGCGCTCGTCGTTGCCCATTTCGCGGATGTGCTCGAGATAATTGCGGCCCACGCACCAGATGCGGCGCACCGGAAAGGCTTTCGATTCGCCGGCAACAGGAATGGATGGCTGCGTGAGTGCGGGAATGACGAAGTTGGCGCTCATGGGGATTCCGGTGTCTGGGAGGGAAAACGGAAAGGCGGGAGCAACGATCCTATGCGCTGGCGGCGACCGGAGCCAGCGGATTGGCATCACGATGCTGCAGGCGGAAGAACGAGGCGTAACGTCCGCCGCGCCGCAGCAAGTCGTCATGGCCGCCGGTCTCGACGATGGTGCCGTTCTCGACCACCAGAATCTGGTCGGCATGCATGATGGTGTGCAGGCGGTGCGCGATGACGATGGTGGTGCGGTTCTGGCACAGATGCTCGATGGCTTCCTGCACCTGCTTCTCGGATTCTGAATCCAAAGCGGCGGTGGCTTCATCGAGCAGGATGATCGGAGCATCCTTCACCAGTGCGCGGGCAATCGCAATGCGCTGACGCTGGCCGCCGGAGAGCTGCGTGCCATGCTCGCCGACAGGGGTGTCGTAGCCGAGCGGGAAGCCCATGATGAAGTCGTGGGCGCAGGCCGCTTTCGCTGCGTTGACGATCTCGTCGTTCGACGCTCCGGGGCGGCCGAAGGAGATGTTCTCGCGGATGGTGTCGCGGAACAGGTAGACGTCCTGCCCGACATACGCGGTCTGCTGGCGCAGCGAGCGCCGGGATACATCGGAGATGATCTGCCCGTCGATAACGATCGCACCGAACTTGGCCTCGTAAAGCCGCAGCAGCAGCGCCAGCACGGTGGATTTTCCGCCGCCGGAAGGACCGACCAGCGCGGTGACCTTGCCGGGCTCGGCCACGAAGCTCATGCGGTTGAGTACTGTCTCGTTGCTGCGGTAGGCAAAAGTCACGTCGCGGAACTCGACCTTGGCCTCGGTCAGCTTCAACGCCGGCTTGTCGCTGTCGTCCGGTTCCGTCGCGGGGCTGTCGACGATTTCGAGCAGCTTGCGGGCGCCAATCAGGTGGCTATTGAGTTCGATGTTGAGGCGCGCGAGGCGCTTGGCCGGTTCATAGGCCAGCAGAAACGCGGTGATGAAGGAGAAAAACTCTCCGGGCGTCGCACCTGTCGCGATCACGCGATAGCCGCCATACATCAGGCAGCCGGCGATGGCGAAGCCGCCGAGCATTTCCATCAGCGGGCTGGAACGGCTTTGCACCCGCGCCATCTTGTTGGCGTTGGCCTCGACCACGCCGATGCTCTTGTCGATCCGCGCCTGCATCGTGTCTTCGAGCGTGAAGGCCTTGACGGTGCGGATGCCCTGCAGGGATTCCTGCATGGTTTCGAGAATGTCGGCGTTTCCGGTAAACTGGTCATGGGCGAGATGCTTGATCCGGCGCACCAGCTTGCGGATGAAGAACAGCGCCGGCGGTGCGATCAGCAGGCCGCCCAGCGACATCCATGGATCCTGAATGACCATCACGGCGGCAAGACCGATCAGCGACAGGAAGTCGCGGCCGACTGCGCTGATCAGGAGGCTCAACACCTGCGTCACCGCCTGAGCGCCGGCGGTCAGGCGCGCGAGAAATTCGGACGAATGGCGTTCGGAAAAGAAACCGACATTCTCGCGCATCAGCTTGGCGAACAGCCGGCGCTGGTTGCTGGCCAGAATGGCGTTGCTGATCTTGGACAGGATCACCGTGTGACCGTAGGTCGCGGCACCCTTGAGCGTGAACAGAGCGATGATCACCAGCGACAGCAGGACGATGCCGTGGACGCTGCGATTGACATAGGTCTGGTTGATGACTTCGCCGAGCAGCCAGGCGGATGCCGCAGTGGTTCCCGCCGAGACTGCCATCAACGTGAACGCGACCGCATAGCGCCGCCAATGCTGGAGGCCCTGTTCGGTGATCAGGCGGCGAATAAGAGCGGCCGCCCCATAAGGGTCGTCGGTGATTTTTCGTGGAAGCTCGGTCATCCGCGTTCCAGTGACGGCCGGCGCAACCGGCGCCCCGTCAGGGTTTATGCGATGTCCGTCTCTTGCCCGCTATGGACCGGATTTTCAAGCGAAATCAGGGCTTTTTGGTCAATTCTACACTACGCTGAGACTGCCTGCCGGCCGTCCCGCTGACGTTCGACAAGCAGCTTTTCCTCCCATGCCAGCGCATGGCGGGCGATGGTGTCGAGGTTGTCGTACTGCGGCGTCCAGTCCAGCGTGGCGCGGATGCGTGCGGTGTCCGCAATCATGGTCATGATGTCGCCGGGGCGGCGCTCGGCATACTGGACGGCGAAATTGCGGCCGGAGGCGCGGCGCACGGCTTCGATGGTTTCGAGCACGGAATAGCCGCGGCCATAACCGCAATTCAGGGTAGCGGACGGACCGCCGCCTTCGAGATACGCAAGCGCTGCGCAATGGGCCTGCGCCAGATCGCTGACATGGATGAAATCGCGAACGCAACTTCCATCGACGGTCGGATAGTCGGTCCCGAACACGTCGATCTTGGCGCGCTGGCCGGTCGCGGCTTCAACCGCAATCTTCAGGAGATGCGTTGCGCCGACGGTCGCGAGACCGATGCGCGCCTGCGGATCGGCGCCGGCGACGTTGAAATATCGCAGCACCACGTAATGCATGCCGTGCGCTGAGGCGACATCGTGCAGCATGATCTCGGTCATCAACTTCGAAGAGCCATATGGCGAGAGCGGACGTGTCGGCGCCTCTTCGGCCACAGGCGTCCGGTCCGGATTGCCATAAACGGCCGCCGTCGATGAAAAGATGAAGCGGCTGATGTTGCACTTGACCGCTGCGTTCAGAAGGTTGCGCGTGGTCATCGTGTTGTTGCGGTAATAACCGAGCGGATCGCGCATCGAGTCCGGGACGACCACCGAGCCTGCGAAATGGACGATTGAACTGACATTGTGCGCGGCGATCACGCCTTCGACGAGGTTTTCGTCGGAGACATCGCCGATGAACAGCGGCACGCCTTCCGGCAGGAACTGCGAGAAGCCGGTCGAGAGATTGTCGACGACCACGACGCTTTCGCCCGCATCAACCAGCGCGCGAACCGTATGGCTGCCGATGTAACCTGCACCCCCGGTGACCAGAACTGTCATGGCATTCAAATCCGTATCGTTTCCGCGCTCCGTCAGTCGCGCTTGCGCGGCGGAATGTGGAGCGAACTTGTTGCCGGAAGCTTGCAGAGAAACGATGGAAATGGGGTATAAGGCCGAACTTTCGGGGTGAATCCCTTGGATTTTCCCGCAGGAACGCGGTTTATGGTTTCCAAAACGTAACGCCAGTGTCCCGTATCCGACGTTCGCCTCAGCCTTGCAGCGCGTTCTGGGCGAACGTCGGATACGAAGGGACACTGGCAAAATTCAATTCTAGTGATCCTTTGGTTCTGACATTCGTAAAGCGCCTGCGAAGGACATGATACGAATGTCAAAACCGGATCACTAATTCACGAGTCCGGGCCGATCACGCCGATGCATGGTATTATGTTCATCAAGACATCATCGCTCGGGGATGTCGTGCATCATATGCCGGCGGTGACCGACGCGCGCCGTTACCGGCCCGACGCGCGGATGACGTGGGTTGTAGAGGAGGCCTTTGCGCCGCTTGCGCGGCTTCATCCCGCCGTGAACGAAGTAATCCCGGTTTCGACGCGGCGCTGGCGCTCTCAGTTGCTGCGTTCCGAGACATGGAGCGAAGTGTCGGCTTTCAAAGCAAAGTTGAAGTCGATCGAGGCTGAGAAGGTGATCGACACACAGGGCCTGATCCGGTCGGCATTGATTGCGCGGACTGCCACTGGTGAACGGCACGGCTATGACGCGTCGAGCATTCGAGAGCCGGTGGCGTCGTGGTTCTACGATATCAAGCATGCGGTTGCGCGCGATCAGCATGCGGTGACGCGCAACCGGCTGCTGACCGGGTTAAGTCTGGGCTATTCGCCGGACGCGACAATCGATTACGGACTGGTCAAGCCGCCAAAGGAAAGCGGTGCGCCCTATGCCGTGTTGCTGCATGGAACGTCACGCGCCGCCAAAGAGTGGCGTGAGGTTGATTGGATCGGCACCGGCAAGTGGCTGCGCGAGCAAGGCCTCGACGTGGTGCTGCCGTGGGGGAATGAGCGCGAGCGCTTGCGCTGCAAACGTCTTGCGACCGCAATTCCCGGAAGCCGCATTCTCGAACGCCAGCCGCTCGATGCGACGGCGAAAGTGATTGCCAACGCCGCGCTGGTGGTCGGCGTCGATACCGGATTGCTGCATCTGGCTGCCGCGTACAGTGTCCCGCTGATCGCAGTGTTTCTTGCAACCGATCCGGGTCTGACCGGTCCCGTCGGCAACGGCTCGATCACGGTGGTCGGCGGCAAGGATGTTTATCCGTCGTTCGATCGGGTAATCGCCGCCGCGCAGAAATTGTCGCTTAAGCCCTGACGCGCTTCGTCAGGATTGCTTTCACGCAGCCCGAAATATCGTTGCCGGAAAACAGATAACCTTCGATGCCTGCTGCTGTACCGGCATCGAGATCCCGCTGCTTGTCTCCGATGACGAAACTGCGCTCGGCCTCGACAGGCCAGTGCTTCATAAGATCGAGGATCATGCCCGGCTGCGGCTTGCGCCAGTGGCATTCGCGCGTGTAGCCCGGCACCGTGCCGTCGGGATGATGCGGACAGTAACGAAAGTCGTCGATGCGTGCGCCGTCGCGTGCCAGTTCATCGCGCATCCAGTTGTGCAGAGTGCGGACATCGTCCTCGGAGAAGAACCCGCGTGCGACGCCGGACTGGTTGGTGAAGACGAAAACGTAGTAGCCGGCGTCGTTCAGCATTTTAATGGCGCTCGCCACGCCCGGCATCCAGCGAAGGCGCTCGCGGGTGCCGACATAGGCATCGTCGAGATTGATCACGCCGTCGCGGTCGAGAAACGCCGCAGGCTTTCTGTCCAAAGTCATTTTGCGTTCGTCGCCGAGATCAGCGCCTGCTCGACCTCGTCGCAGATCGCGTGCATCGCCATCATATGTATCTGCTGAATCACCGGCGTATCGTCGGTAGGCGCGACGAACAGATGATCGCATGCCGCGCGCATGCTTTCGCCCTTGGTGCCGGTGAAACCGATGGTCGCTACGCCCATGTCGCGCGCTGTTTTAAGCGCAGCAAGGATGTTCGGCGAACGACCGGACGTCGTCAGCGCGAACAAAATGTCACCGCGACGGGCGAGGCCCTGCACCTGCCGCGCGAACACCTGTTCGAAGCCGTAGTCGTTGGCAATAGCTGTTAGCGCGGAGGTGTCGGTGGTCAGTGCGATCGCGGCCCAGCCGGGACGTTCCTGCTTGTAGCGGCCGACGATTTCGGCGGCGATGTGCTGGGCATCGGCCGCGCTGCCGCCATTGCCGATCAGGAGCAGCTTGTTGCCGGCTTTCAGTGCGTCCGTTACTGCCCGCGCAATCGCGTGCGTCATTGCCAGCAGTTCGTTGCTCTGCACGGCCTTGGTCAGCCCGGCGAGTGAGCTCTGAAAATGCGCGACAATCCGATCCTGGCTCACATGTCACCGCGTTCGTTCAGGTTTCACTTCAGTGGTCGTCACGAGTGGTAGTGATGGTGCGATACGGGCGCAAGTGCGGCCACGGTTCGAGATTAACGTGCGCCAGCCGTGGCTATCACGCCTTGCGCAATGTCTACGACCTCCGATGCCGGGATATCGCGCATGCAATGATGATCGTTCATGGTGCAAACCGGACGATGACAGGGCTGGCAGGGGAGGTCGGTCGCCCGCTTGATAGTGGCGGCAAGGCCGTTCAGCGGC
>Ga0233440_1003725_pt1 | contig 11264 bp, 9 predicted proteins | sample SI_123_September_5_FD_182791 | JGI IMG/M metagenome (GOLD analysis project Ga0233440, IMG submission 182791) | Seawater microbial communities from Saanich Inlet, British Columbia, Canada - SI_123_September2016_120_MG | ecosystem: Environmental > Aquatic > Marine > Inlet | place: Canada: British...
GCCAATAATCCAAAAATAGAAGATAGCGCTGAGAAAAATTTTTCTAGACTTGAAAACTTTCCATTGAATATCTGGCATCAAGATATAGAAGTAGGTCTTACAGGTGCATTTCTCTGTGCAAAGCATTATGGATATAAAATCGCACAAAATATAAATGGCGGTTCAATAGTAAATATTTCATCAGATCTTGGGTTGATATCACCAGATCAAAGACTATATAATAAACCTGGTTTGTCTGAGGAAAAACAGCCTGTTAAACCTGTAACATACTCGGTGGTAAAAACTGGAATTATTGGATTGACACGTTATTTATCGACTTACTGGATTGATAAAAATGTTCGGTGCAATGCAATATGTCCAGGTGGCGTGGAAAATGGACAGCCAGAAGAATTCCTTAAAGAAGTGTATTTAAGAATACCGATGAAAAGACTTGCTAAGGATTATGAGTATCAAGGGGTATTGTTATGGATGTTAAGTAATGCATCTAGTTATTTAAATGGCTCAGTTATACCGATTGATGGAGGTAGAACTGTATGGTAAAAAAATAAGTATATTATTTTAGTTCCAGATAACTTTATAGATATAAAAAATGATAATATATTTCTTTTTTAATAAAAGTATCTAGATTAAATGTTTAATTAGCATTAGATCTAGAACATTTTACTATTGCCAAGATCGGTCAATATTGAAAAGTGGGATCAAGGCCTATGAAAGTTATCTTGATTCTAGTTTTTAAAAGAAAGTTAAATTGCATAAAAATATCGAGATAAACTAAACATGAAGAATAATATGAAAAGCTATACAACTGATGGAAAGGTAGTGCATTTATCTGAAAAAGAACAGGTGAATGACAAGTTAAGTAGAATCATTGGTAGTAAATTTAAACAATATAGAGATTTATGGGATAAAGTAAATAATTTTGAAGTGGTTACAGATTTTCCATTATTTTTACAACTTGATATGAATCAAGAGTGTAACTTTAATTGCCCACATTGCATTGTTGGGGATAAAAGTGTTGCTGATAGATATTACAATGGCGACCCCCTTACGTGGGATCAATACAAGGAAATTATTATTGAAGGTGAAGAGCACGAGTGCCCATCGGTGTCAGTTCAGGGGAACAATGAGCCTCTTTTGATAAAAGATCTAGAAAAGTATATAAAATATGCATCCAATCATGGTTTTTTAGATATTATGATGAATTCCAATGCATCGGCATTGACAGAAACAAGATCTAGAAAATTACTGGACAGCGGCTTAACCAGGTTAAGATTTAGTATAGATGCTTATAGTGAAAAAATATTTAATAAAATTAGAATTGGCGGTAGGTATGATCAAGTTTTAAAAAATATCGATAAGTTCTTAGATTTAAAAGAGCAGGGGGGGTATAAGTTGCCAATAACTGGTGTGAGTTTTTGCCTTCAGAAAGACAACGAACATGAGAAAAATGACTTTATTGAGTATTGGAAAGGTAAGGTTGACACAGTAACTATACAAAAGTATGTTCCGCCAGTTCTTGAGCCCGGTTATGATAGGTTTTACACATCAGATCAATTAAATAGCAAGAAAGATTTTAAAGGATTTAGGTGTCCCCAGCCCTTTCAAAGGGTAACAATTAGAAACTCTGAAATTACACCTTGTTGTGCAATGTTTAGTAGTAGATTGAAAATGGGTGATGTTTCAAAAGATACAATATATGATTCATGGAATTCTAAGACAATGAAAGATCTTCAATCTCTTCATGAAAAAGGTGAATGGTATAAAAATGATATATGCCGTATGTGTGTAAACCTGATATACCCAGAGTCTAAAAGTATAATGCAAGTACAAAACATATAGGGGCTGACACCTAACATTTAAAATGTTAGGATGTCGGCATGTATGTAAAGCATTGTAAATTAAGCAATAATAAGCAATTAGAGCTGATGAAATACTTTGTTGCAGGTACAACAGCAAGAACTGCCGCAGATTTAGTTGAAATTCATCGTAATACTGCAGTAAGATTTTTTCACAACTTGCGAGTGAAGATTGCCCAAGCACAGCAAAATCGGAGCGAGCAATTTGGTGGTAAAATCGAACTTGATGAAAGTTATTTTGGTGGTGTCAGAAAGGGTAAGCGTGGTAGAGGTGCAGCAGGAAAAGTTGCAGTTTTTGGTATTTTAAAACGAGTTGGTAAAGTTATGTCGATCCAAGATAAGTTAAGTGTAAAGCAAAAGTTGCAACAATATGTTGAATCTGATTTTTACCGTGAACATGCAACGGGTAGTGAAAAATCACCGTATTGGGATCAGCATTCGTCAGTTATAAAATACAATGTCAATAATGATACCGTTAGTGTAACTGGAAGCTCTGGGTATACAAGACCATATAATAGAAATATATTGACTCTTATAAGTAGAAATATGACAAGGATTTTTGCCTTTATCAAAAATCCTAGTAGATCTATTATTAAGTTATTCGCACTTATATTTATGAAAAATAGAATTCATTTGATAGATCATAAGAATGCATTCAATAATGTTATGTCAGGAAAGATTTATAACAATGGACATATATATTGTAAACATTCCCCGCACCATATAGATTTTGATGAATTTACTTCAAATAGTGACCTATATCAAAATTTAAAAGATATAGAGGAAACAACAATATACAAGAAAGGGTTTGGCATTAATCCTGGACTTCTTAAAAGTTGTTATCAATATAATATGTTGAGGTACATCTTGTTAAAACAAGAGCTTGGTGTTGTTGTAGAAATAGGGGCAGGCAGCGGAAACTTAATGAGTTTATTAAAGGATAATTATCCAAGTGTAACAGTAGTTGATATTGATTTGCCGGAAAGTATTGTGCATTCAGTAGTGTATATTAATGAATTATATCCTGATGCAAGAATATTGTTGCCTCATGAAGAGCTAGAATTCCCAATAGATGAATATGATTTCATTTTTAGAACGCCTTTGCAAGTAGATGATATACCTGATAATAGTGTAGATCTATCAATTAATACAGATTCATTCATGGAAATGGAATATTGTAGTATCGATTCATATCTAGGCGAGGTGCAGCGCTGGTCTAAAGTTGACTCTTATTTATTTTCGGTAAATAGAGTTGAGAAAATTCCTTATTCTCACGACAGCATAAAAAATAATACACCTGTTAATGCAAATTATGAGGCAAATTATCCATGGAGAGATAATGAAACAATTTTACTAGAGCTTGATAAATTCAAACGTATTTCCCAATTGGATAGTACAATGGTAAGAGTTCAAAAAATAGTTAAATAGCATTCATTCTATGAATTCTTTTAATTCAAAAGCAGGGACATTGAATTCATTGGTAGGAAGGTTGTCTATATTCAACATCCCTAGAATGGTACTTGTTAACGCTATAGACTACAAGAAACATGGTTTTTTAAAAAATGTACATGATTATCTTAAGTCTAATAAGATCATAATTCGTTCTTCTGCTTCAGATGAAGATGGTCAATTTTCTTCTTCAGCAGGTGAATATGATTCTGTTTTAAATATTCCCTCAAACAATCCAGAGAAAATAATAGCAGCAATTAATACCGTAATTTCCAGTTACGAAGAAAAACGCCCTTTGTTGCTAGAAGATGAAGTAATCATTCAAGAGATGGTTCAAAACACCACTATGAGTGGGGTAGTTTTTACTCATGATTTGAATACCGGCGCTCCATACTATGTCATTAATTACGATGACCAATCAGGTACCACCGATACGGTAACCTCTGGCAATGGAGAGTATGCTAACCGAACTCTCTATATTCATCGAAACTCAATCAACAAACTTCGCTCTTCCAGATTTACAGCACTACTTCAAGCTGTCCAAGAGTTAGAGAAGGTGATGAAGAGCCAGTTCCTAGATATAGAATTTGCATTAGGTGGAGATCTAACACCATATCTACTACAGGTACGAGCGATCACCACTCAGCCTAACTGGAATCGGGCTGTTGCTCAACGAATTGATGTTACTTTACAAGGGGTGCAATCATTTGTCACTGAGAGGTTTAAAAAACTCACTGGTGTTTATGGTCAAACTACAGTTCTCGGGCAAATGCCAGATTGGAATCCGGTGGAAATGATCGGCAGAGCACCTCGTGCCTTAGCAGCTTCACTCTACCAAATACTCATAACAGACCATGCATGGAGAATTGCAAGGTCAACAATGGGTTATATGGTGCCAACTGGACAGCCGTTAATGGTAACACTAGCAGGGCAGCCATTTATTGATACCCGTCTCAGTTTTCACTCTTATCTTCCTAAGGGTCTCTCTACAGAAGTTTCAGAAAAACTAGTCAACAGATGGATTGGCCATCTTAAATCATCACCGGAACTACATGACAAAGTAGAGTTTGAAGTGGCAATAACCACTTACAGCTTTGACATTGATGAAAAGATAGAACAGCTAATTGGAAATGTATTAACCAGTACTGAAAAAGAGGAGTTTAAACAGGCGCACCTCAAACAGACAAGAAGACTCATTAAAGGCGAAAGTGATGGATCTCTTGGTCAGGCACTTGACAAAATTAATGCGTTGGATAGTAAGCATACAGAGGCAAGCAGCTCTAATTTACAACAAAACCTATCGTCACTTTTTACAATGGTTGACGACTGCATCCAGTTGGGAACAGTCCCCTTCTCCATTCTAGCTAGGCATGGTTTTATTGCTAGAACCATTCTATTATCACTCAATCGTCGAGGTGTTATTACTCACGATGAGGTCAACCAAATACAGGCGAGTGTACAGACTGTAGCTAGTGAGTTGGTTGATGATATGCGCTCACTACAAATGGGCACTCTATCCAACAGTAAATTTATGTCAAGATACGGTCATTTACGCCCTGGTACTTATGACATCATGTCGCACCGATATGATCAGATGGCCAACTTAATTGATGGCAGCACTGCATCTCAAAAGCTAGAACAACATTCTGAACTGTTTGAATTTTCACAAAAACAGAAGCAGAAAATTAACAATTTTCTAGCAGAAGATGGTTTTGCCGATTTTAATGCAGATAACCTTTTAAACTACGTTCATGATGCGATTGTCGGCAGGGAGTATGGTAAGTTTGTCTTTACTCGCTCTGTAAGTGATATTCTTGAGCTGATAGCAATGTTTGCTGAGGAGAATAGCTTGAGTCGAGATGCAATTTCCCATGTCCCTCTTGAAACACTACTAAATATAGCAATAAACAGCGGTGAAGGCAGTATTGAAGAGCGGTTGAGAAGCATTTCTGAAAAAGAGTCAGAGAAGCACGATATAAGTGTAGCAATTCGTCTCCCACAACTACTAACAGATCAAGCAGGGGTGCATGTTATCCCTTTCCAGGTCAGTCACCCTAATTTCATTACTCATAAAAAAGTTACCGCACCATGTGTGAGACTTCATTCAGAAATTGATAGCGCTGTATTAAGTGGCAAAGTCGTGATTATAGAGGGAGCAGATCCAGGTTTTGATTGGATTTTTTCACAAAAAATTGAGGGTCTGATTACCAAATATGGTGGTGCAAATTCACACATGGCAATTCGTTGTGCCGAATTTGGTATCCCTGCAGCGATTGGTTGCGGTGAGCAACGATTTGATCTATTACTGAGATCAAACAAGGTGCATCTTGATTGTGCAGCTGGATTAATCAGCCCCTTACATTTAGGATTATGTTATGGTTATATGGTTAATTGGATTATCTGGTACCGGAAAGACGACTCTAGCAAGGGAAGTTATTACAGGTGTAAATAAAGAGACTAGGAATACCATTCTAATAGATGGAGATATGATCCGTGAAATATTTGGTAATGATCTGGGGTATTCTACGGAAGATCGGTTACTAAATGCACAACGAATTTGTCAGCTAGGAAAATTTTTAGATGATCAAGGTATTAATGTAGTTTGTGCTATTTTGTCTATATTTCCAGAAACACGGGAGTGGAATAGAAAAAATATAGAAAATTATTATGAGGTGTTTATTGATACTCCCATTGAAGTTCTTATCCAGAGAGATTCAAAGGGTATTTATGGTAAGTACAAGCTTGGAGAAATAACAGAAGTTGCAGGTATGGATATTAAATTTCCAATACCAGACAATGCAGATTTAGTGATAGAAAACAGTAAATCAAAAGAAGAGTTATTGAATTACGCAAAGCCAATAATTGCAAAACTTTTACAATCAAAATGACGGGGTATACATATACAGAGGTTAATTGCCTTGAGAAGCCACATAAATATACATACACACCTTACTTAGGCATTGAATTTATAAATGCGTATTTTAGAGATCGATTAAAAAACATAAGACGATTCAAATTGCAAGATAGACAACCCTATAAACATGAGATTGATTCATACTTTTACCATGAGTCTAAAAGACAATTCGAGGTTATTTTGGATAATGCATTTTGTCAAGTAGATGAATCTTGGCGATCATTGGTCAACTGGGAAGATTTGTTTACACCACAAGAGAGTATATCTACTTCTATAAACGATAAGATAGAAACCATTACATCTTTTAATATAGAGAGTGAGATTAATACAGAAAAATTACTCTCTTCTTTAATTTTTAGTCAGTTAAATATCGAGAATGAAGAGTTAATTAAAGAGTGGCTAGATCGTTTAGTACAACGATTTGAAGTTACCAAAAAACTTTATGAAACTTATCCGGCAGGTTTTCGTAAAGGTCAAGGTATAAAGGATAATATACGCTTATATTGGTTATTTTCGTTGATGTTAGCTCTCTACTATGTAAGAACAACAAATATAAAATATCTTAGTGCATTACTAAAAGTATCTGATCTTCTATGTTCTTTGAGTGATGATATTTTGGTGAGTGAGACGCCATTACAAGGGCTGTCCTTAATTTTATCTATTGAATTTTTAAACATAAAATTGTTATCATATAATGTTCAGGAGGCTGTATTTGAATGATGTAGCAATGGTTGCGGCAGATACAACTCGCACCCAATATTATATTAAGGAAATTATCAAGCATAAGCTACTTCCTAATTACATATTGCTCCTTCTAAATAATGACAAAGATTTGCTACCTGGACAAAGCAAGAGTAGAATTGACAACGAGCTTGCAATGTTGCTGGAAAAGGCAAATATTCAATATGATATTGCACCTAATAGCGATATAAATAGTAGTGAGGTGGTAGGGATGATTTCAAATCGACCAGAGCCTGTATTTATATTTTCAGGTTTTGGAGGAGTGTTACTACATAATAATATTCTAGAGGTAGGGAAAAAATTTCTCCATGTACATGGAGGGTACCTTCCTAATTATAAAGGAAGTACCACCAACTATTACAGTTTGATTGAGGAAAATACAATAGGGGCATCATCTATCTTTCTTACTAAAGAGATTGACTGTGGTCCAGTGCTTATAAGGAGAAAGTTTCCAGCACCAAAAGATCGAACTAAACTCGACCATATCTATGACTCAGAAGCACGCTCAAAAGTTTTGATTGAAACATTAAACAACTATGTAAAATCAGGAAGTTGGGATTTTGAATTGGAAAATAATCTGGGTGGTGAAACATTTTATATTATCCATCCCGTATTGAAGCATCTGGCAATTCTTGGTAAAAACTAATAGCGATGAGAATCACATATAGAAATCATAATGTAAAAGAGTATTGGGCTTCACGGTGGGATGAGATTCCTGCAGATCAACCAATGGAAAACCGTGAAGTATATCCGCTGAAATATGCAGAAGAGACGGTAAAAGATCGCAGTGCTAAAATATTAGAGGCTGGATGTGGAGCGGGTAGGATTCTTCGCTACTATCACAACCAGGGTCTTGATATTGTTGGAATGGATTTTGTTCAGGTTGCCATTGATAAATTACAAGAGATTGATTCCAGCCTTAAAGTAGAGGTTGGAAATATAACAAATCTACGCTTCGATGATGAATCCTTCAAGTATGTGTTGGCATTTGGTCTCTATCATAATTTAGAAGATGGACTAGATCTGGCGATTAACGAGACCTATAGAATTTTAGAAAATGGTGGATATGTATGTGCATCCTTTAGGGCGGATAACGTTCAAACAAGGCTCACAGACTGGTTGACCGAGCGTAGAGAAAAACCTAACAAGGGGGGGGCATGCCTTCCATAAAATGAACCTGACACGCAGAGAATTTAGCCAATCTTTTGAGAAGTCAGGGTTTAGCATAGACTCAATAGAACCAGTTGAGAATATGCCAATTTTATATAAATTTTCTTTTTTTCGAGCTACGACCCACAAACAATTTGATGAAAATATAGCACGGGCTGAGGGGTATCGTCTATCATGGTTTGGGCAGCGATTACAAAATATGTTGATGTTCCTATTTCCAGACCAGTTCTGCAATATCTATGTGTTAATTGCATATAAGGACTGATTCCAATGATAGCAGAAAAAATCAAGGTGGGGATTTCTCAGCGCGTTGATAAGGTAGGCACCCATGTAGAGCTGAGGGATGCACTAGATCAGCGGTTAGTAGAATGGGTTGTAGAAGCAGGTTTTATCCCAGTGCCTATCCCTAATAATTTTGTGAATATGGAAATACCAATGAGTGACCAATCTTTCCTCTTTGAGTGGTTAGAGACTATGAGTATAGATGCTTTACTACTCTCTGGCGGTAATGATATTGGTGCTGTGCAACAAAGAGATTTAACTGAGAACAGTCTACTTTCCTGGGCAGAAAAGAGCAGAAAACCGGTTCTAGGGATATGTAGAGGTATGCAGATGATGGGGCTCTTTACCGGATGTGAGTTGATAGAGGTGGATGGGCATGTGAGAACCCGCCATCAGCTGCTATTATCAGATGAAAATGTAAAATTATTTCCTGAGTCAGTAAATAGCTATCACAACCAGGTTTTACAAGAGTGTCCAAATACATTTAATATATTAGCAAAATCAGAGGATGGTAATATAGAGGCAATGAGACACAAAGTTTTAACATGGGAAGCATGGATGTGGCATCCAGAGCGGGAAGAAAACTTCTCTAAAAGTAATCAAGAAAGATTTAGAGAGTTGATCAACAGTGGCAAATAGTAATCTAAAAGTAATTCTATTGGTGGCGGGCGAGGGTAAAAGACTCAGACCATATACACTTGATCGCCCGAAATGTATGGTAGAGGTTGATGGTATTAGCCTAATTGATAGGCAACTTGCCGTACTACAAACAGAGGGGCTAGAGGATATTGTGATGATCGGTGGTTACAAAGCGGAGATGCTGCGACGATATGGCGTTAAATTGAAGATAAATCCACGATACTATGAAACAAACATGGTCTGGACACTCTTCTGCGCAGAAGATGAGTTAGAGGGTGAAGTAATTGTAAGCTATGGAGATATAGTCTATTCCAGGGAGATACTGCAATCGCTGCTACAATCTAAAGCAGATATCGCAGTGACAATTGATAAAGATTGGAAAAGTTACTGGTCTGCACGAAATGAATATCCTTTGAATGATGCAGAGACACTGAAACTGAGAGAAGATGAAACCATTATAGAGATTGGCCAAAAACCAAGATCACTTGACGAAATAGAAGGGCAGTATATGGGCCTAATGAAGTTTAAGCCTGACGGGTTAAAATATATTAAGGAAATTTTTCATTCTGCCATTGAAAGTGATGAAATCTTGAGTAAACCAGTAAAAAATGCCTACATGACTGATTTGTTGCAATCTGTTATTAATTCAGGTTACCCAGTAACTTCAGTTTCTATTCATGGTGGATGGGTGGAGATTGATACCGTAGGTGATTTAGAGTCAGACGTATCCTTAGAAAGGGTGCGGAATATCGATCTTAATTTGTACTAAATTATTAGGGAAAATAGTGGCAATTGAGAAGGAAAAATTTAAGAATGTTGTAATATTACTGTTGGATGCGTTTAATGTTGATTATCTTAAAAGCGATTCAGAACAAAGACAATTTATTCCCAATATTGCACATCTGGCAGATAATGGAATTTGGTATAAAAATGTATTTGTAGGTGGCGCGCCCACCCAAATGGCGTTACCAGTTCTTTTTACGTCATCTTACCCTCTCGATTACGGTGGATATGGCGAAGGCATTAAGTATCGCCCAAAAAGTATAACTGAAATATTTAAAGACAACGGTTACAATACTTTTGGTGTTATGACAGCATCTGGAGGAGGATGTTGTTTTGGATATGATAGGGGGTTTGATGAGTATCTTGAATTATTTGATTTAAGGTCATATGTGGCATATTTTATAAAATATCAGTATGGATTTCGTAAAGTTTTGATTGATTCTGGCCGTCTAAAAAAGAACAAGGCAGTTGAAAGCTTACAGAAATTAACTAATAACTTTTTTGTTTCTCTAGAGAAGACGCTTGATAATTATGAGGCATATTGGAGTAAATTTGGTTATGACGTATATAACCCTTGCAATATTGATTTTTTGAAAAAAATTGTTTCAAAAGAAGTGGATAAATTTCATGGAAATCAAATTAATTATGTTTTATCATTGCTTGAAGGTAAGAAAAACATACTCTTTGATTATTTTGCTAGTTTAAAAGCTCACCCTATTAACTCTAAACAGGCAATAGATATTTTATTGAAAAAAATAATGAATAAAGATGAAAAAATATTTGCGTACATGCATTTATTGGATATTCATGATAGTAAGACGTTTGATTATTATGGAGCTTCATCAAATCAGGATTTAAAGAATATATTGTTCAATACATGGGATCAGGTAAATCTTTCTTTAACTGATCATGAAGATAATGATAAGATCAACGATCTAATTACTACTGTTTATGTTGATTATCAAATTGGTAGATTAATAAGAGCACTAGAAGAGAACGGTGTTCTTGACGACACATTGTTGGTTGTATTAAATGATCATGGTAAGGTGGATCAGAGTAGGCCAGAAAGATCCAATATAGGATTTTGGGATGAGTTGGCACGTATGAATATTATATTCTACAATACTAAATATAACGCCAAAGAAAGTAATTCTCTATTTTCAGCCATTGATTTTCCTCCCACATTGTTAGATATTGTAGGGATAAAAGAGGAGTCTACATTCCAAGGAAAAATCATGTCATGTAATGATAAGAGTGCATCAGACTATGTCTTGTATGAAAGCCTTGGCAAGGGCACATGTGATTTTAGTGTTAAACCTATTTTAGTATGTGTGCGTTCTGAAAAAATGAAAGTAATATGTAGAGAATCTGACTGGTATTGGCTACTAGGAATGTATAGTAAGCCAAAAGTATATGATTTAATTAATGAT
>Ga0233440_1003736_pt1 | contig 11231 bp, 10 predicted proteins | sample SI_123_September_5_FD_182791 | JGI IMG/M metagenome (GOLD analysis project Ga0233440, IMG submission 182791) | Seawater microbial communities from Saanich Inlet, British Columbia, Canada - SI_123_September2016_120_MG | ecosystem: Environmental > Aquatic > Marine > Inlet | place: Canada: British...
TCATACTTCTCAACTAAATAACTAGCTTCTTCTCTTGTGATTTTATCGTTACGGACCTCTTGTGCTGCATCATATGTACACCTACCTATTCCAAATTTAATCAAGGTTGTAAGATAATGAAATGGATCAATCTTATCATCAATACTGCTGTATTTTGAGTATGTTCCTTCTGTTCTTACTGGATTTGCTTGAAATCCTGTATTGTCAACAGAATAATAATAGCATTCTTGCGGATCCCATTTTAAGTAATATCCCAGATAGTGAACTTCGATACCATCGTCAACAAGACCTTGCTTATCTGGAGCAATATATGGCGCAAAATCATCTTTTGTATATTTACCTGTATCAATATATTCTTGCATGCTTATGCCACCAAACTTCATGTTTAACGCATCATCTGATGAAAAGAAATCCATATTCATAATAGGATTTGTATTTTCCTCAATTGAATTTCCATATTCAGCTTGGTTTTCACCATACATAACTAATTTAACCCCGAATTTTTTCGCCATTGCCGGGCCAATAATTCTTTGCCCTACAATAAAAGGCTGAAACGGGTGTAGTAAATTATGAAATGCATTTTTAGTCATCTCTTTATGCAAGATTCCATTAGGAGTATATAAAATATTATCCAAACCCCCGGTATGCATCCATTCTTGCATATTTTTCCACCCGATATCAGTATATAGATGGGGAGACCAAGTAACTGTCAAAGGGTTCATACCGTATTTATACTTTAATATATGAGCAGTAAATGCACTATCTTTACCGCCACTTCCAGGAACAATAACATCATAAGAGCCATCATTGCTTCTAAATTGATCAAGAAGAGTCCTTAGCTTAACATCTCTATCTTCCCAATCAATTCCTGTCTCTTTTTCATCGTGAAAAACACAAGCAGAGCACACGCCATCTTCATTAAAGTTAATAACTTTTTTCTTTTCACCTTTTTCATTTTTAAATTCAATGGTTGAACTAGGTCTTTGATTTGAAATCACACATTTTTTGCAAAATTTAACCTTACTTGGCAAGCCATAGTATGCCTCTAATTCTTTACTCATGTTTGACACATCCTTATGAAATTTTTAATTATCTTTAGCCCGGTTTGGCCACTCTTTTCAGGGTGAAACTGACACCCGTATATATTTCCTTTTTTAACAGAAGAGCAAAAATGATAGTTCGAATACTCTGTTAAAGATAAAATATTATAGGAATCTCTAGGCTGGACTACAAAGCTATGAACGAAATACATGTCGCTGCCTTCTTCAGTTTCTGCCAAAATAGTATTTTCCCATGGAGCTTTATTACTATTTAATTCATTCCAACTGACGTGAGGTAGCTTTTCATTTTGATTATCTTTTGTTGGCAATTTAACAACCTTTCCCAATATTAAACCCAGGCCTTCAGTCTTTCCAAACTCTTCACTTTCTTCAAAAAGCAACTGCATACCAAGACATATCCCCATCAAAGGTCTATCTAAAGCAGCATATTCTTTTATAACATCTACCAAACCATAACTTATAAGATTTTCCATTCCATGAGAAAAAGCCCCAACACCTGGCAACACTAATCCGTCTGATTTTAGAATTTCATCCTTATTGTTGGTTAAAATAACGTCTGCACCTTGATTTTCGAATGCGCCTAATATACTTCGAACATTGCCAATGCCATAGTCAATAACAGCTATTTTCATATGCGTACCTTAATCTGATGTTCCAGCAGTGTATTTTTAATCTCCTGAATGGATTCTATTTTGTAATGCAGAACTGAGGCTGTTGCAATAGCATCTATATTTGCATTTTCCAACAGTTCTACTGCATCGATGCTCTGGCCCATGCCTCCACTTGCAATAATAGGAATTGAAACACTTTGAGCCACACTCTTATACAGGTCAATATCAAAGCCTTTTTTTGTGCCTTCTTTATCAATTGAAGTAAGCATTACTTCACCAGCACCTAATTCTTCAACATATTTAGCCCATTCAACAACATCTTTTCCAGTGGGCTCTCTGCCGTTATCTGTATAAACCTCCCATTTACCATCTTTAATCGATTTAGCCTCGATAGAAGATACAATACATTGAGATCCAAAAATTTTAGAGGCCTGATTTATAAAAGCAGGTTCTTTTACAGCTCTGGTATTAATTGCAACTTTATCTGCACCACTTTTTAGTGCATTTTTTATGTCATCAATTGTTCGAATTCCTCCTCCAACAGTAATTGGAATAAAAACATCTGCACAAGCTTCTTGTATTAATTCGCTCAAACTATTTCTATCATAATATGCAGCTACTGCATCCATAAAAACTATCTCATCAATTCCATCATTATAATAATTGCGCGCCATTTCATTTGGATTTCCAACTTTTCTCAACCCTTCTAAATGTATCCCTTTTATTGCAAATTCATTCTTAACATCTATTCTTGCAATAATTCTAACTTTATTCATAATTAACATCCTGGAATTGTTTTTGACAATCTAAACTCCAAATTTTGTCACTATTAAGAATTTTTAAAAAAATTTGATCACTATTACCCTGTCCGAAATCACTGTCTTTATTGGTAGTATCTTTCTTAAAATTTTTAGCTAGGCTTATAGCTTTAAGAATGGATTTTCTTTCATTGTTAGCATGGAAGATAGACTCCCCTTGTGAGCGATTATTTTGCCTACTACCTATATCGACTGTGGGCGTACCATAATAAGAGGCTTCTCGAATTCCTGCACTAGAATTACCCACCATATAGTTTGAGTTTTTTAACAAGACAAGGAAATATTCAAATCTTAAGGAGGGGAATAGCTTTATTTTCTTATTGCCCTCTAATCGCTTATATTCATTAAGAATTTCATGTGAGCCTAAATCATTATTAGGATAAATAACAAGATAATTTTCATCACTATCAATCAAGGCATCAACAAACCCTTTTGCATCTTTTTGAGCACTCTCAAATTCAGTAGTGACAGGGTGAAACATTGCAACTGAAAAATCATCGAATTCAATATCATAATACCTTTTAACATCTGGTAAATTTGGTAGTTTTTCAGGGTTCATTAAATCTAAATCTGGAGACCCTAAAATAAAGATTGAATTTGGCAATTCACCAAGCTGGATCAATCTAGTTTTAGCCCTTTCATTCGCAACTAAATGAATATGTGACATTTTGCTCACCGCATGCCTAATAAGCTCATCAATCGTTCCTGAAACTTCACCGCCTTCAATATGAGCAACTACAATATTATTCAAACTTCCAACTATCGCTCCAGCCATAGCCTCTACCCTGTCACCATGAACAACAATTAAATCAGGTTTAATTTCTGCAATGAAATGTGAAAAACCATCAATTGTTTTGGCTAAAGTTCTGTCCATATTAATAATCGAGTCATGATTGATAAATGGATATATATTATCAAATCCATTTTTTCTTATTTCGTCAATGGTTGATCCGTACAGAGAATTCATGTGCATGCCTGTTACAAATAAGTGAACCTCATACTCTTTTCGCTGCTGAGTAATAGAAATTAATGACTTTAATTTACCAAAATCTGCACGAGTGCCCGTAAGAAAAATTATTTTTTTCATTTAACTATATAAGCAATATTATGAGAATATTGAAGTTTTTTTATTTCAATATTGTTATTAAAAAAATCATCTACTGCCTTATTTGCACCAGCGAAATCTCCATAATCATCAAACACAATTACCCCCCCCTTAACTACATGAGAAAATAATTTTTTTAATGCTATATCAGTTGCTTCATATAAATCTACATCTATATGCAATAAAGAAATTTTTAACTGTGGATTCTTATCTAAATACTCTGGAAGTATTTTTAATATATCTCCTTTATTTATATCAATATTTTTATTTAAACCTTGTTCATATAGCAATGAATTTAGCTCCTCATATGATATACCCGTACCTCCATTTGTTTCTTCAATAAATGCCTTTCTTTCTGCTTTATCATCTTCAAAGTCTGTTTCAGGAAATTCTCCAAATATATCAAAAGCTATAATTTTTCTACTGAATGTGTTTTCTAATATTTCTCTAAACTTAATCCATCTAAATAGTGAATTACCTTTAAAAACACCTAATTCCACTATTTCACCTCTTAAATGTGATGTCATTCTAAAAAAATCCAAATGACTGATAGCTTTACTAAGCCTTCTAGGCTCTGCGGTTGCATAAAACCCATTCTCGTATTCAAAATTTTTATTTATATCATATAACATTTATTTTTCCTTTTTTGTATTATCTATATCGATCCAATTTATATGCTCATCATTTCCTATATTTTTTTTAGCAACCTTGCCCAATAAGGCATCATATTCTTCTGCTTTTATTTGGCCAGTTCCTGGCCTTTTTACCCAAATATTTTCTTTTGTAAATAATTCACCTTTTTTTATAGGCTTTATTGTTACCACTGTAGCAAAAGCAAAATCAATTGTTACTTGCTCCTCTTTTGCGGCTTCTTTTTTTCCACCACGCATCTTGGCCAATTCTATGCTGCCAATAATTAATTCTTTCAAAGCCTCAGGATCCATCGAATTAACAATATCAGGGCCATTCCTATCCATAGAGTCAGTAAAGTGCCTTTCTAGTATCGAGGCCCCTAATGCTACAGCGCCAAAGCAGGCTAAATTTGAAGTAGTATGATCTGATAACCCAATAACAGCGTTTGGAAATTCTCTCTGTAACTCTTGCATTGCACCAAACCGAACAAGATGAGAAGGAGTTGGATATAGATTGGTAGTGTGCAATAGTGCATACTGAATATTGTATTTCTCAAGAATGTTAACCATTTTTCTAACAGAGGAAATATCATTCATACCCGTACTGACAATCATAGGTTTGCCAAAAGAGGCAATATGCTCAATTAAGGGATAATTATTACACTCGCCAGATCCTATCTTGTAAGCACTTACATTCATTCTTTCAAGTCTATCAGCGGCAGCTCGTGAAAATGGTGTAGAAATAAATATCATACCCTTAGACTCAACATAATTTTTAAGTCTAACCTCGTCTTCTTCATTCAACGAACACCGCTCTATAATCTCGTAGATTGATACATCTGCATTACCAGGTATAACTTTTTTTGCCTCTTCGCTCATTTCATCTTCAACTACATGAGTTTGATGTTTGATAATTTCAGCACCAGAATTTTTTGCAGCATCAACCATTTTAAAAGCCGTCTCCAATAACCCTTCGTGGTTTATCCCTATTTCAACTATCACTAACGGCGTCTTGTTAAGACCAATTTTTCTACCAGAAATTTCAATCATACGTTTTTTTACCAAATATATTAGAAGTATTGTGGCCTGTATTTTAACATCAATTGTTAGAAAATTTACCCTCCTAATTGCTCATTCTCCGAATGATAATTAAACAGTAAATTTCCTGAAAATCAACTAGATTGAATCTTGCAGGAGTAGTGATGATGCTTTTTCATATCACCCCATAGATTGATTTAATTACAACCTCATAACAAGTTATTGCAATATTTTCTGTCACGTAATATTCGCTTAAGTAGGGCGATAGCAGGAAATAGGAATTTGGAACTCGTATAAATCAAAAAGTATATTTTGATTTAGCATTGAATTGGTATCCATTATAAATATCTATAATGGATATATTAGTGAGTCTATCTAGCTAATTTTAGAAATAATACATCCGTATATGTCCACATTTTTTTAGAATGGTAGATTACGATACATCTACTTCAGGCAAAATTGTAAAATTCTTAATAAAATATCGCCCTCGAAGCTTAAGAAGAAAGACTATGAGTTTGGCCAACTCTCCTGGATCCATAAATTCTTCAACAGGTGGACAGACGTCAACCTTATTCCATAACTCAGTATTAATACCCCCAGGATTTACAGTCATTACATCAAATTCAAACTGTTTTGCACTTATGGCCAAAGTATCAGAAAAAGACTGCAATGCATGCTTAGAAGCTGAATAATCATACTGTTTTTGTTGCGCAACTAATCCAGATATTGAGTTTATAAATAAAACTCTTCTCAACTGTAAACCTATTAAAGACTTCACCAAAACAGTAGCGTTAAAGAAATTACTATTAAATAAAGCTTTACTTTCTTCTGGGTCTAAAACCATATCAGACATTTGAAATTTTGCCGCATTAATAACTAATGTTATTTTTTCATTAGGGTCGATTGTTGAAAGTAGTTCTTCAAAAGTTTTTCGAACTATATGTGAATCTTCTGAAAGGTCAATTAAACAATGACTATAGGTTTGGTTATATTTCAAAAGTTCACAAGGTATATTCATCGATCGAGATATTCCAATAACCTTGTCTTTTTTACACAATTGAAGCGCTATTTTCAATCCTAATCCACTAGTACTGCCAGTTATAATATAAACCATACTTAAAAGAAATTGTTTAAATGTTTTTTTGCTATTTTTAATTCATCGTATGTCAAATCTTCAATAAAATAGAATTGACCGATCCCTGTTGGCACAGGAATATGTTGACACCCTCCACGATGCTTTGTCATTTCTATCACTGACGCCCACATTAAATCATCATCCATATAAATTGAGTTACAAAAATCAAAATCAAAAGCTAAATATAGGTTACAGATTCTCGAAAATACAGCGTCTGTTAGCTGACCACGAAGATTAGATATTGCAGAAGACAAGAGGCAATCATACGCAACAGCATAGCCATGAGGTAGTTTTCGATAGTTGACGTTATTAACTGATTCCATTTCGACCAATGGAGAGAATGTATGGCCAAAATCTACAGAGCGCTTTAATAATTCTTCTTCTGGATTTTCATGAATCTCTTCCAGCATTAATTTCAACGAAAGTGACAATAACTCCTTTCCTTGAGCTACAGTGTAAAAATCACCTTGTAAGAGATTTGGAATGGAATCTTCAATTTTATCAAACAAAATTTCTGATTTAATTAGGGCAATTTTAAACATCTCACCAAGCCCTTCTTTTATTAAGGTTTTATCTAAAATTTTTAAAAAATTTGGATCCAAAAGAACTTCAAACCTTGCATTGTAGCTACCTATCCTATTTCTCTGACCCATGAAGTTTATGCCAGTTTTTATTCCGATACTTGCGTCAATATATGCCAACAATGTTGTTGGCACTTTTGTCAAGTGGACACCCCTTCTAAAAACACTACATGCAAAACTTACTACATCAAGTAACACACCCCCCCCAATCGCATATATCCTGTCGGCACGTCGGCCAACACCTTCTTGCTCAAGCAAAGAAAGAGTGGACAATAACGTATCAATATCTTTCTCTTTCTCTCCTACATTTGTTGGAACAATGACCAAATAAGGTAGACTCAATTCCAAGTCCACTAACTCTGGAAAGAAGCTAAGTACTATCGGGTCAATAAATACAATCTGTTTACATTTATGATTTTCGTTTAATTTAGACTTTATATCACTCCAATATATATCAATTTTTCGAGATGTTGATACACACATTGAAAAATCTAGTTCATTATTATTATTTTTAGATATATCAAGCATGGCTTCTACCTCTTAACAATCTTACTCCATGCATTAGAAAGAAGTAAGCCTGTTCTGTATTAATGTGCATTTTAAAAGGAAACATTCTAATAAATTGTGACGCATACATAATATGATACAAATCATTATCAAACCAGTCAAACTGTGAAACTAAATTTAGAATCTCATTACCAAATAACTTTGTCTTTTTCGGAATACTTGTGTATGGATAGTCCTGTATAGATGGATCATTATGTAGTTCATTTTTTATTATATATTCATAGCCACTAAGCGAAGATTGAGTAATTTGTGATATATCGCCACACAAGCTCTCTGTATATGTCTCCGAATAAGGGTCAATTAATATTAGTTTTTGCGAATCCTTATCCCAGAGTATGTTCTCTAGTGTTAAATTTCCATGTGTCAGGCTTTCTATAATTTTTTTATCTTCATATCTTTTAATTAAAATCAAAACAAGGTCTATTGCATTTTCTATTTCTTGCTTCATGCCTTTGGCATTAGAAAAAACACCACCTTGAACTAATAATAGGTCTAAAGAATTTTTCAATGGGTGTAAAACCTCACTGCTAAGATAAACTGATACACTGCCAACAACCTTTCCAAAACCAACCTGAGACATTCTAGCTAATAATTGTGCAATTTCACTTGCCAGATCAACATCATTTTTCGGGTCTTCAAGCAATTCCGAACAATTTAACGCATTCTCATAAAAAGGCATATCATAATAAAAAAAATGACCATCTACACCCATAGATTCAATAGTAATTACATTTTCACCTAGATAACTCCGTAACGTTTGCAGTCTTCTAATCTGAGATTGCCAACGGACTAATCCGTATTCACGGTTTTCGATGGATGATATGTATTTTCTTACTAAAAATCTTTGGCCATCATTAATAATCACTGTTTTGGATAAGGATCCACCTTTTAGCTCTTTAACAATTTTCATTATCTAAACCTATGTATATTTTTTATGTATTCCTCAGGAGTACCAAGAACAATTGTATTAGCGATACCAGTAGACTTTAAACTCTCTACGTTTATATTTTTCTCTATGAGGTGATTGTATAGATCAGAAAAATTTGCAGACCTGTTTTTTTTCATTAACTCTTTTGCATTCGTTATAAATGTTTCATAGGTGCCAAATCCATATAACCCGCTACATGCTTTGTCACTAATCACTCTCTTTTCAGCAACATGAGACACTGTATTTTTTTCATCAACTAAACAGTATGAATATTGACTTGAATAACCTTCGAAAGTGTCCAGGAAGCCTATTTTAATTCCAGACATTTTTTGAAGTTTTTTAAAAAATAATTTTCTGTTAATTAAAATTGTATCTATATTTGCAAAGGAAACACTCTCTTGCAAATTGGGAGGGTTTCTAAAATTTGTCAAACATGTAGCCGTCTCAACCTGACTTAACGTATCGTCTATGTATATAATTTCAATATTTGATGATTCAAATGATTTTATAATTGAACGAACAATTGGGAAAAATAATTGATCAGCTCTATTTGCAATTAAATAAATATTTAAAGTGGGGCATGATGACAAATACTGCTCTATCACTTCCATTAATACAGTTTTGGTTGCTAAGGGTAACAAGTACTTTGGCACCTTACTGCCAAACAATTTAAAACGACTGTATTTTCCAGCCATTGTTAAAACTAAATTCATATTTTTCTCACCTTTATTATTATTATGCTGTATTTTTTATAGTGTAATAGACTAGTTAAACTTTATTGTATAATTCATACTACTTGAAAGATATTTCTATCAGATAATAAATTTTCATATTTACCTATCTAAATTTACATACCATATATAAGTTCTCTGCAAACCCTCTTCAATCCTTATACTATATTCCCAGCCCATTCTTTTCAATCTTGTAATGTCAATCAACTTCCTTGGAGCACCATCAGGCTTTGTTGTATCAAAAGTTAGCTTACCTTCGTACCCAACCACCTGCCTCATTGTTTCTGCCATTTCTCTAATAGTTGTATCTTTACCTGTACCAACATTAATATGCGATAGCATTGGCTGAGTATTGGCTTTGTACGTTTTCTCATCTAGCTCTAATACAAATAATGATGCTTGTGCCATATCATCCACATATAAGAACTCTCGCATAGCATTGCCTGTACCCCATACAACTACTTCATCATCATTATTAACCTTTGCCTGGTGGAACCTTTGCATGAGTGCTGGGATAACGTGTGAGTTCTGCGGATGGAAGTTATCATTAATACCGTAAAGGTTGGTTGGCATAACTGATCTAAAATCTGTACTGTGTTGACGGTTATATGATTCGCACAACTTAATACCTGCAATCTTTGCTAGAGCGTATGGCTCATTGGTTGGCTCTAATACGTCGGTAAGTAATGCATCTTCGCGCATAGGCTGTTCAACTGCTTTAGGATAGATACAAGTACTGCCTAAAAATAGTAAGCGCTTAACCTTACTCTCATAAGCTGAGTTAATAACATTAGCCTCTATCATCATGTTTTGATAAATAAAGTCTGCAGGATAGGCATTATTCGCATGAATACCGCCTACCTTAGCTGCCGCTAAGATAACGTAGTCAGGACTCTCTTGTGTAAAGAAGCTTTGTACTTGTGCTTGATTGGTAAGGTCAAGTTCTTTATGCGTGCGCATAATAAGATTAGTAAAACCTCTTAACTCTAATTGTCTGACAATAGCAGAGCCTACCAAGCCCCTGTGTCCTGCAATATAGATTTTATCGTTAAGGTTCATTAATAGTTTACTTGTGTGCTTGTACTACTCGTTAAAATCTGGCGCTTTAAAGCCGTGTTCTTTAACTAGTGAATCACGCTTGGCAATGTTGATGTCATTTTCCATCATTTCATGTACCATCTCTTCAAGCGTAATTTTTGGCTCCCAGCCTAGTTTCTCTTTAGCTTTAGATGGGTCACCTAATAAGGTTTCAACTTCCGTTGGGCGGAAGTAGCGTTTATCAACTGCTACGAGTAAATTGCCAGTTTCAGTGTCGTAACCTTTTTCATCCATACCTTCACCTTCCCAGCGGATTGTCTTGCCTAAATGACCCCAAGCAAAGTCAACAAAGTCACGTACTGAGTATTGCACGCCGGTGGCAATACAAAAATCATCTGGCTCATCTTGTTGTAGCATTAACCATTGCATTTCCACGTAGTCTTTGGCATGACCCCAATCACGCTTAGCGTCCATATTGCCAAGATAAACAGTGTCTTGAAGGCCTAATGAGATACGAGCTAATGCTCTTGTGATTTTGCGGGTTACGAAGGTTTCGCCACGTACTGGAGATTCGTGATTAAACAAGATGCCGTTACAAGCATACATGCCATAAGCTTCACGATAGTTAATGGTTATCCAATAAGCGTATAGCTTGGCTGCTGCGTAGGGAGATCGTGGGTAAAAAGGGGTGGTTTCTTTTTGTGGAGTTTCTTGCACTTCGCCATATAGCTCTGAGGTAGAGGCTTGGTAGTAGCGAGTTTTTTTCTCAAGACCTGAAATGCGAATAGCTTCTAGTACGCGCAGTGCGCCTAGGCCAACTGTGTCTGCTGTGTATTCAGGAGTTTCGAATGATACAGCAACGTGGGATTGTGCGCCAAGGTTGTATATTTCATCAGGTTGGATTTGCTGAATGATACGTACTAAACTCATTGAATCAGACAAATCTCCATAGTGAAGTATAAGCTTACAGTTATCTTCATGAGGGT
>Ga0233440_1003742_pt1 | contig 11210 bp, 11 predicted proteins | sample SI_123_September_5_FD_182791 | JGI IMG/M metagenome (GOLD analysis project Ga0233440, IMG submission 182791) | Seawater microbial communities from Saanich Inlet, British Columbia, Canada - SI_123_September2016_120_MG | ecosystem: Environmental > Aquatic > Marine > Inlet | place: Canada: British...
GTAATAATTGCTGGCACCGAGAGAATATCTAGCAAAGTTATGGATCGGGCTACAAATCTCAAGATGATCTCTCGAGTTGGTATTGGACTTGATAGCGTTGATCTACTAGCAGCAGAAGAACGTGGAATTATTGTCTCCTATACGCCAGATGCTCCAGCACCTGCAGTTGCTGAACTAACATTGGGATTGATGTTAACGTTGTTACGTTCTGTTCATGTCTCTAATTCTGAAATGCATGATTGTAAATGGCATCGCTTTTTTGGAAGAAGATTAGCTGAAGTGACAATAGGTATTATTGGAGTAGGACGTATCGGAACAGGAGTGTTGCGACACCTGAAAGGCTTTGGTTCTCCTAGGATTCTTGTTAATGATGTCTCACTAACATCAAATTTAAATGATAATTTTGATGTTGAATGGGTTGATAAAGAGGAAATTATCAAGGAAGCAGATGTCATTAGTATTCATACTCCATTAACTGCATTGACAAAAAATATGATTAGAAAAGAACAACTTCTAAATATGAAAGAGGATGCAATCATCATCAATACAGCGCGAGGTGGAATCATTAATGAGCAGGATCTCTATGATGTTATGATGGAAGGTCATTTGAGTGGTGCTGCGATTGATGTCTTTGATGTTGAGCCATATGATGGGCAACTTCGTGAGATTCAGCGTTGTTTATTGACTGCGCACATGGGGTCGATGTCAGTTGATTGCCGTACTCGAATGGAGATAGAAGCAACAGAAGAGGCTGTACGTTTTTTGACAGGTAAACCTCTAGAAGGTGTTGTACCAGAGGAAGAGTATGATGTTCAAAGGCAGGGATTGTAATGAAGAAAGCAGTAGTTGTTGGAGGCAGTGGCTTCATTGGTTCTCATGTTGCCGACCATCTAAGTAACTCCGGTTATCAGGTAACAATCTATGATTATAGTGAATCTAAATGGCTCACCCCTGAACAGCAGATGGTTGTAGGAGACATTCTTGATGCAGAAAAACTAAACCAGACTATATCCGGTGCTGATGTGGTTTATAATTTTGCTGCACTGGCAGATCTTAATCAGGCGTTAGAGCAACCGCTTAAGACAGTCAATATAAACATTCTTGGTAATATGAATGTGATGGAAGCGTGTCGCTTGCATAGTGTAAATCGCTTTGTTTATGCGAGTACGGTTTATGTCCACAGCCGAGAAGGTGGTTTTTATCGCTGCAGTAAACAGGCGTCGGAAGCTTATGTTGAGGAATACCAACGTGTTTTTGGAATGGACTATACCATCCTACGGTTTGGTTCACTTTACGGACCAAGAGCAGATGAGTCTAATGGCCTCTGGCGAATTGTGCTATCTGCATTGAAAGACGGTAAGTTGCGCTACGAGGGTAACCTCGACTCCATGCGAGAGTATATTCATGTCGACGATGCAGCTCAAGCGAGTGTTCATGCACTTAATGATGAGTTTAAAAACGAAAGTATTGTTTTAACTGGCCAGGAACCGATGCGTGTGATTGATATGCTGAAGATGCTGGCAGAAATCCTTGGTATGCCAGAAGAATCTGTCGAGTTTATTGATGGTAACTACGCAGGCCATTATGTGAGAACACCCTATGCTTACCAGCCAAAACTTGGCAGAAAGTTTATTCCGCCAATTCATGTCGATTTGGGACAGGGTCTGTTGCAAGTTATTGATGAAATTGTTAATGAAAGGATGAAAGGATGAAAGGATGAAAGGATGAAAGGATGAAAGGATGAAAATGAAGCTGTTTGTAAAGATTTTTGTGAAAAAATTAGTTGCTAGTTTTTTATCAGTCTTAAATTGGAGTAAGGTTGGTCGTTTCTTGCAAAGTGAAATTGTTAATAGCTCAATGCAAATGCAGAAGACAGTACAGCATAATGGTTGTTTACTGAGTTTCACTACTCCGAACAGCTTGAACTACTTCCGGGCAGATTCTTTTAGTACAAAAGAGCCTGAAACATTGGAGTGGATCGACTTAATACCTAGAGGGAGTGTTCTTTGGGATATTGGTGCGAATGTAGGGTTATACAGTTGCTATGCCGCCAAACAGAGAAATTGCATGGTTTTTGCTTTTGAACCTTCCGTTTTTAACCTAGAACTCCTGGCTCGTAATATTTTCATTAATGGATTGGTTGATAAAGTCACTATTGTGCCATTACCTCTATCAGATGAGCTTAGGACAAGTTCTCTGAATATGTCATCTACAGATTGGGGAGGGGCACTATCTACTTTTGGTCAGAGTTATGGGCATGATGGAAAAGAGTTGGAGAATGTGTTTGAATTTAGCACAATTGGGTTAAGCATGGAGGATGCTGCACAACGATTGCAGCTTCCCACTCCAGACTATATCAAAATCGATGTTGATGGGATTGAACACTTAGTTTTGAAAGGAGGTGGTAAAATTCTTCAAAAAGTGAAGGGAGTGCTAATTGAAGTAAATGATGATTTCAAAGAACAAGCAGATGGATGTCATAAATCACTTTTAGATGCTGGTTTGAAGTTAATAGAAAAAAGACATTCTGATATGTTTGCAAATACTGATTCATTTGGTGGTGGTAAAGTATGGAACCAAATTTGGTCACGTGAAAATAATAATGATAAAACTAATTGATGATTCTAAAGTTATATTTTGGGATTTTGACGGTGTTATCAAAGACTCAGTGGAAGTAAAATCAGATGCCTTTGCAAAATTGTTTGAAGTATTTGGAAGTGCTGCTGTAAAGAAAATTAGAAGTCATCATGAAGAAAATGGTGGAGTGTCACGATATGAAAAGCTGCCGATCTACCTTGAGTGGCTCGGCCAACACCCATCACAGGTATTAATTGATGAGTATGCAGAGAGGTTCTCTGTTTTAGTTAAGCAAAAAGTTATTGAATCAGATTGGGTTTTAGGTGTGCTTGATTATTTAGAACGCTACTCACGCAATAAAACATTTTTTCTTGTTACTGCAACACCACAAACAGAGATTGAAGAAATATTGATTGCACTCAAGATTCAACATTATTTTTGTAGAATTATTGGTGCACCAATAAAAAAGGAGGAATCCATTCGCATGTTACTTACTAAATATTTAATTGAACCTAATCAAGCTGTGATGATAGGAGATTCTAATAGTGATTATGATGCGGCTTCAGCTAACCATGTGCCTTTCGTATTGCGTAGAACATATTTAAATCTGCCCCTACAAGAGAAATTAAATTGTACAATGATAGATGATTTCTGTGATGAATAGGCTAGAAGCAATAACAGGAATAAGAGAAAAGCTCCGTAGTGGTGGGTATAGTATCGGTAGTTGGATGCAGATGCCTCACCCATCAATAGCTGAAATTATGGGGCAGGCCGGTTATGACTGGGTTGCAGTTGATATGGAACACGGTGCAGTTTCAGTACACCAACTTCCTAATCTTTTTAGAGCCTTAGAGTTAGGTAATACTCTTCCATTAGCACGGCTGGCTCAAGGTCATACTAAAGATTGTAAACAAGCGCTTGATGCTGGTGCTGGTGGTGTTATTGTGCCAATGGTTGAGAATGCTGAGCAGTTAAAAAATGTTAGAGATGCAATTCGATGGCCACCAGCAGGAAAACGTGGAGTAGCTTTTTCCAGAGCAAATCTATTTGGAAAGTATTTTAATGATTATATTGAAGAAGCCCAACAGCCATTACTCATTGCAATGATTGAGCATGTTAATGCAGTTAAAAATCTGGATGCTATTTTGCAAGTTGAAGGGCTTGATGCAATATTAATTGGTCCATATGATTTATCTGCTTCAATGGGAATGACCGCACAGTTTGATCATCTGGTGTTTGTTAATGCGATGGCAAATATAAAAAATAAAGCTGATGAAGTTGGAGTGCCGTGTGGGATTCATGTAGTTGCTCCTTCGTCGGATGAATTGAGTGAAAAATTATCAAATGGCTATCGATTTATTGCTTATTCTATCGATAGTGTTTTTTTAAGTGAGTTAGCAAATAATCCATGTCAATAAATGATGTGATGGGCTTTCTTACCGTTAGTATTGGCAACGGAAATAAATTAAGTTTCGTTGGAGATAAGATTCACACGGGTAATGATTGTTTTATAAGTGCTAACTCAATTGATCCAGATCTTGATTATTTAATCTTTTTTGATTCTAGAGGGATAAGTAAAGGTTTTGATGATTCATTAGTAAAAGGCGTTTTGGAACGCTTAGTTGGTAAAAAATATATTGCAATTTGTAGGCCCTTGAACCTTACTACTTGGGCAACTCTATATAATTTTCTTTCAATCAATAACATCAACCCAAAAGTTATAATTACAAATATGGGGTTTGTGGATTTTATATCAAAGAAAAAAAAATTGATTGATGAAGCTATTCGGCAAATAGAGTTTCGATTTGGTTCTTCTGTGGCACATACTGTGTTCGAACAGAATTATCTTTTAAATAGTGGGATAGCTGAAGAGCTATATTCTATGGTGTATAGCCCTAAGTATCTCCAATTTGTTCAGGAAATTGCTGAACGCAGTAATCTAATTGTCTTGAATACACCAACAGTGAAGGATAATATTTCAATACCTAGGGATAGACCAACATGTTTCTTTTCAGGAATAGAACAATCAAATCAGTTTAATAGGAAAATTAAAGGTGCAACTATATTGGAATTTGGTATGTTTGATGTTGAGCAAACGTATGATGCTGTTCATTATACAGTAGCAGGGAATAAGTTAATTATGAATCAACTTGAGACGTATCTATGAAAGAAGAAGAAATAAGGCCACAGGTTATTTTTGATGAATATTTAAAGTTAGCCCAAATTGATACAAAAACCTTTTTTGAAAAAGCAAAACGTGAACAAGTACATTGCCCTGCATGCGATACCGAAGGTGATACTGCTTTTAATAAAAATGGGTTTGATTATGCGCTTTGTCAGAATTGTAGAACGCTCTACGTATCACCCCGGCCAGAAAATGAGGCCTTCAATCGCTATTACACTGAGGCTCCTTCGGTAGAGTACTGGGCAACCACTTTTTATAAAGTCACTGCTGATGCTCGGCGGGAGAATCTATGGAAACCAAAAGCAAAGTTAATTCAACAGTTAATTAAACGTTTAGGTACAGGTGATGAGAAGGTCATTGATGTCGGGGGCGGTTATGGGATATTTGCTGAAGAGATGAAAATATTGTCTGGTAATGACGTAACGGTTATCGAGCCTGGCCCTCACCTTGCAAATAGTTGTCGAGAAAGGGGGATTGATGTTGTTGAGAAATTTCTTGAGGATGTAAAAAATACTGATCTACCGGAGGGGGGGTTAGTTTTTGTCAGCTTTGAGCTTTTTGAACATCTTCATGATCCTGCGCTGTTTTTAAAACAATTATCTGAATTGATGCGTGCAGGAGATTTATTTATATTTACAACTCTCTCTGGTACAGGTATTGATATTCAAGCCTTATGGGAAGACTCTAAATCTGTGTCACCACCTCACCACTTAAATTTTCTAAACCCACACTCCGTTAAACTACTGCTAGAAAGGATTGGTTTGCAGTCACTTGAGGTGACTACGCCAGGGAAACTGGATATTGATATTCTGTGTAATAATCGAGAATTGATCAAAGATCGGTTTTTAAAGACATTCGTGACATATGCCTCGGATGCTGAAAAAGAACAATGGCAGCAAATGATCTCAAACTCAGGTTGGAGTTCGCATATGATGGTCTGCTGTCAAAAACCAAAGAAATAGGATAAGCATGAATATATTAGCAATGATTCCCGCCCGCATGGGTAGTAGTCGATTCCCCGGTAAGCCCATGGCTAAGATTCTTGGAAAACCAATGATTGGACATGTTTATGAGCATGTTGCGCAGTGTGACCTGTTAACAAAAACAGTTGTGGCAACTTGTGATCGTGAAATTGCCGATTACATTAAATCAATCGGTGGCCAAGCAGTGATGACGGGTGATCATCATGAACGGGCATCTGATCGTTGTGCTGAAGCATTGGGTTATTTGGAAGAACAAGATGGAATGCAATACGACATTATTGTGATGGTGCAAGGTGATGAGCCGATGACTCATCCAGACATGATTACCGAGGCAGTTACACCTATGCTTAATGATCCGGATATTTTGGTTGTGAATCTGCTGGGTGATATTGAAACCGTTGACGAGTTTGAAGACAGGAACTGTATAAAAGTCGTGTGTGATCTGCAGAGTAATGCGATCTGCTTCTCCAGAGAGCCGATCCCTACTCGTAGCAAGACTACTGATATACCAATGAAAAAACAGGTCTGCATTATTCCCTTCACGAGGAAGTTTTTACTTGAGTACACCTCTTTGGAGCCAACACCATTAGAAATTGCTGAATCGGTTGATATGATGCGTGTGCTCGAGCATGGAATGAAGGTGAAGATGATACCGACTAAGCACCAGACACATGCGGTGGACACGACTGATGATTTGAATAAAGTCGAAAAGCTGATGCGTGAGGCAAGTTGATTTGAAACAACGTTTCAATATACTAAATTAGATATAGCTGTGGTAGATGATGATTCATTACTTATCTGGGATAGAAATGAGAAATTGTCCTCAGAGCATGGTGATGTTGTACTTTGGCAAAGTTATTCTATTGGTGATGCCGATACCGACACTGAAGTCTCTATCTCCCAACTGGTCGAAGACAATGCCGATCATCTGAGATCAGAATATCTTGCTTTGATCTATGAGCTAGGCGAGGCCAAAATTAGTGGAAAACGAGTCGTTGAGCACTTGGAGATTAGGCCTGGATTCAGCTGTTGGTGGATGACGCTTTTGGTCGAGAAGTGTAACTATTCAAAGTCACCTCAGATCGATAATGCCATCAAATTGATGGCTTTCAGGGATTGGCTTGCGACAAAAGACTTTTTCAATATTACACTCGTTTCCTCAAATAGTGAATTGGCTGATGCAATGCAGCTTTTGGCTGTTGAGCTTAGTATTGGCTTTGAATGGAAGCAACTTGTTCAACAAAAAACTACAGATAGTTTTGTAAAACGTATTTTTGGTAGGCTACCAAACACTGTACAAGCATTAGCATGGCTAGCTCATCATTTGATCTCAACCTGGCCACTAAAAGGAGTGGGTGTTGAAAGATGGGGGAGTTCTCACGCAACAACTACTTTCATTTCTTATCTATTTAACCTTGACCCTGATGCTGCTGAGCAGGGCTGTTATAAGAGTGGTTATTGGACAGAATTGCCTGACATGCTAGACCAAGAGTTGATTCAGAGTAATTGGTTACATATCTATGTGAAAAGCAAACTATTACCAACAGCCGTAGCTGCAAGGGATATGGTTAATCGATTTAATCGGTCTCACAAAGGTAGGCATAATCATGTGATGTTGGATTCATTCATGGGTATCTATGTGGTATGGGCGACAATCAGAAATTGGTACCGAACAGTTAAATTGAAAGAGGTTTTGGAAAGTGGGTTGCAGGAGAAGTGCGGTTATTTATCGCCACTGCTAAATAGAGATTTTCAAACATCCTTGATGGGTGTCACAGCAATAAGCAATCTGCTTTATTTTTTTCTTTTTGAAAAGGCTATGGCTGTTCTCCCTGTTCAAAACAAAGGGTTTTATCTGCAAGAAAACCAGGGGTGGGAATTTGGTTTTATTCATGCTTGGCGTAATGCCGGGCATGGAAAAAAACTGATGGGAGTACCTCATTCAACCATGAGATATTGGGACTTGAGATATTATTTTGATCCAAGGACTTATCGCTTTTCCGAGAAATGTAGAATCCCGTCACCTGATTATGTCTGTGTTAATGGGGCTGAAGCCAAAAAGATGTTTCTGTATAGTGGATATCCTGTGAGCAGCCTGATTGAAGTCGAAGCATTGCGCTACCTTCATTTGACTGATGACTCAAAACCTGGACTAGATAGAAATGATATTCGATTTAGTGAACGGACACTTCTAGTGCTTGGAGAGTATCTGGAAGAAAATACGATTCAACAGATGGAATTGCTTCGAAAAGCATCACAGTACATCAATAATGAAATAGAATATCTAGTTAAACCACATCCAGCGTGTCCGATCCTTGCTGAAGACTACCCGGAACTTGATCTGGTGGTGACAAACGACCCAATATCCATGTTGATAAGTCACTGTTCGCTGGTTTACACCAGTAGCGTTACATCAGCAGCGGTAGATGCTTATTGTGCAGGTAAGCGTGTTGTGACTGTTCTTGATCCGGTTAAGCTGAATCTGAGTCCACTAAAGGGGTGTGAGGGCGTTTCATTCGTTAGTTCGCCTCAAGAATTAGCTGATTTGTTGAATAATATTGGCCTGGTAAAAGGACTTGAAGAGCAGGGTAAAGACTACTTCTATCTTGATCCTAATCTTCCAAAATGGAAAAATATATTGCTTTATAATGATAAAATTAAAAAATAAGAAGTATGGAGGATGTTTAATGGCATCATTTGAGATTTTTAAAGGTTCAAAAGTATTGGTTACAGGACATACGGGTTTTAAAGGAACATGGTTATCACTCTGGTTAAAACAGTTGGGTGCTGATGTATCAGGTGTTTCCATCAATATTCCCTCTGAGCCTTCTCACTTTAATGCAGCAAAGCTATCTGCTCAGATTGATGATCATCGTCTGGATATTAGGGATGGTGATGCTCTGAATAAACTGATTCATGAGATTCAACCTGATTTTGTCTTTCATCTTGCAGCTCAGGCATTGGTTCGTCCTTCTTACGAAAACCCACTCGAAACCATTGCAACCAATACACTTGGGACTGCCAATGTACTCGATGCATTGCGTACTATAGAAAAGCCTGTTGTGGCAGTAATGATTACTAGTGATAAGGCTTATGACAATGTGGAATGGGTGTGGGGCTATCGTGAGACGGATCGGTTGGGAGGCAAGGATCCTTATAGTGCTTCTAAAGGTATGGCGGAGTTAGTTATTCGTACTTATGTGGAATCGTTTTTCAACTCATCAAATTCAAATGTCCGTGTGGGTATAACTCGAGCAGGAAATGTTATTGGAGGAGGTGACTGGGCAATGGATCGTATTGTCCCAGATTGTATGGAAGCTTGGTCTCGTAATGAAAGGGTAGATATTCGTAGCCCAGATGCAACTCGTCCCTGGCAACATGTGCTTGAGCCATTGAGCGGATACTTGGCTTTGGCAGCAGCCTTGGCAAAAGATGATACAAAGCATGGTGGAGCATACAATTTTGGTCCATCGGCAAATCAGAACTACTCTGTTCGCTTACTAATTGATGAGATGGCAAAATATTGGGACAATGTTCGTTGGAATGATATTTCCCAATCACAAGTGCATCTGCATGAAGCAGGTTTGCTCAAACTTAATTGTGATAAAGCACTGTTTGATCTGAACTGGACACCGACTCTGCAGTTTGAAGAGACAGTTCGAATGACCGTACAGTGGTACAAAGCTTTTTACGAGCATGATGTGGATTCAATGTATGATTTCACTATGACTCAGATCACAGAGTACACACAGCTTGCCCAAGAACGGGGAATAGGGTGGTGACAGCGTGACGGCGGGAATTTCAACTATAGATGGTGTACTTCTGACACCTCTAAAAGTGATCGACGTGCATGGTGGGGATGTATTGCATGGTATGAAACATAGAGATCCTGGTTATTCTGGTTTTGGGGAAGCCTATTTTTCAACTATTGAACCGGGTGTGATAAAGGCTTGGAAACGACATAAAAAAATGACATTGAACCTAATAGTACCTATGGGGATGGTACGTTTTGTTATCTTTGATGATCGCAAGAATTCAAAGAGTTATGGAAAGTACCAAGATGTCATTCTTTCTAGAAGTAACTATTGCCGTATAACGGTGCCTCCAATGGTATGGATGGGCTTTCAGGGAATGGGTAAAAATACAAGTATGCTTCTAAATATTGCTGATATTGAGCACGTACCAGAAGAAGCAGATCGAAAAGTGATAAATGAAATTAAATATGATTGGGAGTTAAATAAGTGAAAGTAGTTATTCTTGCGGGAGGATTTGGAACCCGATTATCTGAGTATACAGAGACGACACCCAAGCCTATGATAACGGTGGGTGGTCGTCCTATTCTCTGGCATATTATGCGAACCTATGCTCACTTTGGACATAAAGATTTTTATTTAGCGCTAGGTTATAAAGCGGAAGTGGTTAAGGAATATTTTTTACACTATCGTTCACTTAGTTCGGATTTTACCGTTGATCTTTCCTCAGGTGTTGTTGAACCACATAATACAGAAGATATTGATTGGCGTGTCACACTGGTCAATACTGGAATAGATACCATGACGGGAGGACGTATTAAAAGGCTTCGTTCATTTATTGGTAATGAACCCTTTATGCTGACCTATGGTGATGGTGTTGCAGATATTGATATTGATGAGGTGCTAAAGTTTCACAAGAGTCATGGAAAAATGGTGACTTTGAGTGCAGTTAGGCCTGCTGCTCGCTTTGGAGACCTTGATTTTGATGGCGATAGGGTTTCTAGCTTTCAAGAAAAACCTCAATTACATGAAGGATGGATTAATGGTGGTTTCTTTATTATCGAACCAGAATTTTTTGATCTGATTGATGATGATAGTCAGATGCTTGAGCGCGAACCGCTTGAGCGCGCTGTAGCAGCAGGTGAGTTGATGGCATATAAGCATCAAGGATTCTGGCATTGCATGGATACAAAACGTGATCGTGATCTTCTGGAATCAATATGGGAAAAAGGCGCACCTTGGAAAAAATAGATCAACCAATACGTATTCTAGTCACCGGTGGTTTTGGATATGTGGGAGGGCGGGTAGCGCAACACCTTGTAGAAAAGGGATATCAAGTCGTACTTGGTTCCAGAAAAATACAAAGCTCACCAGATTGGCTACCTCAATCTGAGGTTGTTCAATTACGATGGGATGATGAAGCTGCACTCGCCGAGATATGTAATAGTGTAAATGTAGTTATTCATACTGCTGGTATGAATGCTCAGGATTGTGCATTTGATCCAGTTGCTGCACTCGAATTTAATGGACTGGCTACTGCAAGACTCATGCGAGCAAGCATAAATGAGGGCATTACTAAATTTATATATCTTTCAACTGCTCATGTGTACCGTTCTCCATTGGTTGGCGAAATTGATGAAAAGACATGTCCTCGAAATCTACATCCTTATGCGTCAAGTCATTTAGCTGGTGAAAATGCTGTACTGTATGGTT
>Ga0233440_1003750_pt1 | contig 11181 bp, 10 predicted proteins | sample SI_123_September_5_FD_182791 | JGI IMG/M metagenome (GOLD analysis project Ga0233440, IMG submission 182791) | Seawater microbial communities from Saanich Inlet, British Columbia, Canada - SI_123_September2016_120_MG | ecosystem: Environmental > Aquatic > Marine > Inlet | place: Canada: British...
TGGCGCCGAGGATAAGCTCGACTGGTCACAGATCGACACTGTGTTGCTCGACATGGATGGCACGCTGCTCGATCTTAATTTTGACTTGCATTTTTGGATGGAATACATGCCACTAATGTTTGCCAACAAGCACAACCTTACCCATGACGAAGCTAAAGACAAGGTCTACCCAATCCTTAGGGCGGAAGAGGGAAAGTTACATTGGTACTGCTTAGATTACTGGCAAAAGATTTTTGAACTCGACATCGCTCAACTTAAAGAAGATGTTTCACACTTGATTCAAATCCACCCATTCGTTTTAGAGTTTCTAGAACAAGCCAGACAGCACAACAAACGTATTTACTTAGTAACGAATGCACATCGAAAAACCATTCAACTAAAAATGCGTGTGACCAACTTGGAAGATTACTTTGACGATATCATCACTTCGCATGATTATGGTGTTGCTAAAGAAGACCAAGGATTTTGGCACAAATTAGACGAATCTATTAATTTAGATAAAGCAAAAAGTGTGTTCTTTGATGATTCGGCGCACGTGCTTAAATCAGCCAAAAAATTTGGCATTGGCACTGTTGTTGCTATTAGCAAACCCAGCTCTAAAATTAAGACCAAGACCATTGAAGGGTTTATCAATATTGAAACCTTTGAACAGGCAATACCAGTAAAACCCCATTAACAAAAAACCCGCCTAAAGGCGGGTTTTTTAATCAGTACAATTGTTTGCTGATTACTCGCCGCCAATCGCGCCCATTAGAGCAAAACTTTTAACAAATGGTGTTGCCATTCTAGGGTCTTTGATCATTGCACCAAAGTCACCTTTTTCGAACTTTAACTTACCCATTGTTACCGCCATGCCCATTGAAGCCATACCTAATGGTTTGTCTAACCATTTCATCCAGTTTTTCTTATCTGCACGCATATCCCAGTCAATGTTTTCGCCGTTGAAATCACCTGCACGAACACATTCGCCGTTTTCAACCACGAAAATACCCGTTGGTGTGCCATCACCTTTAAAACCACAAGCGATGGTTGATGAAAAGTTAATTTCTGCTAATTTACCACGTACTTCGTCTGAACCGTTCCAAGCTTCTTTTAATTGGTTCATCCACTCATCTGAAAATAATGTTGCCATGTTAATCTCCTATTTATTTAATTCTTTTTTTTAAACTTTTATTCGCTAAACGAACGGGCATATTATGCCAATTAAAATCGGCAATATTGCACTGTTTTATGAATAAAATACCGGCTATTTTTGTTGGTACTATAAACGCCTGTTTTAGCAAGAAAAATTAAAGTTTTAAGTATAATTACAGTCTTTACTTTCTAATCAAATCTACCGTGCCGAAACTTTGTATACTGTCTGACTCTCATGGTTTTATTCACCCTGAGGTTGTCAAGATTGCCAATCAATGTGATATTGCTATTCATGCGGGCGATATTATTAATGAGAGCACGCTAAGCCAATTAAAGCCTAAGCAAAAACTCATTGCTATTCAAGGCAATAATGACGATCACATCAGCTCACTTAATAAGATTGAATTTCTTGAATTTCCAAGCGGGAAAATTGCCATTGAACATGGGCATTTGCATGGACACCAAAAACCATCGCACGAATCATTAAGATCGGCTTATCCAGATGCTAAAGTGATTATCTATGGGCACACGCACAAACAAGTGATTGACAAAGAATCAACACCTTGGGTGATTAACCCGGGTGCGTCAGGTGAGATCCGCAATCATGGCGGATCAAAGTGTTTTACAATGGATATTTATGACGACAAAGAGTGGTTAATCACGCCTTATGTCTTTGGAGAAACGCCTTAACCTTTGCTAAAGAATTAAGCTTTTATTTTTTAGGAATATAGTCACCAAACATAGCAACCACTTTAGTCACTTCATTTTTTGATCCTAATATAACGGGTACACGATCATGAATGTCTTTTGGTTGTACGTCCATAATACACATACGGCCCGTAGAAGAAAGGCCGCCAGCTTGCTCAACAATCATCGACATTGGGTTGCCCTCATACATTAGGCGAAGCTTGCCGGCTTTTGATGGATCGCGACTGTCATAAGGGTACATAAAAATACCACCACGGATAAGAATACGGTGAACCTCTGCAACCATAGAGGCAACCCAGCGCATGTTATAACGTTTGCCCAAAGGACCTTCTTCACCTTGTAGGCAGTCATCAATATATTGTTGCATCTCTGGCTCCCAGAAACGCTGGTTTGACATGTTGATTGCAAATTCAGCCGTATCTTCGGTAACTTTTAATTGCTCTTTGGTTAATACAAACTCGCCGATATTGGTGTCTAGTGTAAATAAGTTAACACCTTTGCCTGTGGTCATAACAAGTAGCGTGGAAGGGCCATACAAAACATAACCAGCCGCTACTTGCTTGTTACCAGGCTGTAAGAAAACTTCTTGGTCATCGCCAGTGCGATTATCGTCAGGCGCTTCTAGAATAGAGAAAATTGTACCCACAGAAAGGTTAACGTCAATATTTGAAGATCCATCTAACGGATCAAAGGTAACTAAGTACTTACCATCAGCATGGCCAGCGATTGTGTAGTCTTCTTCTTCAGAGCCTACGCCTTTAACGTAAGGATTGGAGCAAAGAATATCTTTTAAAAGATCGTTAGAAATAACGTCCAACATTTTTTGGGTTTCGCCCTGAATATTTTCATCTTCAGTTGCGCCTAAAATACCGGCTAGCTCACCTTGGCCTAATTTATAGGCGATATCTTTACACGCCACCATTGTGTCTTTAATAACAAGCTCTAGTTCAGCTGACACACCGTCATTGGATAATACTTGATCTAATCTTTTCATCGAGAGTTCCACCTTTTTAAACGAAATAATACTTCTGATTTTAGCATACCCCTAATGAGATATATTTTGATATCACTATAAAACAATGTGATGAAAAACGGCTATAGGTATAATTTTTTGATTCTTATTTAATTAAAGGTATGACGATGAAGAACGCTTTCTATGCTCAATCTGGCGGTGTAACTGCTGTGATTAACGCTTCTGCTTGTGGTGTAATTGAAACTGCACGCAAAAATTCAGACAAAATTGGTACGGTTTATGCTGGTCAAAACGGCATTATTGGTGCACTAACTGAAAACTTAATTGACACCTCTAAAGAATCAACAGCTGATGTTGCTGCACTAAAGCACACACCATCTGGTGGTTTTGGCTCTTGTCGTTACAAGATGAAGTCTTTAGAAGCAAACAAAGCAGAATACGAAAGATTAATCGAAGTGTTTAAAGCGCATGACATTGGTTACTTCTTTTACAACGGTGGTGGCGACTCAGCTGACACTTGTTTAAAAGTTTCACAATTGTCTGAATCTATGGGCTACCCAATCCAGGCTATTCACGTACCAAAAACGGTTGATAACGACTTACCAGTAACAGACAACTGCCCAGGTTTTGGCTCAGTAGCTAAATACATTGCAGTATCTACAATGGAAGCTAGTTTCGATGTAGCCTCAATGGCAGCAACTTCTACTAAGATTTTTGTACTTGAAGTAATGGGTCGTCATGCTGGCTGGATTGCAGCAGCTGGTGGTTTGGTTGATGATTCAATTCCAGTGGTTATTTTATTCCCTGAAGTTAAATTTGACGAAAAGAAATTCTTAGCTAAAGTTGACAAGAACGTTAAAGAGTTTGGCTACTGTACGATTGTTGTTTCTGAAGGTACACAATGGCCAGACGGTCGTTTCCTAGCAGAGCAAGGTACTCGCGATGACTTTGGTCATGCGCAACTCGGTGGTGCAGCGCCAGTTGTAGCTCAACTAATTAAAGATGCCTTAGGTCATAAATTCCACTGGGCAGTTGCAGATTACTTACAGCGTTCGGCGCGTCACTTAGCATCAGAGTCTGATGTTGAGCAAGCTTACGCCTTAGGTGAAGCAGCAGTCAACATGGCACTAGAGGGTAAAAACTCAGTGATGCCAGCAATTATTCGCACATCAAACAACCCATACACTTGGGAAATTGGCTCTGGTGAATTAAAAGACATTGCTAACGTTGAGAAGATGATGCCAATGGAATATATTTCTGATGATGGCTTTGGTATTACTGATGCATGTCGTGAGTACTTACAGCCTCTAATCGAAGGCGAAAACTACCCTCCATACAAAAATGGCTTGCCAGACTACGTGGTGATGAAAAAAGAAATGGTAGAAAAGAAATTACCATCTTTTGAAGTATAAGGAAATTAGCAGATGAACGTTATTTTATTAGGCCCTCCGGGCGCAGGCAAAGGTACTCAAGCAACCAACATTTGCGAGAAGTATTCTATTCCACAAATCTCAACAGGTGACATGCTGCGCGCCGCTGTTAAAGCAGGCACGCCATTAGGTGTTGAAGCTAAAAAAGTAATGGACGCTGGTGGCTTGGTATCTGACGATATTATTATTGGCCTGGTCAAGGAAAGAATTCAAGAAGATGATTGTGCAAACGGCTTCTTATTTGATGGTTTCCCACGCACCATTGCTCAAGCAGATGCGCTAAAAACTGACGGTGTTAAAGTTGATTACGTTGTTGAAATTCAAGTGCCTGATGAAGATATCATTGCCCGTATGTCGGGTCGTCGTGCTCACTTAGCCTCAGGTCGCACTTATCACGTTGTGTACAATCCACCGAAAGTGGAAGGTATTGACGATATTACTGGCGAAGAGCTAGTACAGCGTGCTGATGACAACGAAGATACTGTTCGCTCTCGTTTGGATGTTTATCATGAGCAAACTCAACCTTTGGTTGATTATTACCAATCATGGATGGTTGAAGACGATAATGCACCTAAGTACGGCGCTGCAAATGGTGTCGGATCATTAGATGATGTAAGAGATCGTGTTTATACAAATCTAGGCTAAGGCTTAACTTGCAAAAACAAAAATGGGGGCTTATGTCATAATATGACATAAGCCTTTTTTTTAAATTTTTATAATAGAGAAAAATATGAGTACAATTGGCCCAAGAGAAATTAACGTTCCGTTTCGCCCTATCCCCTTAGATGTACCTGAAGGTATGAAGCCTAATGAGTTTTTCAATTCGCCAGAAAATCTAAAAGATCTGACTGAAAACAATGGGCTACTGATTAATGATGAAGATTTATTACTTTATCGAAAAGCCTTAGGTCATTCAAATGAATTCGATTGTTCAATTATTTACAACACCTCTCAAAATGTTTTGAACCCATTGGGTCGAGCAGTGCGTCGAACACAGCTACCTAAAAGCGTTAGAAAAGTTTGGAATAGAATGAACCAAATTATTATTGCCTTTATGCTGGAAGAATACCCAGATCCGGATAAACACTTAATTCTTGCAGGTGAGGCATCGCTCGATGCAACTTGGCCGATTACTTCTGCAGGTGTGCCAAGTATTCGTATGTTGCACAATCACTTTATTGTATTCGATAAGCAAGCATTAAAAGATGCGCCAGTTACCGATACCAATAACCCTAACTTGACTGATGGCGGGCAGCATTCCTTATTTGCTGCTTATATGCAAGACGTGTATGTCGAATTTTTGTCCTCATTAGATTTAAAGATACTCAAGCCCGTTGAAAGTGATGCCTCTAGCCTCGCGCTAACAGGTTACCCACAAGGCTTACCAAGCTGGGAAATACAAGGTGGTATTGACAGCTTAAAAAATATTGATTTTTGGAAAGAATACGACCTAGTGCTTAAAGGCTTTTTAGATTTCTACCGTACTTTTTTTACCCAAGTATCTAGCAGAAATTCAGGTGTACCAAATAATGCTTATTTCCCTAAAGAAATTGAAAAAACATTATTATTCAATAATTGTTTTTTATCAGCGGCTAAGAAAGTACGTGATAAGTGTATTGAAGATGCAAAATACGCTTCATCAATTCGCTGGCAGCCAGCATTCAAACAACTGATTTATCGCAATGATGAAGGCAGGCTAATTGTGGTTATCTCACAAAACTCTATTGGTAATGCAATCACTGAGCTTTTGGGTGTGGTGGTCAATCGAACACCGGATGCCAAAGCTTACGAACAAGCAGAACCGGCCTTAATTGAGAAGTTATTAAAACTAAGGTCAAGGCTAATTGAGGCCGATCTTGGACGTGGAATTGAGACCGAATATTGGGGGAATAACAAATACTATGATAATGCTTGACTTAGGTCAAATTTAACCAAATTATTATATTATTATCTTGTTCAGTAAAGGGGAATTAACTATAATTACCATTGGACAAATTTATTTATAAATAAAAAGGAGAAAGGAAAGAAAATGGATACACTAACTATGGCCATCGGGGCTTCGATTATTGCTGTTTTATACGGCTTATACACAATGAACTGGATTTACAAACAATCTCCAGGTAGTGACAAAATGAAAGAAATTTCAGATGCGATTGCAGAAGGTGCTAGCGCTTATCTAAACCGCCAATACACAACGATTGGTATCGTTGGTGTTATACTGTTGGTTGTCATTTCTCAAGCTCTAAGTTACCCAGTAGCGCTAGGTTTCTTAATCGGTGCGGTGCTTTCTGGCGCAACAGGCTACATTGGTATGAATGTATCAGTTAAGTCTAACTGTCGTACAGCAGAAGCCGCTAAGAATGGCGTAAATGCCGCCTTCCAGGTTGCTTTTAAAGGTGGTGCAGTAACTGGTATGTTGGTAGTTGGTCTGGCACTATTAGGTGTTTCTGGATTCTACATGGGCTTACTGGCTTATGATGTTGCAAAGCCTGATGCATTACATGCGTTAATCGGTTTGGCATTTGGTGGTTCATTAATTTCAATCTTCGCTCGTTTAGGTGGCGGTATCTTTACTAAGGGTGCTGACGTTGGTGCTGATATTGTTGGTAAAGTTGAAGCAGGCATCCCAGAAGATGATCCGCGTAACCCTGCAGTAATTGCTGATAACGTTGGTGACAATGTTGGTGACTGTGCAGGTATGGCGGCTGACTTGTTTGAGACTTACGCGGTAACTATTATTGCAACAATGATGCTTGCAGGTGTACTTGGCTTAGGTGACGATGCAATTCTTTACCCATTAGCTTTAGGTGCTGTTTCTATTATTGCTTCAATTATTGGTACTTTCTTTGTAAAAGTATCTGATGGTGGTTCAATCATGGGTGCACTTTATAAGGGCTTAATCGTATCTGCAGTTTTAGCAGCGGGTGCCTTCTACTACGTTACAATCAATATGAACATGGATATGAACTTGTTCTATGCATCATTAATCGGTTTAGCGTTAACTGCTGTCATGGTAGTTGTAACTGAATATTACACTTCAACTGAGAGCGCACCTGTACAACATGTTGCTGAAGCTTCTAAAACAGGTGATGGTACTAACGTTATTGCTGGTATCGGTTTAAGCATGAAATCAACAGCATTACCTGTATTAGCCGTTTGTGCTAGTATTTGGGGTGCTTTTGCGCTAGGAGAGATGAATGATGGCGACGGACTGTATGGTATCGCTATTGCCGCAACTGCTATGTTGTCAATGACGGGTGTAATTGTGGCATTAGATGCTTATGGCCCTATTACTGATAACGCAGGTGGTATTGCTGAAATGGCAGAACTTCCTGAAGAGATTCGTAACATTACAGACCCTCTTGATGCTGTAGGTAATACAACTAAAGCGGTAACTAAAGGCTATGCAATTGGTTCTGCTGGTTTAGCAGCACTAGTACTATTTGCTGACTTTACTAATGAGCTAAACACTAGGGGTGGTGATTATGCCACTATTACGTTTGATTTATCAAACCACATGGTTATCATTGGCTTGTTCCTGGGTGGCTTAGTACCGTACTTATTTGGTGCAATGGCGATGGAAGCAGTAGGTCGTGCAGCAGGTGGTATTGTTGAAGAGGTTCGTCGTCAATTTAGAGAGATGCCGGGCATTATGGATTACACCCAAAAACCTGACTACTCTAAAGCGGTTGACATGTTAACTAAGTCTGCGATTAAAGAAATGATTGTACCTTCAATCCTACCTATCTTATTCCCAGTAGCTGTTGGTTTGCTATTAGGTGCTGAGGCGTTAGGTGGTTTATTGATTGGCTCTATCGCAACGGGTATTTTCGTGGCAATCTCTATGACCACTGGTGGTGGTGCATGGGATAACGCTAAGAAATACATCGAAGATGGTCAGCTTGGTGAAGGCCATGGAAAAGGGTCTGACACACACAAAGCGGCGATTACCGGTGACACTGTAGGTGATCCGTATAAAGATACAGCTGGTCCTGCAATCAACCCACTGATCAAGATTATCAACATTGTTGCAATCATGATCATTCCTTTATTAGGCACGCCTTTATTGGGATAGTCGATTAAAAGACAATAAAAAGGCGTGCAATAGCACGCCTTTTTTTCGCCTATAGAAAGTGGTTAATCTGCTTTAGGCACCTCATGGTCATTCATGAATTGTTTTTGCATGCGGATACCAATATAAGCGCCCAGCATCAGTGAAAATAGATCCAAAAACGAGCCTAATGATAAAGTAGAGGTTCCAGCAACACCTTGGCCCAAAGTACAACCCATGCCTAAAATACCACCAATACCGACCATCACACCACCCACAGCATAACGTAGTGCCTCACCAATAGAATCAAACCAAACGATTTTAAAACGCCTTGTCACAATAGAAATTAATACTGAACCTGTGCCCACACCTAAGAAAGCCACCAAACCAAAAGTAAGGATGTACCACTCTGGGTTTGAGGCGATATAGAGTAGGTCGCCCATTGGTCGAATAAAGGTATAAGATTGAGTGCCCATACCATACTGAGGGTTGTCGCTAAAATCTGACGCTTCATTGGCCAACTCACCAATAGGGCCACCAGAAATATAAAAAGCACCAACAATCAATGCACCCACCACAAAACCACCAATCCAGTTATCGCGTCTAGCAACAAAGTCTTTACTTTGAAAAACCAAACTCATGATTGATAACGACAAAACCAATCCAATAATAATACGCATTGTAGAGGTTTCAACGCCAACTAGGCCGCCTAAAATCGTACCTAAATCTTGCATCTCGAACCCGTAGTCATCTAAATTAGGTGAGGCTGGTAAAACCCAAGACAAGAAATAATCGTTAAAAAATCCCTCAACATACAGCATTAAAACGGCTGCACCACCCATACCTAAAATTGCCACAATAGCTTTAAGATTGCCACCGCCTAAATTAAGGATGCTCTTCATGCCACAACCACGACATAAGGTCATACCAATACCAAAGAATGCGCCGCCAACTAAATAAGCCGGCCAACGGAACTGACTCATACGATAAGGAGGACGTGTACTATCCGCACTAATAATCTCCAGTGCTTCAAAAATAGTAACACCAAATACAGCAGTAGCAATGGCAAAGAAGTACATCGATAAACGACCTGTATTACCACTATGAATAACGTCTGCGATACCGCCTAAGGGGCAAAAGTCAGTTTTACGTGCGACTGCACCAAAAACAATAGAAACACTAAAAATAACGAAAAATAACGCAACAATTTCTTCGCTTAAATCACCCAAAATAGGTAAGTCCATAACCCCTCCTCAAGAATATAATGCGTAGAATTATATCAAGGTTTAATTAAGCAAAGAAACAAGACTGCAATTGTATTTACAGGGGCATTAAAAAAGGATGCTAAAAGCATCCTTTTGAAGATATAAAAACCTAACCTTACTTATCCTTTTTGGGTTTGAGTACATTTGTACTTTTAGAAAGTGAAAAATCTGCCTGTGCTTTCATAATAGAATCAACGCATTCGTCTAAATCGTTGTACTCATCAACACCCGCATCAAAACGCTTATCGCGTAAAAAATAAAACAAAGCTCTGTATTTAAAAGCGCCTACTTTAACCACGATAAAAGTGTAATGCTTGTGCTCCCAAACAGCAGCTGGCTGCTCTTCTCCGTCTATTTCAATATCACCCAAATGCACCCCATGATCTTTTTCTCTCCAACGATCATCGACATGCTTTTGAATAGTTTCAACTTCTGATTGTGTAAAGTCCATAATATTTAATGTATTGATTGTATGTTTTTAAGTCCGGGCATAACGTCATCAACCGGGCCACCTAATCTAGCTTCTTCGTGTGTTGGCTCGCGCACTGTAACCACTTCAAGGACAAAAATCACATCTCGGCCACAAAGCGGGTTATTGCCATCTACTGTGACTGAGTTTTCATTGACTTGAATCACTGTAAAGTTGATGCGGTCGCCTTTTTCATTCTCCATCGGGATCATGGTGCCGACTTTTCTTAAGTCTTCATCCAAGCTATCGAGTGGCATGGTTGTCACTAAAGATTCATCTCTAGGGCCATATATTAGATCTATATCAACTGGCATGTTAACAATGTCGCCTTCAACTTGACCAACCAACTCGGCTGTTACCTCTGGTGATAAAATTTCACTAATACCTTGGATATAACCCAAAGGAAATTCAACTTCAGACAAAACATCATTGGTCTTTTTATCAAGTATTTTGTACTTGAGTTCGACAAACTTACCGTCTTCAATAATCATCTTATTTATCATCAGTTAGAAAATGGTTGCACCAAATATTTTAACTTCATCATCTTCATAACCAAGTACTAAACGACCTAACCACTCACCCGGTTTCTTTTTATGTCTCTGTTTAAATAAAACAGTCACATGTTTTTCACGACGAATGGTACCCATAAATTCAACATCTTCATGTAAATTCTTTGTTAGTTCACTTCTAGCAAACTGCTTACCCATTTCGATTTCATTTGCACCACGCAACATTTCTTCAGAAAAATTTCTGGTGAATGCACCATAGTTTGAATTATTAGAATACTTAACCAAATCATCCCACATTGGGCGTGCGATTTCTAATAATTCTTTTTCAGTCTTTTCAAGAATGTCCATCTATTATTCTCCATTAAAAGAAATAAAAAAAACCAACATAAACTTATGTTGGTTTTTTAAAAATATCTAATAAAGGCCTATTGCTAAGCCTTTATTAAGCGAGCCTACTACTTCTCGTCTACCAAGTGATACAATGGTTGTTTCTCCATCTTGTATTCACCTGTAGCACGATCACGATGAGAAGTTGTAAGAACATGCCAGTTCTTATCATCTAGCTTCATCTTGTCGCCACGGTAGTAGTAACCAGGCCAGCGAGTTTCCTCACGGAATAAAGTATGCTGAATAACACACTCA
>Ga0233440_1003766_pt1 | contig 11131 bp, 10 predicted proteins | sample SI_123_September_5_FD_182791 | JGI IMG/M metagenome (GOLD analysis project Ga0233440, IMG submission 182791) | Seawater microbial communities from Saanich Inlet, British Columbia, Canada - SI_123_September2016_120_MG | ecosystem: Environmental > Aquatic > Marine > Inlet | place: Canada: British...
TAGGTATGGCTATTGGATTGTTGATTTTCTTATATTATATCTATGAGGTGGCTGTTTATGGGGGAGAGGTAAAATCAAATAAAGAGCTGTGGAACTCTTCTGGATATATGTTCAGATATACAATGGGGAAAGTTTATTCATTTCAAGGATTTAGTATCAACCCTAACGTTTCAATTCTACCATTTTTAGTATCTTTTTTAATAAGTGAGGCTAAAGGCAGGAGTAAGGGTAATAGAGCTTTATTAAGTTTTATTTATGTCCTATTTTTAATTATAGTTGCTATTTCGACTAACAGCAGGGGGGCAGTTGCAATGGTCATACTTGTTTTAAGCCTTTTTATGTTAATGCGATATTCATCAAAAATATTTTCAATATTTAGCGTAAGCTTTGCTTTAATTGTTTTAATGTTTATTGGTCTCGGAGTGGTAGATGAAAATTATTTTTTGGAATCAAATTACTTTGAAAATCTTTCTAATAAGATAGAGGTATCAACAGACTCTAAAAGATTAGAAAAAATTAGTAATGGTATTGAAATTTTCAAGGAAAATCCTTTATTTGGTGGTGGATTTTCATCAGTTAAGGAAGAGTATGACATGTCTGTTGAAAATGGATATGTCGAATTTTTGGCAGTATTTGGTGGCATTGGTGTAATAATGCTTTTTTTAATATTAGTCGTACGTTTTTATAGTCAGCACCGCTATTTGAATAAGGAAATAGTGTGGTCTCTAGCCATAACATATCTATTAATCAATGTTTTTAATACAGGCTATATGTATCCAGTTAATTCGTTAATATTAGGTCTTTCATTTATGTGCTTTAATCCTAAAGATAGAAATAAATCAATAATTGTAAATGAAAGACTTTTGAAAAATAACATATAAAAAAACATGCGGTTAACTATGATTTATAGGATTATCGCTTAGATAAAAAAACGGAGAAAAAGTTGTCTATTCAAAAAGTAATTTTAGTGGCAGGTATGGCTAGAGGTGGTACGAATATATTGTGGAATATCGTACAGTCGCATCCTGATGTAATAGATTCATATTATGAACTTAATGAAATCTATGGAATGTCAAAGACAGATATCTCATTTTCGGAAAAAATTGCAGTGGAGTTAAGTGCACTGTATGGGATGCATACACAAAATGTAGAGAAATTAACAGTCGAAAGGCTAACACGGTTTGCGAAATATAGCTTTAAAAATGACAAATATAACAAATATAAATTTAGTAATGAATTGTACGAAAAAAAAGATTTTGATAATTTAACTATTTGCACTAAATTAGTATCCAGCTGGGAAAAATATTTTTTTAGGGAGGTCTTTAGAAGAAATGATGCTCTTAAGTATATCGGTATTTTAAAAAAATCTATACCGAATGTTCAGATAGTTTTTCTAATACGAAACGGTCTGGCTATGGCTGAAAGCTGGAAAAGGCGTGGCGCTAATATTCAAATAGCAGCCAAATGGTACAGGCAGTATGTTCAATTTTATGAAGAGTACTGTTTAACTAATCCCGATACTTCAATACTTTTAAAATTTGAAGACATTACAAAAGATCCTTTTTCTGTATCTGAAGTTATGTATAAAAAATTGGGATTATCACCTATAAAACTTGATAAATTGAGAATAGCATTAAAGCCAACTATAAAGGATCAGTCAATTATAAATACAACCAAAAAAGACAAAGTATGGATAGACAGGGAAAATTATAAAAATATCTTAGATGGTGATGTAAATAATACCCAAATAAATAACCTATCACAAGATGAAATTGATTATTTTATAAAATACAATAAAGATATTTTAGAAAAATATTCTTACGGAAGTCAAATATGAAGAGTATGCACAAATATAATAATCCGTTAATTGTTGCAAAATCGGTGTATAGGGAAACGCTTATTAGATCGTTATTTAATGAAGCGATCAAAGGTTATGAGATTTCAGGATCTGTATTGGATATTGGCAGTAAAAGCATTAAAAGTGGTTATTATAAAAAAATTAAAATCAAGGAGGGTACTAATATAACTTTTACCGACTTGCATGAAGGTGAGGGTGTTGTAAAGCTGGATGTTGAAAAGGATTTTCCATTTGAAGATAGCACCTTTGACTGTGTAATTTCATTTCATCTTTTTGAGCATGTTTTTAATTATCAAAATTCCGTAGAAGAAATACAAAGAATTCTTAAGCCGGGTGGAAAATTTATTATAGCTGTCCCTTTTATGCACAAATTTCATGCTGATCCAGATGATTTTTATAGGTTTACTAGTTCTGCTATAAAGAGAATTTGGAGTTCATCAGGCTTACAGTGTGAATCGATGGAATATGTAGGCGAAGGATTTTTTTCATACGCATTAACAACTATGGCCAGCTTCATAAAGCCAAATTTTTTAAAAGGGATTATTAAGGTTACCTTGTATTTATTGGGAACAATTCTAGATAGGATTGTGAATATAAAGCATAAAACAATAAAGCGACTATATGCACTTGAGCATATTGCTGTATTTAAAAAGCGATGAAAAATGTTAAATCTATTTCTATATTAACTTACCTTACTATTATCATTGTATTTATTGCAAATATAATGATAGTAAGGGAGCTGGAGGTAGATTCTTACGGAGTATTCGCCTTTCTTTTGGCGATTATTTCAATTGTTGAAGCTCCCATGATTAGTAGAGGTAGCGAATTGTATCTTAAAAACATAGGTGAGTATTGGCATAATGGGGAATATGGTAAGGCGGTTCAGAATACCAAATACCTCATCAACATGGAGATTAGAGTATATTTTTCTGTATTTCTTGCCTTTATTCTTTTATCTATTTTGATTTTTCAATTTAAAGATATAGATCCAATTTATTTAATTGTACTGGCGTTAAGCATTCCTTTTCAAATAGGATATAGTGTTTATAAATCACATTTAACGCTCGTTAATGAAGTGTTCATGCTGTCGATTATGGAAATTATTTTTGCTATTTTCTATTTAATTCTGATATATGTTATGGTTAGTATTTATGGTCTTATAGGGCTTGTATTAGCGATTAGCTCTTCCGCCTTGATTAAAACGTTAATTTCTCGTTTTGTGTTTATAAAGATGCTAAAGAAAAAAAATATTGATTACCACTCAATTTATGCGAAAAAATCAATAATTAATTATAAGAAAAGGAGTTTGAATTCAATCTATAGAAACTTTACTCAAAGCGGCATAGTTCAGATTGATTTAATTATATTGGGAATATTTGGCCAGCCAACTATGGTGGCTTTTTATAAAATAGCAAAAACATTAGCAGGGTTACCTCTTAAGGTTGCTATCCCCATATGGAAAATTCTATATCCAGATTTAGTAAAGTCTATCAGTACAAATAATGCACAGTTAAAGCGAACAACTATTCACAAAGGGATGCTGGCTACATCAATTATGCTTATTGTTATTATTATTTTCTCCTACTTTTATGGGGAGCAGTTGATTGCACTAATCTACGGCAATGATTATGTGCATGCTTACATTCCTTTTTTGATCTTAATAGTGGGTTATGGTCTATTTTTTGCAATCAATGGCTGGTTTAAAATTTGGGTAGCTTTAATAGAGAAAATCTCTATAGGGTCATATTTTTATACCTCAACATTTATTTTAGTATCAATCTCTATTTTAATTTTTAAAGATAATATAGTTAACATGGCATTAGGGGTTACTTTTATATTATCCCTTATGACATTTTTCGCTTATCTTCTAGGTAGAAAATATGAATAAAAAAATATTTATTTTTATTCCAAGTTTTGAAAGTGGTGGCGTAGAAAGAAATGCAGTAATAGTTGCCAATAGTCTTATGGAGAAAGGATACGATGTGTCTGTAGTATATTGTAGAAAAATCAATGCTCAATTCACAAAATTAAGTAAAGATATAAAAAAAATTAAACTAAATAGATTGCCTTACCTGCCTTTTATCCATGAAAGAATTGTAGATGCTGTTAGTAGTGCTTTATTTGGTTTTTTTGTCTTACAGAAGATTGTTGATAATAAAAGTGTAATGATTAGTTTTCAATCCAATGTTGTGGCAATAGTACTTGCAAAGTTATTAAGAGTAAAAGTTATAGTTAGACTGTCAAATCATTATTCAAATGTTGAGTTTGAAAAAAGCAAACTGAGAAAAATATCTGAATATCTTAAAAAAATACTCTACAAGAGGGCTGATGTTGTTATTGCCAATTCACAAGAATTAGCAGATGATTATAGTAGGGTGTTAGAATGCCCTGTACAGGTTGTTTACAATCCTATTGACATTGATGGTGTAAAACACAAGGCAAAAAAACCAATTTTTGACGAGATTTTTATAAAAAAAAATAAGCCAGTTATAATAGGAATTGGAAGACTTTGCGTTCAAAAAAATTTTGGATTTCTAATAAGGTCTTTTGCTAAAAGTATACAAAAAGTAGATGCTTATTTAGTGATTATAGGCGAAGGAAGTGAAAGGCAGAAGTTGGAAAAATTAATTAAAAGTCTCAATCTTGAGGGGAGTGTTATTTTAATGGGGCATAAAGACAATGTATTTCCATATCTAAAAAGATCGGATATCTTTGTATTGAGCTCTTTATATGAGGGTATGCCTAATGCGCTTATTGAAGCCGTCGCATTAAAAATTCCATCAATATCGACCAACATTAAGACGGGACCAAAAGAGATACTTTTAAATGGAGAAGGGGGGCGGTTAGTGGAGGTAAATAATATTGACGATCTAAGAAAAGCCATTGTATTTAGACTATTGGAACAAGAGGTGGCTCAGAAAGCTGCAGAGAATAGTTTTTCACAATTGGATAGGTTTAGTATGAATGGTATGATTTTAAGATATAAAAATATAATAGAGGGTTTTAAATGAATTTTAGAATAGAAGCTGCATCAAGTATTCTTGAGAGCGTTAAATATAAATCAATTTTAGATGTTGGTTGTAGAAGGTGTGATCTAAAAAATGTTTTGACTGAGGGTAAGGAATATTATGGCTGTGATTTGTTTCAACATGAAGGTCTTGTGGAGTATGTTGGGGACGTTATGTCGATTGAATTCAACAGGAAATTTGACAGTGTTATTGCATTAGACATTGTAGAGCATGTTGACAATTGCCACGAACTGATGGATAAATTATTTAGTTTATCGAATAAATATATTATTATTTCATTACCAAATATTTATGATATTCAGCACAAATATCATTTCATTCGTTATAACACGCTGGGCGGGAAATACATCTTTAATACTGCTAATAGTCTGGATAGACACAGATGGGTAATGAATTATGATGAGATTTACAATTTTTATACTTTCTACGCTGATAAACATAATTGCAAATTAACTTTTAAAGATATTAAACTTGGTTCAAATAGCAGCAATATTTTCAGCAAAATTATTACAAAAATATTAAATACTTTAGGTTTTTATAAAAGTACAACAAGAGCTGTATTGGGTGTTTTTGAAAAAAAATAACATAAAAAATATAGTAGTTTTTTTTCATCCAAATTTCTCAGACGGAGGCGTGGAAAGAACAAATATTGGACTAGCGCGTGGTTTAACACAGAAGGGCTATAAAGTCATATTTCTCACCACAAGCTTTACGGAGCATTTTTTAAAAGAGATAGAGCTCTCTAATATCGAATTAGTTTCATTAGGTAATAAAAAAGTATCTATGACAATTGCTGGCTTGATTAAGTACTTGAATAGCCTATCTAAGAATAATTTTATATACTTTATAAGTTGCCAATATTATGTCAATGTTATCTCGATGGCAACCTCATTATTTGTAAAAAATAGAAATAACATCAAGTTCATAAATTCAGAAAGGAACCATTTAGATGAATTTTTGGTAAATTCTGGTTTTAAAAATAGACTAATGACTTATTTTGTTAAGTTTTTTTATAAATATGCTGATTTGATTATTGCCAACTCTAAAGAAACTGCCGATGACCTAAGTAAATATCTGAGTCGAGATGTAGGCTATGCTTACAATCCAACAATTAATGCAAGAATTAATGATTTAGAAGGTGAGCCGGTAACAGAAGGTTGGTATTTAAAAGATGACAGGAAGTGTGTTGTAGGCGTAGGAAGACTTTCAGAACAAAAAGATTTTAAAACACTTATAAAAGCGTTCCATATATTTAATCAAGATAAGCAATTTAAGTTACTTATACTTGGGGATGGCGAGCTAAAGAGCGATTTAAAATATCTAATAAAATCTTTGAATATTCAGGATGATGTTTATTTGCCTGGATTTGTATCAAACCCTTATAAATTTTTAAAAATAAGTAGTTTATTTGTCTTAAGCTCTAGGTATGAAGGATTGCCTAATGCTCTAATTGAAGCTATATACTTGGGTGTTCTATCTATATCAACACGGTGTAAAAGCGGACCTAAAGAAATCTTGCAAAATGATAATCTCTTAGTAAAAGTTGGTGATTATGAAAAAATGGCAAAAAAAATGAAATATATATTAAATAACCAAGAAGAATTTTATAAAACTGATTTTGGGTTAGAAAGGTTTAAATTTGAGAATTCAATAGAAAATTTTTTAGGAGTAATTGAAAAGTGAAAATATTATTTTGGTCACCATATATAGGCCATGTTGGAACTATAAAGGCGGTAATTAATAGTGCTATATCTATTAAACAAAATAGCAATTATGATGTGGGTATTATAAAGAATCATTCTGAATGGGAAGGGTTTGAGAGTGATATAGTTTCTAATGGTATAGAGATAGTTGATTTTGGCTTAAAAAAACAGTTTCCAAATTTACATAAAACTAAATTTATGGGTTCACGCCTCTATATGCTGACCGTTGCATTATTTGGTTTTTTCCAGTTAAGAAAGCATCTAAAACAAGAGAAACCAGATATTTTAATAACCAATTTAATAGCACTTCCCGCAATATTGTCATCTAGAAGTGTTAAGCACAGTCCTAGAATAATTGCAAGCGTTCAGGGGTATCCAAAGTTTTTAGGCTTGCCAGACACAAGTAATTATGAATGGTGGATGTATGCGGAAGATTCTCTAAGAAAACTCCTGTGGAATCGAATATATAAAAAAGTTGATAAGATTGTCTGTATGACGAAAGATACTCGAGAAAAGTTGATAGACAAAACAACATTGAATGTTGCAAATATTACAGTTATTGAGAATCCGGTAATAGATGATGGTATCTATAAAAGCTCCAAGGAGGCGATAGAGAATGACTGGTTTAATGATACGAGTGCAAAACACATTATTGCCATTGGTAGATTAAGTTTCCAAAAAGATTTTCAATCATTAATAAAAGCGATAAGCATTGTAAAAAAGAATATAGATGTTAAGCTGATGATTTTAGGCGAAGGTGAGGATAGGGGTAATCTGTCGGGTTTAATAAAGGAATTAAATTTAGAAGATATTGTTGATTTACCTGGCTTTACAATAAACCCTTACAAGTTTTTACAAAAGTCAGATTTGTTTGTACTAAGTTCGAGATGGGAGGATCCAGGGCATGTATTGCTTGAGGCTGCAACACTGAAAGTTCCAATAGTTTCCACTAATTGCCCTAGTGGCCCGGCAATATTACTTGAAAATGGTAAAGGCGGGTATATGTGTAATGTGGAAGACCCTCAAGATATGGCAAATAAGATAATAGACGCATTAAGAATTAAAGATAATAAAAAAATAATAGCCGCATATAACTTTTCACAAAGATACACATTGAAGTCACATTTTAATGGATTAAATAAATTGATTAAGGAGATCGTATGATCGTAGATGTGGTGATTGCAACTTATAACAGGGCGAATCAAATTTCAGAAACATTAGACAATGTTTTACAATATAAAGATGATATAAATAAAATTTTTGTAGTCAATAACAACTCTGAAGACAATACAAAAGAAGTGTTGAAGGAGTTTCATGATAACGAAAAAATAGAAATTATTCACTCGCCAGAAAATCTTGGAGCGTCTGGCGGTAAAAATATCGGTCTAAAAAAGAGTGCTGCTGATGTGGTAATTGTAATCGATGATGATGCAATATTTTTTAGTGATAATCCAATACAAGAAGTTAAAAAAATATTTAGTGATGATAAAAAAATAGGGATTATACAATTCCAGATTGTCAATTTTCAAAGTAGAAAAATTTTGAGGCATGAATTTCCAGGAGATAACCCACAACAGAACGGAAGTAAGGAGTTTTTATCTGGATATTTTATAGGTGCAGGTCACGCAATTAGAAATAGTATGCTAGAAAAAGTGGGCTATTATCCAAATGATTTTTTTTATGCGCATGAAGAGATAGATTTGAGTTATAGAGCTGTTAATGGTGGTTATATAATAAAGTATTGCCCGATAGTTGGTGTTTATCATAAAAAAGTCCAAAGCGGACGATTGCCACATAATAGAGTTCTTTTAAATATGTATAAAAATAGATTAATAATGTCATATCAGTATCTACCAAATTTTTATAAAATTATTTCAAATATGGCCTGGTTTATCAAAACAGTATTAGACTCAAGGTCTATCACTATTGCCCTGAGCGCAATAAAGGAGTTTAATGAAATTAAAGACAGCTTAAAAATAGATAAACTCTCAGAGAATGCAATAAAGTATATGAAAAAATACAATGGTAGATTATATCGATGAATTCAAAAATTATATTTATCACATCGTTAGAAAGAAGTGGATCTACTTTGTTAGATCTTACTCTTGGCAGGCATTCAAATTTGGTAAGTTTTGGAGAAGTGTCAAGAGTACTGCAACCCCATGGGGGTGGCATTGAAACAACGTTTGACAGGTCTTGTTCTTGTGGTAAAAATGTAAATGAGTGTAAATTTTGGTCGAGCGTTACACATGATATATCGAAAAATGAGAATATGTCTTTAAGTAAGAGATATGAAATATTTTTAAGTAAATTTAATGACATTTATGGAGATAATAAAATTCCTGTAGATTCAACTAAGTACTTAAAAGCATTACCTGAGCTTGGAAGTATAAAAGATTTGGACATAAAGGTTGTTAATATAATTAGAGATGTGAGAGGCTGGATGCATTCATCAAAATTAGCAGCAAAAAGAAAGCAAGAGATGCCGTATAGTAAGATATTTGATTCTGAAATAAGGATTATGTGGAAAGCATATTTAAGGTTCAATGTACTTAGAAAGCTTCCATTTTTGTTGCCACTTGAGTGGTATATAAGAAATAAAACGATAATAAATTATTTAAGTCAAAACAATCATGAGAGCCTCTTACTAAGTTATGAGAAATTTGCGTTTGATACTGAGGATACACTTTCGAGTGTGTTTGACTTTGTAGGGGTTGAAAATGAGACGTCTATTATCAAGAATAAGAGTGAACATCATATAGTCCGTGGTAATAGAATGGCATTTAACGAGGATACAAATAATAAAATTACCTATGATAAGAAATGGATGGCAAGTGCCAAATTACCATATTCACTACTTCCATACCCATTTATTATGAAAATAAATAGTAGATGGGTATATCAAAATAATTAGATTGAAATAAAATGCAAAAAGATACCGATGAAATTTTTAGGCCATGTAAAGATAATGCGTAAGTATTTTTTATGTTAAATAATCTTGTCTCGATAATCACGCCTTCATTTAATAGTTCACAATTTATAATTAGAGCAATTGAATCAGTTTTAAGTCAAACATATAAAGAATGGGAATTGATAATAGTTGATGATGGGTCTGAAGATAATAGTGTAGAAAGTATAGAAAATTTTATTAAAAATAAAGAGCAAATTTATTTAATAAAATTAAATAAAAATATTGGTGCCGCTAATGCGAGAAATGAAGCATTAAAAGTGGCGAAAGGTAGGTATATAGCTTTTCTGGATAGTGATGATATTTGGTATCCAAATAAATTGGAATTGCAAATTAAATTTATGAGATTAAATAATTATCCAGTCTCTTTCACCTCTTATGAAATTATAGATCAACATTCTCAATTGATGCATAAAGAAGTGCATTGTGAAAAAAAAGTGAGTCTAAGGTCTTATGTTAAAAATACAATAATTGGATTTTCATCATCTATGATTGATAGGAAATTGGTTCAGCATGACTTTAAATTTAGCAATTTAAAGGTTGCTGAGGATTTACTCTTTTGGATAGAGATTTTTGAAAATGGATATAAAGCATATGGCCTTGATTTAATTTTATTAAAGTATAGGGTTCATTCCAAATCCTTGTCAGCAAATAAATATAAGTCTGCAAAGCAAATTTTAAAAATATATTTGTATAAATTTGGATATATTCGCGCAATTTATTATTTTTGTTTTTATACTTTTAATGCCATTAAGAAAAGAGTAGTCTAATTTATTATCGAAACCAAAGTTTGAAAAAATATGTCTAGACATCTTATTACCGGAGGTACGGGTTTTATTGGCTGTAGATTAATCTCTGCATTAAATGGAGAGATTGTAGCTCTTTCACGAAAAAAAATTTCTGGCTATAAAACTATTATCTGTGATCTTCAGCATTCAACGATACCAGGGAATTCGTTAAAGGGTATTAATGTTGTTTTTCACCTTGCTGGCTTTGCACACGATCTGCGTAATGCAACTAGTATTCAAAATCTTTATCAAAAAGTTAATGTGGACGCAACAATAAGGTTGGCTAAGCTAGCTGTAAAGTCTAATGTAAAAAGATTTGTATTTGTTAGTAGTGTTAAGGCGGGCGGTGGCTCTACCTTTGGGGTGTGTGTAAATGAAAAAGACCAGGACGATCCAGAAGGAATTTACGGAAAGACCAAACGAGAGGCTGAATTGGAGTTATTAAAAATTGGTAAAGAGTCCGGTATGCATGTATCTATCATTCGCCCTTCATTGGTTTATGGCCCGAAGGTTAAAGGTAATTTAGCGTTAATGTTGTCAGGTATTGAGAGGGGTTGGTTTCCGCCTTTGCCTGAAACTGGTAATAAAAGATCGATGATTCACGTAGATGATTTAGTTCGGGCAATTTTATTGGTAGCTGATGATGATCGCGCCAATGGAGAGATATTTATTGCGACAGATGGTACTCCACACACTTCTCGTGATATTTATAATGCTATGTGTAATGTGGTTGGAAAATCAATTCCAAAATGGAGTGTGCCAAAAACCTTGTTCAATATTGCTAG
>Ga0233440_1003769_pt1 | contig 11125 bp, 10 predicted proteins | sample SI_123_September_5_FD_182791 | JGI IMG/M metagenome (GOLD analysis project Ga0233440, IMG submission 182791) | Seawater microbial communities from Saanich Inlet, British Columbia, Canada - SI_123_September2016_120_MG | ecosystem: Environmental > Aquatic > Marine > Inlet | place: Canada: British...
TGATTGCTTAACGATTTTAGACGATAGCGATTGATCGCCATCATTGAGGTTTCGCTGCTAGAGAAAAAAGCAGAAGCCAAGATTAACCCTAAAAGGATAATGCCTAACCAAAAGGTTGAAAGTGTTTCCAATAAATTGTTTAGATTGAATTAATTAGGGTTTAGTTTAATTCAAATGATTGAAAGCATCAAGCCCTGGGTAAATTGCTTTATCGCCTAATTCTTCTTCAATGCGAAGTAAGCGATTGTATTTTGCCAATCGATCAGAGCGAGATAATGACCCTGTTTTGATCTGTCCACAGCCTGTGGCTACTGCTAAATCAGCAATGGTTGTATCTTCAGTCTCGCCAGAGCGGTGTGACATCACACAAGTGTAGCCTGCTTTAGTGGCCATTGACATGGCGTTAAAAGTTTCTGTTAAAGTGCCGATTTGGTTAACTTTAATTAAGATTGAGTTAGCAATGCTCTTCTCAATACCTTCAGATAAGATGCTGGCATTGGTGACAAATAAGTCATCACCCACCAATTGCACTTTGTCACCAATTTTCTTCGTGAGCAGATCCCAGCCATCCCAGTCATTTTCATCCATACCATCTTCGATAGAGATAACCGGGTAGTTTTCTACCCAGTTGGCTAAATAGTCAACAAACTCCTCAGAGCTAAGTGATCTATTCTCGCTTGCTAAGTTGTATGTGCCATTCGCATAAAATTCAGAACTGGCTGCATCGATACCAATAAAGATATCTTTGCCTGCCTCATATCCGGCATTTTTAACGGCTTCTAAAATCACTTTAATAGCATCTTCGTTTGAGGCTAAATCTGGCGCAAAACCACCTTCATCACCCACTGCTGTATTCATGCCTTGCGCTTCTAGTACGGCTTTTAAATGGTGAAAAACTTCCGCACCATAACGCAACGCTTCTTTAAAACTAGGCGCACCAGCAGGAATAATCATAAATTCTTGAATATCAACACTGTTATTGGCGTGTTCACCACCGTTGATAATATTCATCATCGGTACAGGTAGTTGGAAATCACCCTCAACCTCTAATGAACTGTATAAGGGTTGGTTGTTGGCATTGGCATGCGCATGTGCACTAGCTAAAGACACAGCTAAAATTGCGTTAGCGCCGAGTCTTGATTTAGTGTCAGTACCATCAAGATCAATCATTGCTTGATCAATAACAGATAAATTGCTAATATCAAAACCCGCCAAAGCTTGGTTGATTTCAGTATTGATAAAATCAACCGCTTTTAAGACACCTTTACCTAAGTAACGAGACTTATCACCATCGCGTAACTCTAATGCTTCGCGTTGACCGGTTGAAGCACCAGAAGGCACCATAGCGCTACCAATGATTCCGTTATCTAAAATAACATCAGCTTCAATGGTTGGGTTACCACGTGAATCAAGAACTTCTCTTGCTTTAATTTGTTGGATTTTCACTGATTTAGCCTCGTTTAATTATTCAAAAAATGACTTCATTTTACCAAAGAAGGAGTCGGACTCGGGGTGTTGTTTCTTACCGCAAGACTCAGAAAAATCTTTCAGTAATTGCTGTTGCTTTTTATTTAAATTGACTGGAGTTTCGATTTTTACCTGGCAAAGCAAATCACCAGCACTACTACCTCTGATGGCTGTTATTCCTTTACCACGCAAACGGAATAATTTGCCCGTTTGCGTGCCTGCTGGCACTTTAATTTTAAGTTTTCCGCTCAATGTTGGTACTTCAATAGAGCCGCCAAGTGTTGCTGTGGCAAAATCGATTGGCACTTCACAGTAAAGATCATTACCTTCTCGTTGGAAAATATTGTGTTTTTTCACATGAACTTGTACATACAAATCACCACTTGGGCCACCACGCAAACCAGCTTCACCCTCACCACTTAAGCGAATGCGATTGCCGGTGTCGACACCGGCAGGAATTTTAACGGATAAGGTTTTTTGCTTACGTACCACGCCTTTTCCACGGCAAGTGCCACAAGGAGATTCAATTTTTTGACCCGTGCCAGAACAGTCATGGCAAGGGCGTTGTACCGCAAAGAAACCTTGTTGCATTTGCACTTGACCATGACCGCCACAAGTGCCACAAGTATTAACCGATGTACCCGGTTTGGCGCCCGTGCCCGAACAAGTGTCACAAGATTCGTTTTTAGGGATGCGAATCTTAACGGTTGTGCCTCCAGCAGCCTCTTTAAGGTCGATCTCTAGATCATAGCGCAAGTCTGACCCACGGTTGTCAGCTTGTTGCTGCCCACCGCCACCAAAGATATCACCAAAGATATCGCCAAATCCACCGCCACCAAAAGGGCTGCCACCACCAAATCCGCCAGCACCAGCACTGCCATCAACCCCTGCATGACCAAATTGATCATAAGCTTGACGTTTTTGATCGTCTGACAAAATAGCGTAAGCTTTTTGGATTTCTTTAAACTTTGTCTCAGCCGCCTCTTTGTTGTCTGCATTACGATCAGGGTGGTGTTTCATTGCTAAACGCTTATAAGCCTTTTTAATTTGCTTGGTCTCTGCGCCTTTATCAACCCCTAGTACTTCGTAGTAATCTTTTTGTGACATGTTTGCCTTATATTAAAAAACCCCCTCCAAATCACCAGATTTGAAGGAGGTTAGTTTGTTAATGATCAATAAGTGAATTACTTATTGTCTTTGACTTCTTCAAAGTCTGCGTCAACGACATCGTCACCTGCATCAGTTGCATTTGCTTCAGCACCACCTTCAGCAGCACCCGCTTTGGCTTGTGCCTTTTCAGCTAAAGGCTGTGCCTTTTCACTTAAGGCTTGTACTTTGGTATCGATCGCTTCTTTGTCCTCACCTTTCATAGATTCTTCAAGCTCAGTGATTGCCACTTCAATGGCTGATTTTTCATCATCAGAAACTTCGTCTTTTAACTCTTCCATGGTTTGTTTGGTTGAGTGTATTAACGAGTCTGCCATGTTGCGTGAAGTCACTAATTCTTGGAATTTTTTATCATCCTCGGCATGAGCTTCAGCATCTTTGATCATCTTTTCTACTTCTTCATCACTTAAACCTGATGAAGCTTTAATGGTGATCGACTGCTCTTTACCTGTGTTTTTGTCTTTAGCAGATACATTCAAAATACCATCTGAATCAATATCTAGAGTTACCTCGATTTGCGGCTGACCTTTAGGTGCTGCATCAATACCTTCTAAGTTGAATTGACCTAATGATTTGTTTGCATTAGCCACTTCACGCTCACCTTGTAGTACGTGTACGGTTACCGCAGCCTGGTTATCAGACGCTGTTGAGAAAATTTGTGATGCATTAGTAGGGATAGTTGTATTCTTTTCAATCAACTTCGTCATTACACCACCCATAGTCTCAATACCTAAAGACAATGGCGTTACATCAAGTAATAATACATCTTTAACATCACCACCCAATACACCCGCTTGAATCGCTGCACCCATGGCAACTGCTTCATCAGGGTTAACATCACGCTTTGGCTCTTTGCCAAAGAAATCTTGCACCATTTGGCCGACCTTAGGCATACGTGTTTGACCACCCACCAAGATTATTTCATCAATGTCGCCACTTGAAAGATCAGCATCTTTAAGTGCTATCTTGCAAGGCTCAATAGTGCGCTTTAATAAGTCATCAACTAATGATTCTAATTTAGCACGTGTGAGTTTAATGTTAAGGTGTTTAGGGCCAGAGGCATCAGCAGTCACATAAGGCAAGTTAACTTCTGTTTGTTCTGACGATGATAACTCGATCTTAGCCTTTTCAGCTGCTTCTTTTAAGCGCTGAAGTGCCATTGGGTCTTTAGTTAAGTCAACACCTTGGTCTTTTTTGAATTCTTCAACTAAATAGCTGATAATGCGCTGGTCAAAATCTTCACCACCGAGGAATGTATCACCATTGGTTGACAATACTTCAAAGTGTTTTTCACCATCAATATCTTCCATTTCAATAATTGAAACGTCAAATGTACCACCACCTAAGTCATATACAGCAACGGTTTTGTCACCAGTTAGCTTGTCTACACCATAAGCCAATGCTGCTGCCGTTGGCTCATTAATAATACGTTTAACATTTAAGCCTGCAATCTTACCAGCATCTTTAGTTGCTTGACGTTGTGAGTCGTTAAAGTAAGCTGGAACTGTGATCACTGCTTCAGTCACTGTTTCTCCTAAGTAATCTTCCGCTGTTTTTTTCATCTTTTCGATTACTTTTGCTGAGATTTCAGGTGCAGCCATTTTTTTACCTTTAACCTCTACCCAGGCGTCACCATTGTCAGCTTTGACAATTTTGTAAGGCACAAGATCGATGTCTTTTTGTACAGCTTCTTCATCAAATCGACGACCGATTAGACGCTTAATTGCATACAATGTGTTTTCAGGGTTAGTAACTGCTTGGCGTTTTGCCGGTTGACCTACTAAGACTTCTTCACTGTCTTTTGGATAGGCGATAATTGATGGGGTAGTACGATCACCCTCTGAATTTTCGATAATTTTAACGCTGCCGCCATCCATAATAGCGACACATGAATTTGTTGTACCTAAGTCAATACCGATAATTTTTGACATTTTTTAACTCCTTGTGTTTGATATACCCTCTATATAGGGATGGTCATTTTTTTTTCAAGGAATTAATGCAAAAATATTATAGAGGTCTTTACATAAATATGAATAATCATCAAAAATCCACTTTTCACTAACTTGATAATCTTTTAAACCCTGTCTTAACCAGCTAGGACTAGGTTTAAGAAAATCACCAATTCAGCAAAAACTGAATATCGATAATCATCCCTATTTATGCAAAGACCTCTTACAGCTTGGTCTTTAGATGGGTTTCCACTGATTTAGGCACAAAAGCACTGATGTCACCACCCAATGACAAAATTTCTCGTACCAGTGAGGATGAAATATTAGCGTATTGCTCAGCAGGGGTCATAAACAAGGTTTCAATATTAGGGTTAAGATGCTTGTTCATGCCTGAGAGTTGGAATTCGTATTCAAAGTCACTTACCGCTCTAAGCCCGCGCAGGATAACTTGTGCATTTTGTGCATTAGCAAAGTCAACCAGTAAAGTATTAAAGCTTAATACTTCAACATTTTTAATGTCTTTGAGCGCGATGCTGGTGGTTTGAATGCGCTCGTCAATATTAAGAAACGAGGATTTTTTGCTATTTTGTGTAATGCCGACAATCACTTTATCAAACAACTTACTGGCACGACGAACCAAATCAATGTGACCATTGGTGATGGGATCAAAAGAACCGGGGTAAATTGCAATTTTTTTCATAATATTTTTAATAAGCAGTAGTTAACCGCACCAGATTGCTTTTGTTTAATGATTTCGATTTTTTCCGAAATTTCTTCTTTTAAGAAGTCTTGTGTTATCTCAAATTCAGATTCTATATAGATTTTGCTCTTGCTTGTTACAAAATCACCATTTTTTAGTGCTTTTAGTACTTTTGAGATGAGATTTTTGTTAAATGGTGGGTCTAATAAGACAAAATCAAAGGTTTTGGTGCTTTTTTGCTTTAAAAAAACCAATGCATCTTGGTTAAAAAGACGAATTTTGTCTGATTTTAATAATTTCCGATTTTTTTCTAGACTTTGATAGGTGTTTGGATTTTTTTCAATACTGGTAACTTGTTTTGCGCCACGAGATAAAGCCTCAAAACTTAGTGCACCACTACCAGCGAATAAATCTAAGTAGGTTTTATTGAAAGATTCGAATTGAATCCAATTAAACAGTGTTTCACGCACCTTGCTTGGCGTGGGCCTTAAGCCTTTAGCATTAGGAAAGCTAAATTTTCTGCCCCTGTACTCACCGCCAATGATTTGAAAGCTATTACTATTGGCCAAAGGCTATTTCTGATAAGCGTCGAATGATTCTTGCAATTCTTTTTTGGCTTGTGCAGCATCGCCCCAGCCGTCAATTTTCACCCACTTTCCGTCATCTAAGTCTTTGTAGTAACGGAAGAAATGCTCGATTTGATCTTTAAGTGTTGCACCTACATCGTCAATACATTTAATGTCATGATAAGATTTGCATAGCTTGTCAGTCGGTACTGCTAAGATTTTTGAATCCTTACCAGCCTCGTCAGTCATTAGTAATACACCAATTGGGCGAGCAGTGATGACCGAATCATGAATTAAAGGATAAGGGGTAATTACCAAAACATCAGCTGGGTCGCCGTCATCTGCTAATGTTTCTGGTACAAAGCCATAGTTGCACGGGTAGAACATTGGCGTTGAAATAAAACGATCCACAAACATGGCACCGGTTTCTTTGTCAATTTCGTATTTGACGGGTGATGACATTGCCGGAATTTCAATAATAACGTTGACTTCGTCAGGCAAATTACCTGCTGATACTGGTTTTAAACTATTTTGCATTTTCTAATTCCTCTTGTAATAGATGATAGCGCCAACCTTGACAAAACATAACGGATTGGTCACCGCGAATATATTTAAGTAACGACTTGCTGCTGGCCATTACTTCTACAGCCAAATTATACTGATTTGCTTTTTCTTGGATGAGTTTTTGTAAAACGACTTTTTGCGCTTTTTCAGTTTTTGTTGGCGGTGTGTTTTTGCCTAGGTCAATTTTAATATTTTGAATACTGAGATGTCCAGTCAAAAAACTATCAAAGCTCTTTTGTGCTTTGTTTGAAAGACCTTCTTTACTTTCTTTACTTTCTTTACCTAGAGCGTGCGCAATCAATGCATCGTCTGCTAACACCCATTTTCGAGGCCTGTTGCTGGCTTGTGCCCGATGCTCTCGCCATGCGGCCAGTTGCGCTGCCAAATTATGTGCACTTTTTTTGATCCTCGATAGGCCTTTGACTCGTTGCCAAGCTTGATCGATTGGCGGTAGGTATAAATCGATGTTAAGTAAATTCTGAGCCTCTTCTATAATCCAATCCGATTTGTTTTCAGCTTGCAGTTGTGTCTTTAATTGATGGTAATTTTTGATTAAGTAGCGTACATCATCTAGTGCGTATTCAATCGCGGCTTCGGGTAATGGGCGTGTGGTCCAATCAAGGCGGGTGTAGGCTTTTTCTAAATAGACATTTTGCAAGCTTTCAGTTAATGCTTGATAAGAAACTTGCATTGGGTGGTTTAGCAAGCTAGCAGCAATTTGTGTGTCGAACAGTTGCTTGGGCAGTCGCTCTGAAAGGCAATACATAGCTTCGATATCTTGGCGTGCAGAATGTACAATCCAAACACAATCATCTTGGTAGAGCTTGTCAAACAAAGGCTTAAGATCATCAAGAGCTAAGACATCAATGCAGTCGGTGGCACTTTCAGTGGCGATTTGCACCAAGCACAAAACTGGATAATAAGTGCTGACGCGTTTAAATTCGGTGTCAATTGCAAGCTCAGTTTCGCCTTGAATGGCGTTAAGGAAATCGCGCAGTTGCGCTTGTGTTTGTATCATTGTTGTATTTTAGCAACAATTAAACATGACACATGTTTTTTTATGAGATAATCAGCTCAGAAAATGAGAAAACAACGAGAGACAAACGAGAGACAATGAAAGGCAATCTGATAAAACATGATTTTTAATCAAGATTTTGCGATCAAAAAAACACCAAACAAGTGGTTTTGGTCGGCTGTATTTTTAACTTCATTAGCCGGACTGTCTTATCTAGGTTTAAACCCTGTTTTAATTGAAGACTGGTGGTGGGTTTTAGCTTCATATAACGTGCTCATGTCTTTTGTGGCGATTTATTATATTGTTTGTGCTATCTCAAAACTTAAGAAAGACAATGAAAATGGCGTGGTTGGTACGCAATTCACTTGGTCTTTTGTTAAGATTGTCCCATTATTGGTGATTGTGCCAGTGTTGTCTTTTTACTTGTTTTCATTTCAAACGATTCAAGACAATGTTGATCGCTCTCAACACACCTACAATAACTTTAATAAAGTTTTTCTTGATCAAGTAGATGCGCTATACCAAGGTGTACAAGTTGTAAGGAACGACCGTTATTTCGACCATACGGAGATCTTATTACAACAAATTGACAATTACTCAAAATACAAAAAAGAAGAGAAAGACTATCAGAATATCATGCAAATTTTTGTTCAAGGTTTGGTGGATGATAAGTGGGCTTGTTATATTGAGCTATCTGATGAAAAAGACGAGGTAGTTGCAAGAAGTAAAGAAAATCATGTTTGTGTGGTTGAAGACAATCAGCCGTTAGCCGACATTCAGTCTTTTGTCATGTTTGAAGACGAACAATCCAAGTTATTCCAAGTGCAAATGTCAACACGGCACCTGGCTAGAAAGCCCATTAAAAAATACATGAAAATTGTTGCTGTTTATGCGACTGACCCTAATCTGTTAAGCTTTTTAGGGCAGGTAAAAGGTTTTTATAATTATGCCAATGCGATTAAATTTGATGTTAATACATCACTCACACAAAAGAACTTTTTATTAGGCTTCTCTTCAACCGTTTTGCTGACCATTCTTAGTGTCTTACTTATTGTTTTTAGGATGATTGATCAGCTCATGCGTCCAATGCATAATTTATCAGTCGCCTCAAAAGAAATTGCCAGGGGTAATTATAACGTCTTGGTACACAATCAAGAAGAAAGTGAGGATATGCGTCAACTGATTGGCCAGTTTAATGAAATGGCTAGGCAAATTAAAGCTTCAAGACAAGGCTTGGATACGCATAATATCTATTTAGAAACCATCTTGAAGTATTCTTTTGGTGTGATCGGGTTAGATAAAAATCGCAATATTCAATTAATTAACCCAGTGATTGGCAAGATACTGGCCATTAATGATGAACAGCAATTTATGGGTGGCTTGTGTCGGAAAATCTCAGAAAAAAATATTTATTTAGAGCCTTTATTTTCAATGGCACAAGAGCGATTCGAGCAAGAGCAGGGTGAGTGGAGTGAGGAGATTGATCTGGCATTGCCAGACCGACATGTTTTGTTGTCTTGTCAAGGGTCGGTACTTGATGCTAGTGACAAGGCACTGGGCTACGTTATTATTATTAAAGATATCTCAAGGCTTAAGAGGGCGCAGAAAAAAGCGGCTTGGGGTGAAGTAGCAGTGCGCATGGCACATGAAATTAAAAACCCATTAACACCGATTTTGTTATCTGCTCAACGCCTTAGAAACAAATTTTTAGAAACGCTCAAAGGTAAAGATTTAGAGATTATTGATAAAACCACCAGTGTCATTATTGATCAAGTGAAGTCGATGGACGCCATGGTGAGTGCATTTGCAGATTATGCCAATACACCACAGATTGAGCGTAAGCCGGCGGATCTTAATGCGTTGATTAACCAGTCTATTGCATTGTACGATGCGCAAAGTAATATTACCATTGAGTATGATTTATCAGGCGATGTTCCAGAATTACTCTTGGATACGAACAGTATTTCTAGAGTGTTGATTAACTTGGTAAAAAATGCAGCTGAATCGGTTGAAGAAGACCGTGATTTAGTCGTTAATGTTGCTACCCAGTATTTAAGTGAGGAGGGTATAGTGCGCTTAAGTATTACAGACAATGGTGATGGGTTTGATGAGGCGGTGATTGAGCGTGTGTTTGAGCCGTATGTCACGACTAAGGTTAAAGGTAGCGGGCTAGGTATGGCAATTGTACAAAATATTATTGAACAACATGAAGGGCGAATTTTTGCCGGCAACGTAGAGCCACATGGCGCCATCGTTACTATTGAATTTGAATATGCACAACAGGAGAGCGCATGATTATTGGTAATATTCTTATTATTGATGACGAAAGTATCAATTCTGAAACAATAAAAGACACATTAGAAGATGTGAGTTATAACGTGGTTTTGGCCGAAAATGCCGCCGAAGCTAAAAACATTGTTAAAGACCAGACTTTTGATTTGGTGATGATGGATGTCTGGATGCCTGGTCAAGACGGTATGTCTTTGTTAGAAGAGTGGATGAGTGAAGGCTTTTCAATGCCGGTAGTGATGATGTCTGGCCATGCTGAACATCAAGATGTGGTTAAGGCTATTCGCATGGGCGCTGTTGATTTTTTAAAAAAACCTTTGCATGATATTTTGCCATTGGTGCGCAAGCTTTTATCTGAGCAATCTGTCAGACCAGAGCAGCAAATCAGCGGTATTGATTTTGACTTGCCTTTAAAGGCAGCTAGAAATATTTTTGAATCACAATATTTTAAGCATCATTTAGAAGAAAACAACAACAACATCGCCAAAGTGGCAGAGTTGGCAGGCTTAGAGCGCACAACACTGTATCGAAAATTAAAAGATTTAGGGATTGATAAAAAATGAAGATCTTAATCTTGGGTGCAGGTCAAGTTGGTTCGTCATTGGCTAAATATCTAGGCTCTGATGATGAAAACGATATTACTATTGTTGATAAGGATGAGGCTAATTTATCTTCTTTACAACGCCATTTAGATATTAAAACCGTTTGTGGGCACGCCTCTTATCCGAACATTCTAGAAGAAGCAGGCATTAAATCCATGGATATGGTGATCGCGGTAACCAAGTCTGACGAAGGCAATATGCTGGCTTGTCAGATGGCACATACTTTGTACCAAGTAGATAAAAAAGTAGCCCGTGTTCGAACAGCTGAATACCTGCATCGTAAAGAGTTATTTTCAGATGATGCTATTCCTATTGATTTTGTTATTACTCCAGAGGGTTTGGTAACTAATTATATTAAACGTGTAGTAGAAGAGCCTGGTGCTGAGCAAGTGTTTGAATTTGAAAACGGCTTGGTGCAGTTAGTAGAAACCCGCGCCTATGCAGGCACCCCGATTGTGGGTCATCCTATTAAAGAATTACACAAACATTTACCGAAAACAAGCATGCGTATTGTGAGTTTGTATCGTAATGGAAGGGCAATTCCAGCATATGGAGATACTGTTATTAAAGACGGTGATCGTGTGTATTTTGTAACTAAAAAAGACAGTGTGTCCAAGGTATTAAAAGAATTTAGACGACTTGATAAGACTTATAAAAATATCATTATTGCCGGTGGTGGGCATATTGGCTTGAGTTTGGCCAAGCATTTAGAAAAAAACCACCGTGTCCGTATTATTGAGCTAAACAAAGAGCGCGTTATTGAAATTGCAGAGGAGCTTGAAGACGCTTTGGTTTTGCACGGCAAC
>Ga0233440_1003784_pt1 | contig 11087 bp, 10 predicted proteins | sample SI_123_September_5_FD_182791 | JGI IMG/M metagenome (GOLD analysis project Ga0233440, IMG submission 182791) | Seawater microbial communities from Saanich Inlet, British Columbia, Canada - SI_123_September2016_120_MG | ecosystem: Environmental > Aquatic > Marine > Inlet | place: Canada: British...
GTTAAAAAAGATTACAAAGAATCGTTTAAATGGACGTTAAAAGCATCAGACCAAGGGTTTGCAGATGCTCAAAACAAAATGGGTATTTTTTATTCGACAGGTAAGCGTGTTGTAGATGTCGATATGAAAAAAGCCTTTGAATGGTTTGAGAAGGCAGCTGACCAAGGCAATACAAAGGCATTCCTTAACCTTGCAGCATTCTATTCCGCAGGTAATGGTGTAAAAGTAGATAAAAATAAAGCATTTAAATGGTTTAAAAAAGCAGCTGAAGTTGGGGATAAAGAGGGTCAGCATAGTGTGGGCTCTTATTATGATTTTGGAACATCAGTGCAAAAAGATATTAATAAAGCGATTGAATGGTATGAGAAGGCGGCAGCCCAAGACTATAGAGATGCACAAACAGCATTAGGCACAATTTACTATTACGGTGATAAAGAATCAAATATTCCAATAAATTATAAAAAAGCAGCCAACTGGTATTACGAGGCAGCAAAGAATGACAATATAGAGGATGAAGAAGACAAGTCTGTAGAGATTGTTGTTACTTCATATGGCTCTGGATTCTTTGTAACACCTAATCATATTATTACTAACAATCATGTAACTGATGGCTGTGATGAAATAGAAGTAAAGAATAAAGGCTACAAGGCGACTGTAGAGCTTCTAGATACAGATTCGACAACAGATCTATCAATATTGGTAACAGGTAAGCCAAATAAGAGCTTTTTACATTTTAGAAATCGAAAGCCAGTTGTAACGGGTGAACAGTCATTGGCATTGGGATATCCTTTTTCTTCAACACTAGGATCAGAGCTTAAAGTAACAAGTGGAAATATTGCGGCACTCACAGGATTTAAGAATAATATTGCCGAGCTTCAATTAACTGCACCAGTGCAACCTGGAAATTCAGGTGGGCCGTTACTTGATGATAACGGTAACGTGATTGGAATTATTGTTTCTAGACTTGAAAAGTCCGCTGAGATTACAGGAAGTAGAACCGCTCAAAATGTTAACTTTGCCATCAAATCAAATATGGCAAAGATCTTCATGGATTTAAACATGGTAGATTACCAAGTTAGAAAATCAAACGGCGTTAAAGAAATTAGCCAGATTGTAGCTGATGCCAAGGAAGCGACAGTTCAAGTTATTTGTAAAGAAAAAGAGTGATAAAAATTTGGAAAATTATGTAAATGATGGGTTTTAACTAAGTTTTAAAGGGAAGGGGGCTGCTTCAAGGTTTGTAAGTGCTTCTTAAAGACCTTAAAAGGCTGTTTTTATAGGATTTTGTGGGTTTTAAAGATCCCAAGAAAGGTCTTAAATAAAATTTAGCAAATTTTAAGAATGAGTGTTTTTAGGCATAAAATTTAAGTAATAGGATGGAAGATGTGACAACCTTATTAACTCATGATAGGATAAAAAATTATTTTATAGGTGGATTTATGGCGAGTATTGAGCAAAAATTTGCACAAATTATTTCTAATTTATCAAAGAAAAAAACATCTTTATATATTGGAGATTTGGCATGGTCTTTAGGTAGAGAAAGATTCATATCTGATTTAGAAAATCAAAATGAAATAGACAGGTTAAAACTTGTTGATGAATATATTTCAAATAAACATTATTTGATTAATTCCAATTCAGAAGGCGTATCAAAATATTATAATTCACTTAAAAAAAATCAAACATTCGAATATATTTTTATAGATATATTTCATCGACAACAATCATATTTTCATGATTCAAAACGTATTGATGGTTTTGAGATAGAGCATTTGGATCTAATAAGTGATAAAGGTTTTGCGTTAGTTGTTGCTAATGAAGATGAGTTTTCAGATAGTAAAATGAAAGATTTATTACATGATAAGGGGTACTATTTGAACGCCGTTTTTGGCTTACCTTTAGTTAATACTAGACACAAGAGGCTATTAAAAGATCAAAGTATATTTTATATTTCAAGGCAAAAAACTTCTAATTTATTTGTTGCAGATTTATCAAAAGATCTTCCTGGAAGTCTTGACTGGAAGAAAATAGTTGAAAATTTTTTTTTAAAACTAAACGGAGGGTCTAGCTTACGTCATGGCATAAGTATAAAAAATGAAAATTTTTACACTTTTAATACATTAAGAGCTATCGAAAGAATTAAAGAATTGTCGTCACATTATGATGAATACAAAGAAGGGGATTTAGGAGATGTTTTAATTTCTATTGAAGAGTCTATCGATGTTATAGAGTTTCTTGAAGAAGCGAGAAATGGTATATTTATAATAAAAAACATGCGTAGTTATGGTGATTTACTTCCTGTAACAACTGATAAGGAATATGTAAACATACAGGGTCCTTGGTCTTATTATTATGTAGAGCTTAACAAGAAGGTCGATGCTGAATATGTTGTAATTTTTCTTCAATCCCATATAGGGAGAGCATTAATGCTAGGCATAACCAATATAGTAAACAAATCTAATAAATTAGATAAAGTAAGTATAAAAGAGATACCTATATTTTTTCCATTAATTAATGTACAGAAGAAAATCATCAGGACACATAAAAAGGTTGTTGATTTACAAGAGTCTATTGATAAATTTCGTAATAATTTATCATTAAATCCTAGTCAGTTTATTAATGAAAGTGTTGATAAGATAGACGACATGTTGGATCAAGTAGGAAAGTTAAATAAAACAGATAAGGTTAGGCAGCTAATAGAGCGTGGAGAGAATTCCACTATTGAATTTAAGCGAACTTTTGGTCTAGAGACGAATCCAAATGATCCAGAATATGAAAAATCAAGAGAAATTTTAAAGATAAGAATATTTGAGCAAATGAGTGCTTTTCTAAATTCTTATGGAGGGACTTTATTAATTGGTGTGCATGATGAAGAATATGTAACGGGAATGGAAAAAGAGTTACAGATGTTTTATGGAAAAAGCCATGATAAATTCAAACTCAGATTTAATGAACAAATAAATAAATATCTTGGCAAGGGCTTTACATCTTCTGATTATATTACTTATGACTTTGTACCTATAGATAATCACGAAGTTTTCCAAATTGATTGCAATCGCTCTCCAATACCCTGTCGCTTTGGTAAAGAAGAGAGGCTTATTGTGCAAGAAGACCCAAGGATTAGAACTTTAAAAGGTGAGGATGAGATGAAGTATATTTCAAAACACTTTCCCGGATATTTTGCATCTCATTTGACTTAAAGTAGGTTTGATTTTTAATAGTGAATTATCTGACCAAATCAAAATTCAAATTAGCATCTGAGTGCCCAACCAAGCTTTTCTACACGGGAAAATCTGAATATATAAATAATAGCATGGATAATCCTTTTTTAGAAGCGTTAGCAGATGGCGGTTATCAAGTAGGCGAGTTAGCAAAATATTATCATCCTAATGGCTATCATGTCCATACTTTGGATTACGATGAGGCGCTAGAACAAACAAGTAAGCTACTCGAGAAAGTTGAGGTTACCATCTATGAGGCGGCAGTTAAACAAGGCAACTTGTTTATTCGAGTTGATATCTTGATAAAACGAGGCTCATTTATAAAAATTATTGAGGTCAAAGCTAAGTCAATTGGTAGTAAGTCTAATCCTTTTTTATCAAAAAATAAAGATAAGGTTTCTGCTGCATGGAGCCCTTACCTTTTTGATGTGGCTTTTCAAAGGTATGTGGCTCGCTTGTCTTTCCCGGATTCTACTGTTACAGCTTATTTACTATTAATTGATAAATCATCCATTGCGCCAACAGATGGGATTAATCAAAAATTTAAAATTTCTGTAGATGATAAAAAGCGTAAAGGTGTATGCATCTCTTCCACATTAAATGAAGAAGATTTGTCAGTAAAGCTTTTGCGCCAAATTCCTGTTGACATTGAATGTGATTTAATTTGCAATACTAAAGCTGGCAATGATCGACGTGGCGTTAGCTTTATAAGCCAAATTAAGGAGTATTCAGAGTCTTTTTATAACAATACCAAGATCAATACAATTTTAAAAAAAGAGTGTCGAGATTGTGAGTTTAAGGCATCACAAGAAGATCTAGATAGCGGGTTTAAAAGTGGTTTTCACGAATGCTGGAAGGGACAGTTAAATTGGACAGATAAGGACTTTGAAAAGCCTAATGTTCTGGATATTTGGGATTGTAGAAAAAAAGATAAGTTTATACAAGACGGCAAGATTAAATTTTCACAATTTTATGAAGAGGATATAAATCCAAGCTTTGAAGTTGGTGATAGCAAGTTATGCAGAAAACAGAGACAATGGCTTCAAATTGAAAAAGTTAATCATAATGACAGTTCGGCATGGATAGATAAAACAGCATTAAAAGTAGAAATGGATAGCTGGACTTATCCACTACATTTTATTGATTTTGAGACTGCAGCAACGGCTATACCTTTCAATAAGGGTAGACACCCATATGAAGGAATTGCTTTTCAATTTTCACACCATATTGTTTATGATGATGGCCGTGTTGAGCATAAAGGTGAATATATAAACACTGAGCGCGGGGCTTTTCCTAATTATGAATTCGTACGTAGATTAAAAATTGAATTAGGTCAGGATAATGGCACTATTTTTAAATACTCACCTCATGAAAATACATATCTGAATATGATTTACGAACAACTGCAAAACGATGATGACATAATTTATGACAAAGAGCAGTTATGTGATTTTATTCAAGAAGTATCTCATTCAAAAAAAGACAGTATTTATTCATGGAAAGGCGAAAGAGATATGGTTGATATGCTTAATTTGGTTAAGTGGTATTTTTATGACCCTGCAACAAATGGCTCTAACTCCATTAAACATGTTTTGCCAGCAATATTAAATAGCTCAGACCACCTTAAAGAAAAATATTCCAAACCTATTTATGGCACTAATGAGATTCCAAGTAAAAATTTTAATAAATGGACATGGATTAAAGTCGAAAATGAAAAAGTAGTAGACCCATATAAATTGTTACCAACTATGTTTCAAGGTTCTGAAATACTTGAACAGTTAATTAGTACTAATGATGAAATAAAAGATGGTGGCGCGGCAATGACTGCATATGCAAAAATGCAATTTGAGGAAATGAGTAGTTATGAAAGAGACACCTTGTCTAGCAGTCTGCTAAAATATTGTGAATTAGACACTATGGCCATGGTAATGATTTATGAATCATGGAAAATTGAAGTATCCAGTAAAGAGTGATTTTTTATCTGAGAACGGAACTCTTTCCGTATAAAATTATTTAAATTAACTAGGTGGTTTAATGAAAATATCAAGAATAAAAGGGCTAACTTTATTTTCTAGTGCGGGAGTAGGAGAAGCATTTTACAAGGATATCGGTATCGATATCGTTTTGGCAAATGAATTAATTTTAAAAAGAGCTAATTTATACCAAAAGCTTTATCCTCAGTCAAAAATGGTACAAGGTAGTATTTTATGCGACAGTGTGAATGAGGAAATTAAAAAAGAAATTAAAAAACACGATATTGATATCATTGTGGCTACGCCACCTTGTCAAGGGGTAAGTTTAGCAGGAAAGAATAAATCAAAAAAATCAATGTCTGAAGATAAGCGAAATCATTTGATTTTTAAAGTTATAGAGTATGTCCATCTGGTTAACCCTAAGTATGTTTTGATTGAGAATGTTCCAAGATATTTGCAGTTATTTTTAATACATAAAGATAGCTTTGTCACTGTTGAGCAAATCTTAAGAATTGAGTTTGAAGATAAATACAATATTGAAATAGAAATTTTAGATTCATCAGAATTTGGCGTTCCACAAAAAAGAAAAAGAGCTTTCATTAGACTGTTTAAGAAAGGATTGAAATGGAACAATGCTAGGAAAGAAAATAAAATAATTTCTGTTAGAGATGCCATTGGACATTTGCCAAGTTTAGAGTCTGGGGAGTCTTCAGATATTCCCTGGCATTATGCTAGAAAGCATACGAAAAATAATATTTTATGGATGAAGCATACTGCAACAAATAAGCCAGCCATTGAAAATAAAGTTTATTATCCAAAAAAAGAAAACGGAGACAGGATTAAGGGCTTTAAAACAACCTATGCTAGAATGGATTGGGATACTCCTGCTCCAACCATCACCATGAGAAATGATTGCATTGCCTCCCAAAGGAACGTACATCCCGGGGTTATAAAAAAAGATGGAACATACTCTGATGCAAGGGTATTGACACCATTAGAATTGATAATTCTAACCTCTTTACCCAGTGACTGGAAAATCCCTAAAGATACACCAGAAATGCTAATTAGACAGGTAATAGGAGAGTGTGTACCACCGTTATTAACAAGAAAAGTTTTAGAAGGGATTTCGGAAAAATAAATATGAGCAAAATAAAAGGTGTGTCTTTATTTTCAAGTTCTGGAATAGCGGAAGCTTACTATGACAACATTAATATAGATATTGTTACGGCAAATGAACTGTTAGAAAAGAGAGCTAAGTTATATCAGCATCTATATCCAGAGACCAATATGATTTGTGGAAGTGTTCAAGATGAAGAAATTAAGAGCCAAATATTGTCCAGTATAGACAAGGATGTTAAGTTGTTAATTGCAACACCGCCTTGCCAGGGGCTTAGTACATTGGGAAAAAATAAGAAACAAGAAGACTTTGAAAAAGATCAAAGGAACTTCTTAATATTTGATGTTTTTGATATTATTGACAGGTCTAATTTTGACTATATATTGATTGAAAATGTTCCAAGATTTTTAAATATGTACTTTCCATTTAATGAAGAAATTTTATTGTTAGAGGATATCATAAGAATCAAATATGAAAGTAAATATCAGATTGAAGTAGATGTATTAAACGCTTGTAATTATGGGGTTCCACAATCTAGGCCTAGGGCGATAATTAGAATTTACAAGAAGAGTCTACAGTGGAATCTTCCGGAAAAAGAATCGACTATTAATTTAGAAAAAGCTATTGGACATTTACCAAGTTTAGAGTCTGGGGAGACTTCAGATATTCCCTGGCATTATGCTAAAGATCATAATGATAGAGATGTATTAGCCATGAGGCATACACCCCAAGGAAAGAGTGCCATTAAAAATGAATTCTACTACCCTAAGAAAGTAAATGGAGATAGGATTAGAGGATTTCATAATACATATAAAAGGATGAAATGGGACGATCCTGCGCATGCAAGAACAACTAATAGTGGAAATATTGGATCCCATAATAATGTTCATCCTGGTAGATTAAAAAAAGACGGGACATACTCTGATGCAAGAGTATTAACTATACTTGAAACATTAATCGTGTCATCATTACCAGAAGATTGGAATATACCAGATTGGGCTAGTGATACTTTTATTAGAACAGTTATTGGGGAGGCGATACCCCCTCTAATGTCGAAAAAAATTCTAAAAGGGTTGAAATCATGAGTGATAATGCAAAATGGATACTCTCAAGGCATACATCTGATTTAGGATTATTGATTCAAGTATCGTTACTTCTTAAGGAGGGACGGAATGGTATTAGCGGAGATGATAAAGATAGGGTGGCAACCTTGATGAGGAAAAGTGGCACGTATAATCCTCGTTTTTGTGATATTAATCAGTCAACAATAGACTCAAAGATTAATCAGATGGCATTTTATATGTTTGGCTATAAAGATAATCGTAAATTTTTATTCTCCCCACTAGGAAATTTATTTTTGAAGTATAAAGAGGATAGTGTTAAAAGAAATAAGATATTTCTGGCAATGCTTTGGGGGCTTCAATACCGACATCCGCATAGCAATACAGATAGAGATTTTAATTTATACCCTATGAGGCTGCTATTTAAATTGATGAGTGAAAAAAAGCTAAATAATAGGCTTTTTGTTAGCGAGGCCGTATATTTTGTTGTAGTAAAAAAAAATATAACAATCGATTCTTATGATGAATTAGTTAAAGATATTTTATCCTTTAGACTTAAAAGTGATGAGGAAGTAAAGAGGATATTTTTAAAAGAAGGTCTTAAATCAACGACACTTGTTAATGCAGTATATGAGTTTGATTATTATTTAGGAAAAATATTAAAAACTACTAACCTTGTAGACATTAGCATTGGAAAGAAAATCGCTACACTACCCCATGGAGCAACCACAAAGAGAAGTCTTAAGAAAAATTATTATTCTGTTAGTGAAACAATGAAGAAGCTTGTCTCAAAATTGGAGTCTAATTTCTCTTTTTTAGATGAGCCAATAAGCTTGACAAAAGCCAAGCAAGAATTAGAAATTAAAAAAGAAATTTATAATTTTTATCCAAAAATATTGTTAGATGAAATAGGTGAGGGTACAGAAAGTTATGACATACTTAAATTACCAAATTTAATAGATAAGTACTCAAATAATGAAAACAATGAGAATACTGATAACTTTGAAGACTCTTTAGAACAAGGATTCAATACTTTTTATAATGTGAGCGCAGAAAAGATAGGTGGCCCTGGGAATACAGATATTAAGTGTATCTACCTTGAGGACAATTCTATATTTGCAGTAGAGGCTAAATCTACTAAAAACAAGTTGAGTTTAGTCAATGATGGAAGATTGAAGGCCCATCGAATCAAGATTGGTGCAAAGTATACAATAGTGATTACTCCACGATATGTTCCAGCAGTGTTGAGAGACATTCAAGGAACAAAAAGTGTAATTATTAAGGCAAATACATTTTCAGAGTATTTGTATAATTCAATTCTAGAGGATGAAAGAAACATAAACTATGCAGAGATTCATCATCTTGTTGTTGATAATCTAGGTGAAGATATCAGTAATCAGATATCAGACATAACAATGAATAAATTCGCCGCTTCTGGCGAACTATATCCTGATGCGACTAACTAATTAGACTTTTTGCAGTATTAATTAATTTATTAGTTATATAAGAGCTTTTTTTCTTTGAAATATAAGTCAAAGCTTCCTTTCCTTTAGATGATTTTATTATATTTCTGGCGCTTCTGACTTTTGTTCGTGCAGAATTCAAAGTGTAGCCCTCTTCTTTAATTAACAAGTCAAATAGGCTTTTATCTGGAATACTAAAATTTGATAGTTTCGAGTAATAGGTGACAAATGTTAATAGACCGCATCTGCGCAACTCTTTGATCATTGAATCATTATTCATTCGAATTCGCTTTCTTTTCAAAATTTAAATTTTATCATTATATGTTTTCATTCTGGTGAGTATATATAAATTAACCTAGGTGAGTCTTTTTGGCGTAGCTCTAAGTATATGTTATTATAAAGGTAGCTTTCTGAGGATTGACTTCAGGAGATTTTGTATAGTGAACCGATACAAATGATATAAAAAAAGTTAATATGATAATTTAGGTGAAAGTAGTGAGTACGATTAAAATTTGGGTTTCTAGATCCTTTCCGTTTTTAAAAAAAAATGCCTGGAGGGTCTCCTTATTTAAAACAGATAATTTAGCCTATGAATATGCATTTGGTCTGCTAAGTAAAGAAACAGTTTGAAAGTGCTGTCGAATAGTGTAAATTCGCTCTAGATAGGAAAAATATAAAGATATGGGGGTCTTTACTTCAATATTGCAATGATGACAATATCACCTTGTCCATTAAACAAAAGGATATCTTAACTAAATTCTCTACTGGATTGCTTCCTATGCCGTCTGATAAACAATCTGTAATAATATTTGATATATATGAAGAAGCTCTTGATCAAGACTGGGTATTGTAGATATAAAAAAATGAAAGAAACATTATCTTCTAAATTAGACGAACCATATATCAGAATTTGCCTCGGTAGAAGCGAAGTTGACATAATAAAAGCTAAAAGATTAGATGAAGTGCATCAATTAATAAATTATATAAAAACTAAACGACGTGCAAATAAATATTCAAAAAGCTTTAAATTTGTTCAAATATGTATGAACTTTCAAGACTTCCTAGAAAGAAAATTTTCTAAATATTAGCCTAATAATAAAAATGTTAATGGCTAATTATAAACATATCGTTTGTATTTATTTATGAGCTCATCAGAGCATCCATCCTTTCTTAGATTTCTCCATACACCTAATAGCTCTAACTCTCTATATTCACGCTCGTGAATCTTGTTACCTGACTCATCCCAGAATACCCATAGCCCATTACCACCCTAGCCTCTATGTACTCCGGTGCAAGCTAGTTGTCCATTACTGTGCCAGAATCTCCATTCACTATCACGCTCATCCTTGCCCTTGTAAAAGCCTTTTGACTTCTTATTGCCGTTCTTGTGCCATTCAGTCCATAGTCCGGTTTCCCAACAATCAATACGGCTTCCCTTAGATTTTATTTGACCGTTCTCGTGCCAATAAGTAACTATTTCAGTGGACTTATCAAGCTCAATAGATTCACAATGTTTGCTCCCATTCTCATACCAAGAAATATGGTCGCCAACTGGATGGTAATCGTCGTAGTGTCCTTCAGACTTCTTCTGACCGTTAGGGTGATATTCAGCTAATAATTTAATACTCATCAGGGATTAAATTATTTATGTTTTGTACTAGATAAGCCTACGAAAGATTTAAATTTGAACAATAAATTTCTTATGTTTTCTCTTGCTTGTCTTGCATTCATCTCAATAATTTTAGATCGTAACTCCCTAATAGTAAGTTTCTTTTGGCCGTTGTCATATGAGATAACCTCGCCAAAGTTTTTTCCACAATCGTTACAATGATCCGTGCCATTGTAATCCTCCCAAAAATTAACACTCAGTAAAAGTAGAATTTTCTTATAATAAAAACATAAGGAGATTCAAATGAAGACAACACGTAAATCAGATTCACAAATCATGCAAATACTGAGCCAAGCTGGCTCAGGCGTTCCAGTATCCGAGCTGTGTAGAGAGCATGGTATAGTAGCGCCACTTTTTATAAGTGGCGTGCTAAATACGGCGGCATGGATACCTCAATGATCACCAGACTCAAAGAGCTCGAGGCAGAGAACTCTCGCCTCAAGAAGATGTATGCCGATGAGCGTTTAAAGGCTATGATCGTACAAGAAGCTTTAACAAAAAAGTTCTAAGGCCATCTCTACGTAAGGAGATGGCCAGACAGGCTATCAATGACCATCGGGTAACAGTGAGGTTGGCTTGTCAG
>Ga0233440_1003786_pt1 | contig 11084 bp, 11 predicted proteins | sample SI_123_September_5_FD_182791 | JGI IMG/M metagenome (GOLD analysis project Ga0233440, IMG submission 182791) | Seawater microbial communities from Saanich Inlet, British Columbia, Canada - SI_123_September2016_120_MG | ecosystem: Environmental > Aquatic > Marine > Inlet | place: Canada: British...
GATTGCACCCCTTTCAAGGACACATCAATTCGTTTAGCAACCGCTCTATTCCAATTTGGCTTAGTAGTGATTGCTCTTACTTGTAGTAGGTATAGAGTTAGATCTTCACCAAGTGCAAACTCTATATCAAGAAACTGGCTTCCCATCACTTTCTCTAATTCTTGAACTGCTTGTAATAATTTAGTAAAGCGCTCTGAACGAAGTTTATTGGTTGAGTTTCGGTGGATGTAGAGGGTACGATTTGCGTATTCCCCCCCACCTGAAGTTACTGTATCAGTTAAGCCTGATTGATCATCGTAATTAATTACATAGTACGGTGCGCCAGTGTTTAAGTCATGAGTGAAAATCACCCCACTCATGGTAGTATTCCTCACCATCTCTTGAATAATTACTTGACTATTGTCATTTGCCTCATCTTTCTTATAACTATCTATAACTATACAGATTGCTTTGTGCATACTTGAAGTGTCAACAGGATCTATATTTAAAATAGAATCATATTTTCCAGCAAATGACTCGTTAACTCCATCTTCATCTAAACAAGATGATCGCACCACTACAGGGCCACAAAATTTTTTTTGAATTTTACCCAATAAATTTGAAGTATTTTTTGAGAATTCTTTTCTTGAAAAATAACACAACTCTGGTATTTTAAAAATATCAACCTTGTCTAAGAGATTTTCTAAAGTTTCAGCTTTTGTTAGGTAGGAATTCATGTAATGTTTATTATAAAATTATATAGAAACAAATTAAGTAAATTATTTATAAATATTCTTCCTATAATTACTAAAGGTCTTAACTAGTTAAGACCTTTAGTAATTATAAAATCTTAGTAGTGTGAAAATTTTACCACCCAAAAATCTCCAACAAATTCTTACTATAAAAAATTCTAAAATTTCTCTAAGCCGTTATATTATACCTATTGCTATCCACATGAGCGTGCAATTGTAGTGGTCTGACAAACTGTAGTGGTCCGTTAATCTTGGACACATTTCAAGCCACTTTTTCCAATTCAGCCATCTTCTGAACGGGTGTCATATAACCAACCGCTGAATGAATCCTTTTGTAGTTATAAAAGTAAAGGGTCATGACAACTTAAGCATGTTTTAAAACCTGTTAAAGTACCGTCATGAAAGTAAAAAACAAGTATGTAATTCGTTCACGTATTTCAGAGGCTAAATTTAGACAAATAATTTTGTTGTTTTCTGAGGATTTGAGCGCAACTCAAATCTCTCATTTAACACATTTAAGCAGGCAAACAATTAACAAATATTTGACCGCTATTAGACTCAGGATCTTGGAATTATCCTTGCTTCAATCTGACCCACTAGTGGGTCAGATTGAAGTGGATGAAAGCTACTTTGGCGCACGGCGCGTCCGCGGAAAACGCGGCCGTGGCGCCAGGGGTAAAATGATAGTTTTTGGCTTGTTAAAACGAGGTGATCAGGTATATACAGAAATAGTACCAAACTGTAAGAGTGCTACTCTACAAAGGATTATTAAGGGTAAGACTAGTATTGATAGCGTTATCCATTCAGATGGATGGCGCGGGTATAATGGGCTTGTAGATTTTGGCTATAAGAAGCACTTTAGAGTACACCATAGCAAGAATGAGTTTGCCAGAGGAAGCTCTCATATTAACGGTATTGAATCATTCTGGGGTTACGCTAAAACAAGACTGGTAAAATTTAAAGGAATGGATAAAAAGATGTTTAATTTACACCTGAAAGAATGCGAATTTAGGTTCAATAATCGCAAGCAAAATATTTTCAAAATTTTGCTTGAAGTATTCAGAAAAGAGTCGCTTAAGTTGTCATGACCCAAAGTAAATATACCTTTTTGACTGACTAAAGAGTGTTGCACTTATGATGTGAATTCAAGATCCTCCCATTTCTAACGCTTGCTAAAAATAGAATCTCCGTTGTTTAAATAGCCTCAAGTAGCTTTCTTGGTGGAATGTTTAGAAAAGAGCCTCTAAAGTTATCTTGACCCTAAATTTATTTTCTTACCAGTCTACTGATCTATAGTCTTTATGTTGCCATCTTTCCGTTGGAACCATCCAATTATTACCATAAATTAATCTTAAACATTCTTTTGCATCTCTTGGAACTGAAAAACTTAAATTACAATAATCAATTACACTATTCCCGTCAAAATAATGAAATGGTAAAACATGCACTTTATCAAATGGTGCCTGAATAAAAACCTTATCATCACACTTGTTCAATGCCAAAATATCAATCGATGCAGGTTCTGAAATTACAGTATCAACTCTCTCAGATATCGTTATTGATGATGCATCTTTTATTTTCCAATATTTGGAGTGATTATGATACTTATTAATAACAATATTATATGATGCAAAATCTGTATTTAATGTATCTATAAGCAAGGGGATTTGTTCTGACATTATGCATATATCAACATCACTAAACTTCGCAAATTCTTCTTTTCGCTTTAATGCCAATAATGAAGAATAACACATCCAATATTTTATGTCTTTATTGCCGCATAAATTGATAAAATTAAATAGCATATCGCATAATATCCTCTCTTTTTTATCAAGAGCACTCCCATTAAGTACTAAATCAGAACGGCCCATGATTTTAATTTTTTCTTGATTAATAAAAAAATCATTTGTTAGTTGTCTAACCATGCTATCTATATTCCGCCCAGATATAACTATCTTATCAAAATCAATAGTATTTATATTTTTTATATGGTATATCTTTGCATCACCAAACTTACCGACACTTTTGTCTATATCGTTTTCTAAAAAACCAACAATATCATACATGCTTCTATCTAATAACCTGTAAATAGCCCTACCATGATAACTTACGCCAAAAATTAATACTCGCATACGACTACCCATTCATCTCACTTCTGTAAGGATAATGCTTAAAAAAATATTTACTCATCTTTTCAATTTTTTTTACTATAACTTATGTAAATTATCGAATTGTGCGTAACAACATAAACCCTTCTGCAAATTCACACCCAATTGCACCTCCTCTACATCTGGCTAAGTACTCTAAATTTTTCAATGACCGTGCATGTGGCCACTCTCGCATTTCTGACTGATAAGGTTCTAATGCTTTAAGCTTGTAATCAAAAAACTTAGCTACATCCTCAAACCAATTAGGCTGAAACATAGCATTTGACCCTGTCAACTGCCATTCTGTACTTGATGCAACCTCAAATGCCAATAGAAGTTTGACAGGGTGCCCCGGCTGTGGTCGACAAGCCGTAATAACTGCCTCATGAGTAATCCTATGATCTATATTTAAATCACTACAATGATGGGTAACTACTGTATGGGGACTTAACCTATCTATTTCCATCTCTATTGCCTTAATTACATCTAATCGATCTAATGAGTCCATACGATTGTCGGGAAAACCTAGTAACTTTACAGAAGTAATGCCAAGAATAATTCCTGCCTGGCGCGCTGAATCTCCTAGTAACGACAGCTCTTTACTTATTGCTTCTCTATTTCTAACTAAACCACGTGAAGTTCCTCCTTCTGCCATAATGAGAACATGAACTGTATTGCCTGATGCTGTCCATTTTGCTATAGATGCACCACAGCCAAGCACTTCATCGTCTGGATGAGCTGCTACAACCAGAATAGTCTTTCCTACTTTTTTTGTGCTACTATATTCCATGATGAAAATTGATGATTTTTTTGTGGCTCATAACTCTTAATTACCTTTTCCTCAAGAGAGACAATCTTAAAACCTGAAAAGATAGAGCGTAGGTGATTTTCGTCAGAAAAATGCACACTCCCTACATTCTTAAATTGTCCTGTCTCTATATTAGTACGAGTATACATATCTCCTTCTTGCTCTCCCAGACTGAAGTCAGAGTGTTTAGTTGAAAACCAGTCAATACCAATAAAATAACCTCCATTTTTGAGTACATCATTACTACCTTTTAGTATATTTTTTATGTCAGATAAGTTATTATGAGTAACCGATGCCCTATCAACAATAACATCAACCTCTGACAATCTAGAAAAGCAATCCTCTTGAGTAAAATCACCAACAATCACTTTTTCCCTTAATTCTGGAAATTTATTATGAAGTTTTTTAACTACGGCTTCACTACCCTCAATGCCATAATAATTCATACCAAGCGATTGTATAAATGGAATATTCGGACCAGCACCACAACCCAATTCAAATACCAGTCCATTTCTACTTATAGCGTCGCCACAGTATCGATAGACTAAAGAAACCAAATCTGACCACGGCCAAGATGTAAGTTGTAGGTTTTTATTATATATTTCATTCCATTCATCAGAAAAACCATTCATCGGAAAAACCCTATATTATTTGACATTAGTATTTCGTAACTCTTCTCACCTTCATTAAATAGCAAATCAATTATAGACATATATGGCAAGAAATTCCTGCCAATTTGCCTATAGACTGGATGAATGTAATCTTGAAACTTAACTACAACCTCCGATTCTTTAAAAGCTTTAACATCTGCATAATTCTTACCCTGCTCACCAAAAATGTAGCTATCTGCATCCAATTTAACACACATATCCAACACCAAGTCAGACCCAATACCTTCAAAATTATAATCACTTGCCTTAACTATCGGCGTATCAATCTTCAAACACTCCATAAAATATTCTAACAATTTTAGATTAAGATGCCCCAATGAATCTTTTGACTCGTTAATCAATATAGATTGTAACTTAGGGAAATAGTCTTTGAAAAAAAGGGTTTTTTTATAATTTAATTCTATTGATTTAAGGTGTTTTTTAGCCCAATTATCTTGGACAATTAATATTTTAGATACATTTTTGCTCAAATGATTTTTAGACTCTACTGGTACAGAAAGCCACAATTCACCATTACTAGTTTTTATTTTATTCCTATTGTTATAATCTTTCCTTTGATACTGAACAATATCAAAGTAACAAAATAGATCTGCTGATGCAATTTTATGGAATAAGCCTAACCAGGGTAAATAAACTGGCTGATGTGCGGTTAAAATCATTTAATTACTCCATTTAATAAATTAATAATATTTCGAACCTCATGATTTGTTAAAGAAGGGTAAATTGGAATAGATAGTGTTGTTTGCGTTAAATTATAAGCATTTTTATATTCAAGACCATCACCTAATAATTCCCAATCTTCGATAGGGATAATCACCTTAACACCTTGTTCTAACAATTTTTCTTTAATTTCTACAGGATTATCAACTCTGATAATAGCTCGATAATACACAGGCGTATTATTTTTACTTTCTATCAAATCAAAGCCAGCTTCCTTGTACATTGAGAATATTTTTTGTCTTCTTGCAATAAAGTCAGGTAATTTTTTCAATTGAACTCTACCAATTGACGCTTGAACATCTGTCATCTGAAAGTTAAACCTATGCTTCTTATCTCTTCGGCAGTCAAAATCACGATAATCTCTAACCTTGTCAACCAAATCTTTGTCTTCTGAAACAAACATTCCACCCTGTCCACCAGATGTTATTAGCTTTGTCGCGTAAAAAGAAAATATACCAACTTTTCCAACCAATCCTGTTTTTTTACTACCAATTAAAGCACCTAATGATTGAGCACAATCTTCAATAATAGCTATATTCTCAATATTTTGAATGTCGTTTGGCAAGCCAAACATATGAGGTATGATAGCAATATCTGCATTGCTATTTTTTAACTGATCCAAGCAAATATTTGGACTGTGTTTTGCAACATCTATCAAAACCTCTTCTGCTTGCGCCATGGCCACAGCATTTCTTAAAGCAGAACAAGCGTATACTGGCAAGGCTATTTTTTTTCTTTTTGCATCTAGCACCCAAAGTGCCATAAAAAGTGCAGATGTTCCGCTAGATAATGCAACAGCATGTTGTTTTGGCAACCCTAAAAAATCACAAAAATCATTTTCAAACCTTTTAACTTCTGGCCCTTGTGAGATATAGTTAGAGTCTAAAACATTTGAAACTGCAACACTCTCCTGGTCTCCTATAGTTGGCTTATTGTGTAAAATCATATCTTTATTAAACATATCATAATTGAAAAAAATATTTACACTAGAATCAGTCTAATCTATTTTATTTAAAATCTCCAAACCCTAATAAATCCCCCTCTATTAAATCACATAATGCAATAGAGCCTAAAACATGTTTAATTAAAATTGGAGCCAGCCCATTGCCATCACCCGCCCTTCTTAGCCCAATATTCTCTTTAGTCAGTCTATCACCTTTTTTAATAATTTTAATGGCTACAACGCAACGTCTAGAAACTTTTCTCATACTAAGCTCTTTTAAAGTTGGCCTTACTAGACTGCTGCCCATCATAGTGTATGCTTTTCGAATATCATCCACCCATTTTTTTAAATTTTTTGGATTTTCAGAAAACCAATGATCGGGTCCAGGTGAATTATTATCAAGTGTAAAATGTTTCTCAAAAAATACTGCACCAAAACCAACAGCTAATGAAGAGGCTAAACTACCTTGCGTATGATCGGAAAAACCCAAAACCAAATCAGGAAAAGCATTTGATAATGTTTTTAATTTCAACACATTTACATCTTCTGCTGGCGTTGGGTACTGTGAAGTACAAAGCAATAATATAGTAGGATAACCATCAAACGACCCAATAATATCCAAAGCCTGGTTCACTTCTGATAAATCTGACATACCGCAAGAGATAATCATTGGTAAATTAGTAGTTGAATAATCCTCAAGTAATGGTAGATTAGTAAAATCATCTGATCCAACTTTTATTGCTAACAGTCCTAATTCTAATAACAAGTCTAAATCAGGACGATTTTGAGGGGTAGATAGAAATAAAATACCCTCCTCATCACATTTTTCTTTAATCTTAAACCAATCATCACGTGTTAATTCATAACGCTGAAACATATCAAATATTGACTCTGTTATCTGTTTATTTTGAGATTTATAGGTAAAAGTTTGCGATTTATTACCACAAAATTCTTTCGCTTTAAAAGTTTGGAATTTAACAGCATCTACCCCTGATTGCTTAGCTACTTTTATCATTTCAAAAGCAGTTTCTAGGTCGCCATTATGATTAATACCCACTTCAGCCACAATAAATGGCTTTCCATAATTCCTTAATTCTGTATCATTTATTCTAACCATAATCCTTTTGTATTTATACTTACCACCATAAAATCACTTAAATTTAATGTGTGTTTTATATTAATTCTTCAACATTTTGTACGCGAACCATTTGTCGATTAACAGATATATTTGAAAAACTAATATTTTCCCCTTGAGCTTCATCTAATGCCCACAATAAGTCACAAAAACCAAGACGATGGCGCATTAGTACTGTAGAGGAAAATCTTGGATTTATTTCAAATACTCTAGGACCTAAACTTGTCAATCTAAGCTGAATGTTAATCGCACCATGGAGATTTAGCCCAATCGCAATATCTTCACACATCTTTAAAACTTTGTTATCTTTGATTACAGTTGCCCAACTCGTTGTTCCATCTGTCAACTCTCTTAACAATTGAAGTATAGCCACTTTACCGCTTTTTGATCTATAAACTGCACAAGTTATTTCGCGGTTATCTGGCTCAAGGAATTCTTGAAAGATAGAATCAGGGAATTTATCAGTATAAAACTTTGTTTCACTTACATTCTCTAATTTAACTATGTTATTTGATCCAGCGCCTCTTTGAGGTTTTAAAATACACGGAAAACTAATAGGCATGTTTCCATTTGCACTCATTGTCCATGGAACTGGAATATCAAGAGACTTAATAAAGTCAATAGTCTTAAGTTTATCATTTCCAATTTCAACTACCCTCTCTCCAGCAGTGATAAACTTATCTTTTCCTAATTCATCAATCAACGGTTGAAGGGCTTCTAATTCTATTTCGCTAGTAGGGATAACAACATCGACAGAATGTTTTTTTATTAATGTTTTAATGCTTTCCAAATATTTGTTTGAACCTGCCCTTGGTATCTGAAAAAAAGACCCTACCACAAGGCGCCCTCCATGCCTATCAGTCCTAACATCAGTACCAATTAATGTTACTTCTGGTCTACTATCATTAAGAATTGTAGCGATACTCTGTGCAATTTCACCTCCAATTCCCATAATTAATATTGTTTTAATTCTCATTTTTCAGGACCTCTCTAAGGTAAGTTATTGCTGGATCATTGTATTTACACTGATTTCGTAAATTATTAACATCGTAATTAGTTCTTTTAAGAAATATTTTATTTTCTTTGGTATCCCATAAGGCCCAACACGCTCCAGGCCTGCCATCTCTAGATTGTCCAACCGAACCAGGATTGACAATCACTTGATGATTATACGAGTGAACAACTGGATAATGAGTATGTCCGTATATCACCAGATCCTTTCCATATGACAACACCTTATCTATTTTACCTTTGTGGCAATCTGGATAAAGATATTCATCCTCATTCCATGGCGAGCCATGACATAAAAAAATAGTCTTTCCATCAATAGAAAACTCTTTATTTTTTGGCAAATTAATAAGCCAATTTATACTGTCATCAGTTAGGGTTTTGCTGGCACTTTCAATACCCGATCCATACCTTGTTATAATTTTTTTATGATTTTTACCCTGAACCCAATCAGACAACATTCTCTCATGATTTCCACTTACTGCGATCAATTTCCATGAAGATAAAAGCGACATAACCTCTTGTGCATTATAGTAATACCCCACAAAATCACCCGCAATAATTAAACTAGATACACCAAGATTTCTAGCCTCATCTAGAACGCTTTTTAGTGCATCTGAATTTGCATGAATGTCAGAAAGCAAGGCTACCTTCATTTAAATTTTAACAATGCCACTTTAAAAGGCATGGTTTGTGGTAATTTTTGACTAACTTCTGTAATTTGATCAATTGAATCCAACCCATCTTTGACTAATGGATCCCTTCCTTCTAAGTAAATATCGCAGATATCTTTTAACATTTGTGCAATCGAGATAGGCTGATGATTCCCAGCATAATGAAGTCCTGTAATTTGGCCTTCTAGACAATTTATTATTAAATCAGAAGCGTCTTGCACATGAATGTAATTTCGTAACGCCAGACCATTACCAAAAACAGTGGGAAAATCACCACTCTTCGCCACCTTAATTGCTTTGTTAACTCCTAAATGATTAGGACCATTTTCACCAAAAATACCTCCAAATCTAATTATAGTAAATTTACACCCGCTAGTCTTTATTGCTATATCTGCCAATAATTTAGTCTCTCCATAAAGACTAGTAGGTTTTTCCAGAGAGCCTAAACCAATTTTTTTTAATGTATTTTCATTGACACTTATACTAGATGCATGTAACAGATGAACATTATTTTCTACGCACCATCCTGCCATTAGCGCCGGTGCTAATGCATTAACTCTATATTGTACTAACCTGCTTTTTTCACTAAAATCCACCTTAGCAGCGCAATTAATAATAAAATTTGGAGAGTGTTTGTTTAAAATTCCCAACAAGGCATTTGAGTCACCGATATCACATGCAATATCGCCAACATTTTTTTTAACTCTTACAATGGGAATAACGACATATTTTTTACTTAATTTACTAACTATCGAACTACCTAAAAAACCACCCGCCCCCACAACCATTATTTTCATCATTTTACAGACCTTTCCAATATTTCTAAAAATCTCAATCCACCCATACCATCACAAACCTTTGTTGCTTGGTTGGACATATTTATCCATAAATTGAAATTACTACTTATTTCTGTCAAATCACTTTTTAAATTCCGTACAATTTTTACCGCTCCGGATTTATTTAGGTTTTTTGCCACATTTTTCTGATTATCTGCTGTTATATACATTAAAGTTGGCAAACCCAAACAACATCTTTCCCAAGATGTTGCACCACCCGCTCCAATTGACAAATCAGCATCAAACATTAATTGGGCCATATTGTCAACATCAAATACCACTTTAATTGTTTTGCCAACTGCATATTTTTCAATCATTTCCTTATGGACTGAAATAGCTCCCAAAACTACTACAATATTAAAATTGCCATCTAATTTTTGCAATATTTTATAGGTAATATTTTCATTATCGCTACCACCCATACTGACAAGAATATTTTTAACTTCCCTAGTGCTCTTTCTTTTAAATAGAGATTTACTTCTGTATTTTAAAAACTCGGGTCTGATCAATGCATATTCGCTACCCAATATCAACTTGCACTTTTTTGGAACTTTGTTTTGATACATCTCTTTATCCGAACCTAAATTCTGATTAAGCAAAATATCGCAATCAAAACTTTTATCTGCCAAATCATCAATAACTACTATTGTATTTGTAAATGGCCTTAATTGCTTGTGCCACTCTTTACCCAAGCTGTAACTATCTACAATCAACATATCTGTATTTTTGGGCATTTTTTTGATAGTTTGTTCTGCATCAACTCTTTGCAACTCTACCAAGCAATCTGAATGGTTGCTATATAGGTGTTTTTTTTTATTAGACGGCAATATACAGACCAAATAATTTTTCTGAATATGTGAAATTAAACTTCCATCAAATTCTCGACATGTAAAGATAACTTGATGTTTTTGTCTTTTTAGTTCATCAGCTAAAGTTAGGCAGCGCATTACATGTCCAGCACCAATCTTGGTCGATGAATCAACTCTAAAAACTACTTTCATCTAAAGCCTTATACATTAACTCTGCCCTGTGCCAATCTTCTAAGGTGTCGATATCTTGTACTAAATATCTAGGCAGAATAACAGGAATAGATTTTTCAGAGAATATATCTTCATTATCTAAAAATGCCTGTGGTATCCCCCAATAAAACTGACCAGCATCGTGATAAGAATCTTCTAAATCTTGCGACCTATCCATAAAATGTTGCGGATAAAACATATCTACTTTATCACCCTGAACAATCTTTATTGCCCTTTGAATTGGAAAAGCAAAGCTTGTTACACTAAAGTAACAATCAGAGTTCGAGTTTTTTAGCTGTTGATAAGCTTTAGATATTATTTTTGACTGTATAAATGGTGCAGTTGCATACAAACAACAAACATTCTCAATGTAATTGTTATTATCCTCCATC
>Ga0233440_1003789_pt1 | contig 11077 bp, 13 predicted proteins | sample SI_123_September_5_FD_182791 | JGI IMG/M metagenome (GOLD analysis project Ga0233440, IMG submission 182791) | Seawater microbial communities from Saanich Inlet, British Columbia, Canada - SI_123_September2016_120_MG | ecosystem: Environmental > Aquatic > Marine > Inlet | place: Canada: British...
CACCTTAGATGATACAAGAAATTTGCCATATTTTCCTTGTGGATAATGCAAGTCTCTTCTGATTGCTTTTCTATTATAAAAATAATATATATTAATATCAACATGAATATTATTCATTAGATGGTCATCTAGTAAATAGATTTGGATCATGTCTTCAACATAAGGTAGCCCACTCTGATATTTGATATTATATCCTTTGTGTTTTAATGCCTTACAAATATCAATAATATTTAATAAATCACAATATCCTGCAGAAAAATCAAAATCATGATCACCATTGATGAGAGAACCATCACGTACAACACCGAGTAATGTACCCTCATCTAACCAGTACTTTATACTTTTATATTCAAACAAGGTTTTTATTTCGAGAATTAATTCAACAAACTCATCTGTCACGACAAAATCATTATTCATAATGTTATTCTGGAATCTTTATATATTTTCTTACTATTCTCAGTAAAATTAGCAACACAGTAATTTCTAATATATTCTATGTCATCACTGCTCAAATGATTAATATAATCACCAACTACTCCACTCCTCATCCTTCTTGCATTAACATCATCTAAGTTATACGAATGCCCAGGTATTCCACTATTTACTTCAGATTTTTGCATGTTTGTGAATGTGGATTTTTCAATAGCCAGTATCAACAAATTTTCATCCATAGGAATGTTGAGAAAAGAAATAATTTTACTAAATGTATTTTTAGTATCAAAGTGCATGTCTTCATAACTCACGATTAATGCCACACTACTAGCCAAGTATTTAGACCATGAATTTATATAATTCACAAAATGCACCATTCCATATCCATTGCTACGAATAAATGTACTTATATCACCATTAAACTCAGAACGATGTTTTTTTTTATGGTAATAGTACGAGACCATAATATCATAGACTGATCTGACTACAAAAATGATTGGTGTTTTAGAGTATAGATGTTTTTTATATACAGTATGTGATGAAAGAACAAGAGGTATATCACTATCGAATTTCTCTATTAATTGAAGAGTTTTATTGAGTAGCTTATAATCATACGCTGGCACAACATCATAAACAGTGTGCATATCAATAGCAATATTTAATCCATAATAGATATTTATATAATTTGCCAGAAAATACCTAACCCAAGTTCTACCAGACTTTTGAAATGAACAAAGTGAATAAGTATTTTTTCTTTTAATATCTGCTCTATATATAATAGAAAACAATGCCCTCAAAAGAGATATTTTTTTTATCAGTATTGACCCATACATAAAGAAATACTATAACATCCTGATTTTGTTAAAATTAATAATGTTTCTTATAAATGCGCCTCGTCTTGTAGGTGCGCCCGTACAATATTTACAAAAATCATAATCACTATTACCTGAGGATATTTTATTAATTGAGTTTTCAACATGACTAAATACTGTTGCAATATCATCCTTATATATGTTAGATATCACTGTACTTTTTAAAACATCTCTATTACATACTGTCACATCACCATCAATATCAACTATTAATTTATTAGGTTTGCAGTACGCATTTTTCACAGGATAATTATTTTCATGTGCAAAGTGATCCCAAAAATTTTTTAATGATAAAAATATCTTAGATCCTAAGTCTATAAACACTCTTTCATCTACTCTTTGACCATTCTTTTTATTGAATACATCTATCAACTCCACTAACTCATCAATGGAGTGTATCTTTTTATGGTAAATATCAGCATCTTTAAAAGCAAATAATAAATTTCTTATGTCTTTAGCAAGTTTGTATTTATCATTTTCAACATGCTGATCGCCGCCATAAACACCAAGTAGTTTTTTTACTGGTGTATATGTATTGTTAAATGCGATATCTAAATATATTTCAGCATCAATTAACCCTTGTTGTTTTGCCTTTATTACTTTAATTATTTTTTCAATATATAAATCATAAGACATTTTCACGCCTCGAGACTGAGAAAATGTCTCTTGATTAGCAACCTGCAGCGAGATTTTTAATTTTTTAAGCCCTGCTATATTCATTTTCTCAAATGTTGGTTCATTTGTTAGCGTCCCATTTGTCACCAACATTAGTGGCAAATTTCTACTATTAATATAACTCATATAGTCAAAAATCTTAGGATGAGACATCGGTTCGCCAACAAAATTTAGTGTTAAATAATTTAATCTCATCTCTTCAATATGATCAATTATTTCATAAAATTTATTTTCATCGATATATTTTCTACTTGGCAATGGAAATTTACCACCCTGCCCTGAAACTGGACAGAAGTTGCATTTGAAATTACATTTTGATGTAATTTCAATTTGCACTCCAGAAAGGATTAAATTATTCATACGAAATTACTTTTTAAATTAACTTATTTTTTATAGTCTTAACAATATTTTTATAATAGTAACCTTTCAACTCAGCATGATTAGTGATAACTTTCTTGAAAACTTCATAAACATCATAAACATCACTTTGATTTCCAAGAAAAATATGATGAGGCAATGTCAATAGCTTATTTTTTGTATAGTCCTCTGCAATAGGACAAGACAGATTAAGCTTTAAACCCTTTATATATCTCTTTACCTCTTTAGAATTATATGATAGATCTCTTAATCTATTCGGTACACCTTCTGCTTGCAATGCCTTTGAAATTACACTTAATGGAATAGAGTTACACTTATCAGCATTATAATTAACTGAATACAAAAATCCCGTATGATTACTAATACTAGGATGATGATCAATCACTGAAATGCCGCTAATACTATTTAAAAGTTCATCAAGCAATCTCATATTTTGATATTTTATTTTTAGCTGATCAGGGAACCTATCTAATTGAGCAGTTAATACTGCGGCATGAAACTCGGACATACGGAAGTTCCAACCTATAATATCATCCTGCTTAACTCCTGAACTATTATTTCCTAGATTTTTTATTTCAACAATTTTTTCATAAAGCTTTTTATTATTAGTTGTGACTATACCACCTTCACCAGATGTCATTACCTTACTTGATTCAAAACTAAAAATTCCAATATCGGCAATATATCCAGCACCTTTTTCGTTCCATTTCATACCATGTGCATGAGCACAGTCTTCTATCACTGGAATATTATATTCTCGACTAATATCCATAATTTCTTCCATGTTAGACATGGTATTATGTGTATGAATAACAATAATAGCTTTTGTTTTATTGGTAATTGAGTCTTTTATTTTTTTTGGGTCTACACATAAGCTACTCTTTTCAATATCTACAAATATCGGTATCGCATCCAAATAACAAATTGATAGTGCAGGTGGTTGAGGAAAAGCTGGGATGATAACTTCATCGCCTTTTTTAACAGCTAGTGCCTTTAACGCACAAAACAGAGCAACCATACCTGATGTAACGCATACCGCATATTTACCACCTTGATATTTTGCAAAACTAGTAGCAAAACCAACCTCAAAGTCACCATTACGAGACCACTGTTTATTTGCTAATACTTTACTGATATTAATACCTTCGTTATTATCAGATACTGGCCAACAATGAAATTCTCTTTCTCTATATGGCGCTCCGCCTAATAATGCCAATTTTTTCATAAATTTCCTTTAGCATATTCTATAGTTTTTAAAGCAAGCTCATAACTTGAATCAACCATAGGAACTACATAATCATAATCTTTAAAATACGTAAACTCTGTACAACCTAAAATAATAGCATCCGCTGTAGTTAATTTAACAATATCATCAACAACACATGAAAACTCTGGTTGTAATTTGCTTATTTCATTACTCCCTGTCAATTTTATTTTCTCAATAAACTCTTCAATTTGGGACTGTAATTTATATGGTATTTTAATATACTCTATTCCTTCTTTCTCGACCGTATTTTTATATAGTTCTGTTTTATAGGATACTGCACCAGCTAACACGACTATTTTAGTGCAACCATGCATATCTTTTATTGTTCTTACCGCTATATCAACTGGATTAAAAACAGGGACCATCATCCTACTTTCTATCTCTTTTATCCAGTAAATTGCACTGTTACAGGGGACAACAATCGCATCTACTGGATAACTCAACAATTTTTCACATGATGCTAACATTGCCTCATAAGGAGATGCTTCATTATACAAAATTGCCCTTGATCTACTGGGAATTTGTGTATTATTATCAACTACGGTATGAATATGATCCCAATCTTTTTCAGCATGCGTCATATCTAAAATATTTTTCATAAACATGACTGTTGCATATGGTCCCATACCGCCAAGTATTCCTATAACTTTCTGTGATTTTTCGCCGTTCATACAAGTGTTCTTATCTCTGTGCCACTAAATCCAATCCCTTTGCTACGATCAATATGCTCTGCCATCATTCCAAATGATCTTATCTTTTCAACTACTTTTTGATTACCAGACAAACATATATCAAACATGGGCAACAAGCTACTATCTTCATATTCAGATAAAACACCAGATAGTGGAATAACACTTACCTTATCCATATACTTAAAAAGTTCTCTTAACATCTCAACCCTGTCATTTTGAGCCATAACAATAGGTCCATCCTCAGTAACTCCGACAATTATCTTTTTATACTCATCGTAAATCCTAACTACCGTTATTATATGACCCACATGAGGTGGTTGAAATTTACCTGGGAATAGAGCAATCATTTCTTCATCTCTGTAATCTGCTTATTGAGGTACATTTTTGTAAGCCTTATTTCATCCAAATATCTTATAATCTCATCTATCTCATGTTCAATTTCTTCTAAGTAATTTAAATTATGATCAATTTCATAGTCAGTAGTGACATCTGCTATATATTTTGAAACATCTACAGGATCACCTTGTTCAAGATCAGATAATTTAATCTCAGTGAAGGCGTTTTTTCTAAATGGAAAAAAGTTTCTGGTAGTCCTCGGAGAAAAAAGATCTCCATTTAATCCCCTAGTTATAACTTCTTCTTTCGAAATGCCTGTTCCACCATCTATTATATGTCTATGCATAAGATGAGTACCTACCCTAATATTCTCATCCTTGTAATTTACATATTTCACAGGAGCTTTTTTGTAACCATACTCTAAAAAAAACACGTATCTATGACTGCCATCTAGGACAATACCTGTTTCTTTATCCGCAATAATAGGTGAAGTTACACAACCTGAATTCATTATCATCTTACTAAGATTCAACAAATGCGCTGGAAAAACCATCTCTAATGGTTTTAAATAATCAATAGGAACTATCTCTATCATAATATTAACATTCTACACCTACTATGAACTTAAGCTTTTCACTTCTGTATTTCATATACATGAAAAATATGGTTAATTGTTTTTTTCTTATTTCTTATTTTAGTATCAATTAGTTCTTTGTAACGAGCAACAGTTTGACCAATCATTTTTTCAAATATCAAAATACTTGGCATACTCAATATTTTATTCAAACCAAGTTTATCTGTTAAATAAGGTTTAAAAAATGACCTGACTCTAGCTTTCATAAAAAAACCCTCTGCGTTAAGAAGCTTATTATAGTCAGCTAAAGTTCTATAAATTACAGGATAATCGCCTTCTTTACAAAAAGAATCATTCAAAATACTTACAGAATCTCTGGTCAATAGTACTGTCTCATCATGCGACATCTGCTTTACGTGTTTAATCATCATTCTTATATCATCGTCTGCAAGGTATTGCATCACACTACTTAAATAAATCAAATCAAATTTATTATTGACTAAAAATGACTGTGCTTTATCTTGAATATATTTAACATTACTATATGCACTTGATGTATTTTGATTGTTTTTTGCCAACTGTATCATTTTTTCAGCCTGATTATCCCAAAAATCCTCACAAGTATTTTTATCTATTTTCATCATTCAACTATATTCTTTCATAAGGCCGTCATAATTCATAAGCTCTTCTACTTTTTTTCTGTCTTCTTCAGTATCAACACTATATGTATCATAATCTATCATCTTCATATAAACATTTTCACCATTTTCAAGAATACGCATCATATCAATCGACTCAATTCTTTCTAATTCAGTTTCAGGCATACTATTAAACTTCAATAGATAGTCTCTTCTAAAAGGAATAATACATACCTGTTTTAACATTGGAACAGCTTCTACACCTTTTCTTCTAGATGGAATTGGCTCTCTGGAAAAACACATAGCATAACTATCTTTATTTACCACAACTTTCACCTCATTAGGATCATTAAATTCCTCAACATCATTCATATATGCCATCAAATTAACAACATTTACCTCTTTATTTTTCACCAATGGAGCAATTGACTCTGTAATCATGTCCGGAGTAACCATTGGCTCATCTCCTTGTACCATGACGACTACATCAATAGGTGAAGCTAATTCTTGTTCGATTTTTAACATTGCTTCCGCTGTTCTATCAGTTGCTCTAGTATGCTCTTTAGAGGTCATAATCGCATTACCACCTATTGATTCGATATAATCAAAAACAACTTGGTCACAAGTTGCAACATAAGTTTGTAATAGATCTGAACACATATTAGTACGCAAATAACAGTGTCCTATCATTGGTATACCATGAATTAACTCCATTGGTTTACCAGGAAAACGGCTTGAATTCATTCTGGCTGGTATAATTGCAATTACATTCATAGTTTTTATCCCCTCAATATTGGCGCTATATACTTGGTCTCTGTGAAATATGATTTAAAAATACAGAATCCATTGAATATGCAATAAACTTATACCCATCACTTACTCTCTGTTTTAGAGTAGATGAGGATGGCTCTACAAGATGATCGCCACAAGGTATATTGTATTTATTACATATCTGCAAAATTTCTTGAATTACAGTATTAAATTTTGGATTATCAAACTGTGCTGTTAACCCCATTGATGAAGATAGGTCATAAGGACCAATTAAAAGAGCATCTATCCCCTTAACTGAAAGAATTGATTCCAAATTTTCTACTGCCTTTATATTCTCAATCATTACAACCAGAAATGGCTGCTGAGCCTCTTCTACATATCTATCAAAATGTTTCCCAAAAAGATTTGCTCTAGAAAAAGCAACCCCTCGAGTACCAGTAGGTGGCCAGCAAATTGCTTTATATATCTCTTCAACTTGAACAGAGTTCTCTACCATTGGTACAATAACTCCCCCTGCACCAGCATCTAGTGCCTGTTTACACTCTTTCACTCCTCCCTGTGAAAGTCTTGCCAACGGCAATGTGTTACCCAACTCTAATGCACGGAAAAGATCTGGTAATTGTTGTACCGTTACAGCACCATGCTCCATATCTACAGCAACCCAATCATAATTAGATTGCCCCATAATTTCAGCTATTGAAGCATGTGGTATCTGAATCCAACTACCAATACTATATTCGCCTCTATTTAATTTATCTCTAATTAGTTTAATCTGCTTTAATCTATTCATAAGAAATCATTAATCATCCTACAATTTAGCTCCTGCTGCAGCCCTTTATTTAAATTAGTTCTACGCAATATAAAAGAGAGATTATTAACTAAGGCAGACTCATAATCACCAATAGAGTCACCAATCATTAATGCTTTTTTTGGGTCTATTGAGTATTGAGTTAACACTCTTTTTATTGCATCCTTTTTCTCTGTAGGAGAGCCAATCATTCTCTTAAATATATTATGGATACCAAGCTCACACACAATTTTTTCTATTTCATTCTGGGGAGTTGCTGTTATTAAGAATAATTTTTTTTGCTGATTATTGTTCATAAACTCCAATATACCAGGCACCCAATCTGATCTAATAACCTCTTGAACAACTAAGCTTGAAAATTTTTTTGCATATTCATCAATAAAGCTTGCCGAACTCTGTTGATTTGCCCATTCTAAATAGATTGGCAGCTTTACAAAACGAGAGATGCCGCCATTTTTTTCATGATGCTCTTTAACTTTTTGTGCAATATTTCGTCCAAAGGGTAAAAATATTTTTTCAAAAGCTACAGATTTCACCTCTAATGAATCTTTAATAACACCATCAAAATCAAAAAAAACAGTGGTTATACTATCTTCAAGCTTTATCATTATTTATTTCATTAATGACCTGTAACAATCCCTGCCCTAAATCAACATGCATGGGAGGTATATATTTTCTACCTAATTTTGGTTGATAAGAGTAAGGAGTTCTAACATAGTGACCAGTATAGTTACCATCAACAAACTGTACATCATCTTTCGCTATATCCATAATCTCTGCAAGCATCATTAACATATCAAATACCTTCATAGGCTCCTGCCCCGTTAATACGACACTCTCATTCTTAAAATCATCTTCTAATGCATCAATACTAGCACGCGCAGCATCATCTACATGTATATATTCACGCATCGCATCAACATCACCTTCATAAACAATAACGCCTGTCTCTAAAACTGATTTGACAATACGGTATAGACCGTTACTCGCATCTGCACGTGGGCCATACAGCGAACCATAGCGTAAGATTGTATAATCTAAGCCGTATATTTTCTGATACTCTTCAACATAAGCCTCTGCTGCCTGCTTACTACACCGATAAAATCCACCCTCACGACTGTGAACATAGATAGTGCTTGCATATACAAAGCGTTGCACTCCATGTGCATGGCAAGCCTCCATCACATTAAGATTACCAATAATATTTATATTTGCAGTTTTAATTGGTTGCTCAAGAGCTTCATTAAGATCTGCTAATGCTGCAAAGTTATAAACAACATCCGCACCAGAAATAACATTATTAAGTTTTTCTCCATCCTCCACATCACCTATAACAATTTTTTGTCCTACTTTTAAACATTGAGATTCTGTTTTATCATATATAGTAACTTGAAAGCCTGCATCACTAAGATGGTCTGCAACATGTGATCCAATAAACCCACTACCACCAACCACTACTACTTTTTTCATCACAATCCTTCTCTCTGTACAGCATACTCTTCCTCTGGAACAACCCCCTCTAATGGTTGATTCTTCAAAAATCGTACCGCCTCTTCTGTTGCTTCAATTTCCATTCGTGTACGACAATCTATAGACATTGACCCCATATGGGCAGTTAATATACAATTATCAACTTCTCTTAGATTGCCTTTGTAAGGCTCAAAATCAAATACATCAATCGCAGCACCTGATAGATGTCCGTTATTCATTACTTCATAAAGATCATTTTCGTTTATTATTCCACCACGAGCTGTGTTTATAACAATAGCATCTTTCCTCATACTAAGAAGTTGCTCTTTTTTTACCATATCTTTTGTTTTAATTGTTAGAGGCGTATGAATTGTAACTATATCTGCTTGTTGATAAATCACCTCTTTGTCCACCCACTCTATATTGCTATACTCTCGCTCTAAATTATGGTTAGGTGAAATATCATTTACTAAAATTTTAGCTGGAGAGAACCCTTGCAGATGCCGAAGAACACCTAAACCAATTCTGCCTACACCGATTATACCGATTGTTACTACTGATAATCTTCTACCAAAATATCGATGCCATCTCCCATGATACATTTCATTATTTGAGGTATGTATAGATCGAAGCAGAGACAACATTAAACCTATCGTCAATTCTGATACTGCAGGTGCTGGTGCATCTGGTGTATATGAAACAGTAATCCCTCGTTTCTCAGCCTCTAATAAGTCAACACTATCCAAGCCTATTCCAACGCGAGATATCAGCCTAAGTTTTGGAGCATTATCCATAACTTTTTTTGTGATTGGCTCAGTACCAGCAATAAGCACATCAAAATCAACTATCATTTCTGCCAATTCATCTTCTGTGAGTTTTTTATTTAGTGGATTTATTAAATAGTCAATATCTGATTTTTTCAATAAATCTAACGGATAGGTGTTTTGGTTACCAAATGGAACTGTTGTAATTAATACTTTTGACATTATTGTTTATTAAAAATTATAAATGACTGAAATAGCTTGCTTTTATGGATGTCGTGAAAATAGTTTTTATAACCTGATCGTTTGAAAATAAAATCATAATCTGCCAATGAATAATGAATATCTCCTTTTTCAAGTGATGGTTTAAATATATCTTGATAACCTGGAAATAATTTATTCCATTTTCTATATCCATTATGGTTAATAATATATTTTACAAAGTGTTTAAGAGCTCCTTTGTAATATAGATAATCGTTAAAATAGTGTTCGCCAACAATTATTATTACACCATCACTTGACAATAAATTACGGCATTTACGCAATAACCTAATCGGTTCTTCCATATGATGAAAAGCCTGCGACATAAATATCACATCGTACTTAATTTTAGTCGGACTAAAGTCAAATACAGAACCATACATTAACTGTATATCACGATCATTTGTGGATACACTATAGTGACTCATCGTTATAGGTGCCAACTTATGTATTCTATGTTTTGATAGATCAATGCATGAGATATTATTCACTGGGACATCATGAAGCCATCTACTTTCAATGTAACAAGTACCACTTGCAATAGATAATATGTTTTTATTTTCTATATTTATATCATATTTTTCTATAACATCTAATACTTGGCTCAACAAGCTATTGTACTTATTTACTTTTTCTATTTTTTCAAATCCAAATTTTTCAACATTGAATACTTTGTTCTTTTCTTGCTCTTCATCATTCCAATAGCTTTCACTAACATCGGCATCCGTGCTTTTTAGGTTTATTAAGTTAAAAGTCATAATCAAATATATATGTGAATTTAATTGTTTTAGTAAGAATATTATTTAAAAAACACATAATCTTTTGAGCCTATTAGTACCTTAGATAATAACTCTTTTATATCCTTACTATGTTCTGCATCTTCTCCAAATAAAATATAACTTTTATAGTTATATTTAATAAGATACTCAATCATATCTTTCAGTATAATACCGTTATTCTCTAGCACCTTCATATTTATTTCCAATTGCAGTATAGGACTATACTTGGAAAGCATTTCATTGATTCCCTTTAGAACCAAAAACTCGCTACCTTCCGTATCAATTTTTATATAATCTATACTATCAACATCTACTTCTTTTAAAACATCATCTCCTTTTATAAAATCACACTCAATACTTTTA
>Ga0233440_1003803_pt1 | contig 11053 bp, 10 predicted proteins | sample SI_123_September_5_FD_182791 | JGI IMG/M metagenome (GOLD analysis project Ga0233440, IMG submission 182791) | Seawater microbial communities from Saanich Inlet, British Columbia, Canada - SI_123_September2016_120_MG | ecosystem: Environmental > Aquatic > Marine > Inlet | place: Canada: British...
TTAATTTGAATAGAGGAAATATGCTTTTTTTTTATCAAACAGTCTGTATGTTTTTCCATAACATCTAGTGCATCATTAATATTATTTTTACTTGCTATAGCAAGTAATACCCCCTGATCCCTTAAACCCAAAATTGTACGCTGAAAACTCTTGTATACATTACCAGGATAATCATCACTGAGTTTAATACCTGCAATACCATCTTCCCCCAATACACCGCCCCACAAAGTATTGTCCAAGTCTAGAACAAGGCATTTACATGGTGTCGTGTAAATTGCAGCAATAGTTCTTGCAATTACTTTTCCTATTTCAATCTGCGCTTTAACACCAAACGGTATACGAGCCAAAAAATATAACTTATAATCTATGCAATTATTTAAACCTTGCTCCATAAATACCTGTTGATATTTTATAACGTGGCAGGATGTAATTTGATTACAGATACTCCATAACTGATCATTTATATTTTGAATATATGCAGATAATGAATGTGCTAATGGGGATCCGGAAAAACCAAATGATTCATTCTGAATATATGCAAAATCTACAATAATAATCTGTGCATTTGACTTTTTACGAAACGCCCTTATCATTTCTTTGTAGCGTGACACAATTGATGAAGTTACATTTTTAATCTCATCGCTGGAATAACTATAAAAACGAGTTAAAACATTCTGACTAATGTCCTCAATTCCGATATGTATTACAACAATATCTGGATTTGATGCATATAACCCACTATTATTATCAATAATTTCTTGCTCTATATTATTATAAGGAGCAAAATATACTGAGGAGAAAATGCTACTTTTTGCCAACTCTACACGAATATAAGGCTTCAATATTTCTGCAGTATAGCTTGATAAAAATGCAATATTAACATTTTTTGAATATTTGCTTTTAGTGATTTCTCTTGAAATTCTTGCATAATCAGCAGGAGTTTCATCAAATAAAGGCGGCGTAGTTTTTAACATTTTTTATTCCACTCTTTTGATAGTATTGCCCATTTAAAAACATCAGAATATTGCCCATTTGTTTTAATTACCGACTCTTTAAATACAGCCTCCCTTCTAAAACCTAATCTGTTAAAAGTAAAATTCATTCCAATGTTTTCTGCATAACAACCGCCAGATATTCGATTAATTTTTAACTCATTAAAAGAAAAATCCAACACCAAAATCATAGCCTCATCAGAAGCTGATTCCCCCCAAAAAGATGTATCTCCTATCATTAGGCCTATTTCAGCAGAATTATAACGATTAACAACTATATTGATCGTTCCAATGTGTTTTTTAGTTTTAATATCGTATACTCCCCATAAATACTTATTATCCACATCATGGAAATCTTTAATGTAGTTTTCAACATTCTCCCTAGTCTGTTTATTATGCCTAACTTCAAGATGAGAATTAACTTTGGGATTGTTAAGCCAATCAATATATTCTTTAGATACATCTTTAGTTGAAAAAATTCTTAGAAAATATTTTTTCCCAATTAAAACCTCGTTCTTCATAAATCTTTATATATTTTATTTTTCAAAAAATAAGTGTAACTTGTCATTAATATAATCAAGTTCACTCTGCTTAAGACCAGGAAAGAGTGGCAAAGTTATTGCATTATTAAAATAATACTCAGCTGCAGGAAAAAAACCCTTAAAATTTTTTAATTTGTAGTAAGGATGGCGGTACACCGGTATGTAGTGTAGATTTACTTCAATATCGCATTCACGTAAATTAGCATATATTTTATTTCTCTCTTGTAGTCCACCATTAAATATAACAACATATAAATGATGTGATGAACTTCTGTTAAGTTTTTGTAGTAATGGATTAACATCTATATCCTTAAATTTTTCGTCATACCATGACGCTATTTTAGATCTTTGTAATACATATTTATCCAGTCTATCTAGTTGACTATTTCCAAGTGCTGCATGAATATCAGTCATTCTATAATTTAATCCAAGTTCAATCTGCTCATAGTACCAAGAGTTATTTGAGCACTTTTGCATTTTACTTGGATCTCGTGTTATCCCATGACTTCGTAATAATTCCATTCTCTCAGATAACTTTAAGTTGTTAGTTAATGCTGCACCACCCTCACCTGTAGTTATAATTTTAACCGGATGAAAACTAAACACAGTAATATCGGAATATCTGCAATTTCCTACCAACTCATTCTGATATTTAGCTCCAATTGCATGCGCAGCATCTTCAATAATCTTAAAACCATATTGTTTACTTAAGTTATAAATTTCCTCCATATCACACGGCTGTCCTGCGAAGTGAACTGGAATAATGATTTTCGGAAGCTTTCCTTTTTTTTCTGCAAACTCTAGTTTTTCCCTTAATTTATCAACACTCATTAATGCAGTATCTGGATCAATATCAACAAAATCAATAGATGCGCCACAATAAAGAGCGCAATTTGCAGAAGCTACAAAAGTAATAGGAGAGGTCCATAGTATATCGTCTTGACCTAAATCTAACGCAAGACATGCAATATGAAGAGCTGAAGTGCAGCTATTAACTGCAACTGCATAGTCCGATCCCGTATATTTACAGAGCTTTTCCTCAAACCTAGGTACTGTAGGGCCTTGTGTTAAAAAATCTGACCGTAAAATTTCTACAACGGCCTTAATATCGTCTTCATTAATATCTTGTCTACCGTAAGGAATCATAACCCGCCACTATAACTATTACACCTTATTGTTATAATCAATAATTTCTTCCACAGTGAGAAAATGTGAATTAGTGTCAGAATTATACTCTGTACCCTGCTTAACTATTTTTCCCACCTCTCCAAGTGAGTTTGAAGTAAAGTCGTTTTCACGTGAGAAAAATACAATACTTGGGGTAATAACAAAGTGATCATCAAACTCCACAGTTAAGTGTGAATCATCAGCAGGGCACATAATTTCGTGCAACTTTTCTCCTGGTCGAATACCAATTATTTTTACAGCAAGACTCGGTCCCATTGCTTTTGCAAGATCAACAATATGCACTGAAGGTATCTTAGGTACAAATATCTCTCCACCCTGCATTCGCTCCATGTTTTTAAGTACAAAATCTACTCCCTCTTGTAAGGAAATCCAAAAACGTGTCATTTCTTCATGAGTAATAGGAAGGCTATCTGTACCTTCTCTAATAAGCTTATCAAACAATGGTACAACAGAGCCACGAGACCCTACTACATTGCCATACCTAACTACTGAAAATTTCGTCCTACCGCCTGACATATTATTAGCCGCTACAAAAAGCTTATCAGAAGCAAGCTTTGTCGCACCATAGAGGTTTATAGGATTAGCTGCCTTGTCTGTTGATAAAGCAATTACCTTATCAACATCATTATAAAGCGCTGCTTGTATCACGTTCTCAGCTCCATAAATATTTGTCTTGATACATTCCATTGGGTTATACTCTGCCGCTGGAACCTGCTTAAGAGCGGCAGCATGAATAACAACATCAATGCCACGCATAGCCTCTTTTAAACGCTCCACATCGCGAACATCACCAATAAAAAAGCGCATAATCTCCGGATTATAATCTTTATGCCGCTCAAACTTCATCATCATGTCATATTGCTTAAGCTCATCACGTGAGAAAACAACCAATCGTTTGAGGTTATATTTTTCTAATAGGGTGCAGGAATAACGATGACCAAAAGAACCGGTACCTCCTGTGATAAGCACTGACTTTCCATTTAACATTTATTACTACCTTTTTTTAATTAAATTTGAAATTGATAGGAGAAGTTCGGACAAAAAAAGTTTAATAAATACAACGCCAGTATGAAATGCTGGGGACCCTGTTTTATTACTAATTCTTTGAAGTTCATGAGTAGGGAATTCTACAATTTGTATATTTTTTTTAAAGCACCGAATTGTGCTTTGGTACTCAACAGTATAACCATCCGTATCTATGTTGATTTTATTCCATGTCTTTCTAGAAATTGCGCGAAAACCGTTAATTGTGTCATAAACATAATGATTACGATTCCAAATCAAATTTGCCATTAAATTGAAAACTATATTAACCCATTTTCTTGGCTTAAAAAACTTATAATCCTCTTTATTAATAGCTCCTGGACCCAATCGTCGAGCTACAACCATACCCGCAGTTTTATTATTTTTAAATTCATCAATAAACCTTATAATATCTGCAGGATCTTCATTTCCATCTGGACCATAAAATAGAAGTATATCTGAATCTGTATTATTAAATGCATCCCGAAAAGCCTGTCCCCTTCCATTAATAGTTTGCGTAATTACAGTTATTCCTTGCTTCTTTAAAAACTCTGCACTGCCGTCACTACTCATACCATCAATTGCCACTACCTCATCAAATTTATCAAAAGGTATTTGATGGAAAAGCTGTACAATTCCATCTATCTCATCTCTAATCATTATTACAAGTGCATATTTCATAATTGTTACAAGTTACCTAATACGATTTTGAAGAATTTTCTTATACTCGTCAACTAATGAATGTAGTGCAGAATCCAAAGAGTAGTCAACTTTTTCCATATTTTTCTTTCTATATAGTGTGTATTCTCCACAATCGTAATCAACCTCTTTGGCTGAAAATATTTTACTACTTGAAACGAACTTAATTATATATTTATCTGTATACATTGCTGTTCTATAATAATCACCGACATACACAATCTCGCTACAAGCCTCTTTTTTAGAGTGGTTAAAAATAGATTCTCCGTCAAATGATTTTGCATTATAATTTATTCCAGACAACTCTAGCAATGAAGGAAGATAGTCTACACTACCCGCATATCTATTATCTTTAACTAAGTTATTTTTAGTATCAATTGACTTGAAAAACAAAGGTGCCTTGATTCTGTGTTCTGCCAGCATATCATTAGATTGCCCAATAAATCCCTTGCCATGATCAGAACAAATAGATACAACTACATCTTCATCTTTATAATGCTTCTTGATAAAATTGAATAACATTTCTAAATAAAAGTCAATTCTTTTTAACTCTTCAATATATATTTTAGTTTTCTTATCGTCATAACTAGAGTGTACTGACTTTAACTTAGAATCTGCATAATCATGTAATGATATGTCAGATTTTGTTTGAATACTTATGTCTGGCAGGCCATGTAAAAAATGATGAGTTTCAAAAAAAGTTAGCCAGAGATAATTGCTTCTTTCACTAAAAGCCCTAAGATGCTCCATCGCATATGTTATAACCTCATTGCAACTCATATTGCGTTTATACAAAGTACGATCAAACCCTTTCATATAGCCATATGTTGGACTTTTTCTGAAATTAGAGCATATTTGACCAGTTAAAAACCCTGCATCAGAAAAGTATTCACCTATAGTTTTATAATCATCCCCCAAGGTAATCTCATTATTTGCATCATACATTTTGTGATTGATTGGGTATAGTCCGGAAAAAAGTGATGCAGTACTTGCCAAAGTCCAATTACTACTGGCATATCCATTAAAACATAGCGAACCACTTTCGAAATATTTTTTTGTATTTGGCATTACCTCTTCAAACGAGTTTGAATCAAAAATACTTCCGGCCAAACCATCAATAAATATTGATAAAACCAACTTTTTTTTAGTTTTTTTTGTTTGTACTAGTGATATTGGCTTTCCTACTATGCATCTATCTCTTAGACGTGGAATAATTCTGACAGGAGAATCTAAAGGTATGTAGTGAAATCGATTTTCTTTTAAATTATTTAAATCATACTGTTTGTCTTTTGATACAACACTAACGATACCCTTATTACTGTCCATACGTTTATTAACAATAGATATTGGCAAAACTGATTTTGTGTTTATATTAAAATTTTCGGGTTTTGTAATAATTTTACCCGGCAATACTTCTGAAGCATATTGGAGCCAAGCTCTTTTTGCTATGGTATAATCCGTACATGTAGATTCACCATAAAATTGCGCAAAATAATCTTCATTGCCGCCTTTATGCAGTGTTAACGACTTAAATGGATGTGTAAAAAATGCATTTTTACCATATAAGTTTATTGGAAACTCTTTCATTCCTAGTAAGGATGTTCTCTTGCCAAACATTCTCATCAGATCTATATAAAGACTCTCCCTAAGAATTCTAACAATCTTGGGGATGTACTTACGAATATATTTTTTTATATAATTAAGCATGAAATAAATTATACTTTAAGATCAATTAGAAGTATTTTTATAAAGCGCATACAGTACTCAACAGTAAATTTAGTTCCTCTTTTAAATTAACTTGACTATTACCAACAAAAAATCCATGTTTATCTAAATAGTCTGCATTAACCAGATCTTGATGAATCTCATAATCAAAGAACCTCATTACTTCATTTTTTGTAAAATTACCGGTGATAATTGGCCTACAATCTATTTTATTTTCTTGTAATTTATTAATAACATCTTTTCTTTTCAGGTTTGAAGACGGTTTAATTATCAAAGAAAATCCAAACCAAGAGCTATTGTCAATATTCTTTTGTATTATAAAATCCGGATTATCCTTAAACAGTTCTACAAAAAGCTTTGCATTTTCTCTTCTTTGTTTTATAAACGATGGAAGTTTTTTGAGTTGCTCTATACCAATAGCTCCACTCATCTCAACAGGCCTTACATTATAACCTGGCAACACAAATCTAAAAGATTCCTCAAACCAATCATTACTCTTATTAGATACACAATTCTCTTCTGGAAGGTTCCGAGTCCAACCGTGCTCTCTTAATGATAACAAAATATGGTAAAGCTCCTCATCATCAGTGGTTACAAATCCACCCTCCATTGTTGCCATATGATGTGAGAAGAAGGTTGAGAATGTTCCCATAATGCCAAAAGTTCCGGTTTGTCTACCATTATATTCAGCACCCATAGACTCGCAATTATCTTCTAAGATAAAAATATTTTTATCTCTGATAAAATTATCAATGACATCAAAATTATTTGGATTGCCAAGAATATTAACCACCATAATCATCTTAGTCTTCTCTGTGATTGCTGATTCAAGTGCGCCTAAATCATAATTTAGCGTAAACAAATCAATATCAACAAACTTTAATCTTAGACCGTATTGTTGCAATGGAAAATAAGTTGTTGACCAAGATACTGCTGGTACAATCACCTCATCACCCCTTTTAAGCAATGGATTTTTAGTATAAAATAATGCTGCAGTTGCTATTAAGTTAGCAGCTGAGCCAGAGCTAACCATAACACAGTATTTTCTATTGATGAACTTGGTGAAGTCTTTTTCAAACTGTTTTACACTATTACCCATAGTGTAGTTATCACTATCTATAACAGACTGTATAGCCTGAAGTTCTTTGTTATCCCAAGTACTAGTTGCTAATGGGTAATTACTCATTTATCCACCTTACTTAAAAAATAATCATAGGTTTTTTGAATGCCCTGTTCCAAAGTAGTTTGATACTGCCATCCAAACTCCTTTAGTTTATTATTGTCAATTAATTTTTGTTGCATGCCAGTTGGTCTTGACAAATCATGAGTAAAACTTCCTTGATAGTCAACCATGCTTGCTATCTTTTGGTAATATTCATTAATTGTGTAATCATGACCTAGGCCAACATTAACATTTTGTGGCATCCTCTCAAAATTATCAATAGCATAATACACAAAATCAGCAAAATCGCCCGCATACATAAACTCTCTTCTAGCTAGACCATTGCCCCAAATGTCAATTGAGTCTTTTTTTTCATTTTTAGCGCCATTAATTTTTCTAATAACTGCAGGGATCATGTGGGAATGTTCAGGATCAAATTTATCGTATTTACCATATAAATTACAAGGAATAACTGTTTTATACAGATACAATTCATTTTCTCTATTGATATATTCGCAGAGTCTGGTACTGGCAACTTTTGCAATAGCATAGCCTTCGTTAGTAGGTTCGAGCTCACCCTTTAAAATTAAATCTTCTGACAAAGGGTTTTGGGCGTCTCGCGGATACATGCACGAACTACCAAGATTCATAAGCCTTTTTACGCCACAAGCCTTAGCTGACATTATAATATTAAGACCCATCCGCATATTATCAACTAAAAATTTTACAGGTTGTGTCATGTTTGCCTGAATGCCGCCAACAATACCTGCAGCATGAATTACCATATCTGGTTTATTTGCATTAATATAATACTGCACGTTCTCAGTATCTAGTAAATTTAACTCTGTACTAGTTGGTGACAGTATCTCATGATTTTTAGCAGCAGGATAGTCAATAATATTGCGACCAACCATTCCGTGTGAACCTGTTAGAAGGATTTTCATATTAAATACAGATTTAACTATTCTATGGCAATATGTACTTCATGACCGTGCTCTTTTAAAAGAGCATAGCGCTTCGCATCCTTAAGATCCTCGCGAACCATATCAGCACACATCTCTTGCACAGTGATCTCTGGTACCCATCCTAACTCTTCTTTTGCTTTTTTCGGACTACCAAGTAGTGTTTCAACTTCTGCCGGCCTAAAGTAACGCCTATCCATTCTAATGACAATATCTCCAACCTTTAATGCAGGAGCATCGCCTCCTGTTATAGATTCTACGATAGCAACTTCATCTAGTCCCTCACCCTCAAAACGAAGGGCAATTCCTAGTTCTAATGCAGACCACTGAATAAACTGACGCACAGAGTATTGCACACCAGTAGCAATACAAAAATCATCTGGAGTGTCTTGTTGCAGCATCATCCACTGCATGCGTATATAGTCTTTAGCATGACCCCAATCACGCAAAGCATTGATATTACCCATGTAAAGATAATTTTCTAAACCTTGAGCAATATTAGAAAGTCCTCTTGTAATCTTACGAGTTACAAAGGTTTCGCCACGTCTCGGAGATTCATGATTAAACAAAATACCGTTACAGGCATACATGCCATATGATTCACGGTAGTTAACCACAATCCAATAAGCATACATCTTTGCAACTGCATAAGGAGATCTCGGGTGAAATGGAGTGGTTTCTGTTTGAGGAACCTCTTGAACTTCACCAAAGAGTTCAGAAGTTGATGCTTGATAAAAACGTGTTTTCTTTTCAAGGCCTAAAAATCTGATAGCCTCTAAAAGCCTCAATGTACCAATTGCCGCAACATCTGCAGTGTATTCTGGAGCTTCAAAACTGACTGCAACATGCGATTGTGCCGCTAGATTATATACTTCGTCTGGCTCTACTTCTTTTAATATGCGCGTCAGATTAGAGCTATCTGTTAAATCACCATAGTGCAGGTATAAATTCGGGCTTTTATCATGCGGATCTTGAAATATGTGATCAATACGCTGTGTATTAAACGACGAAGCTCGTCGTTTAATACCATGAACTTCGTAGCCTTTTTCTAGTAAAAATTCTGCAAGATATGAACCATCTTGTCCTGTAATTCCTGTTATTAATGCTTTTTTCATATATCGTTATAGTTAAATTAATTTGGGTCAAGATCTTTAAGACCCTGTAAATAATTCCGTGTAAACCCTCATATTTTATAATCCCTAATAAAGGAGTTAAAAACATGAGTAACACAAACACACTAAAAATTAATAAATCCAACATCAACCAAGATAAGCTTAGGTCTTTTGCTGCGGAGCTGGCAAAAGACGTTAAAACTCAAGCTGATCTTGCAGCTTGTGGAAAAACATATGACAGTATTACGATGAATACTAACCAAATCAGCGGCTGTTCTTGCTGTTGCACCTGTAATGAAGTATTTCATTAATTCTAGTTACTTGTTTTTACTTAACTTACAATGCTTTATGTGTATTTCCTGACTTTAACATATTAAATACTAGTCACTTTTATTTTTGCTATTTTTAAAGTTATCGATTTTAACAAAACCTTTTTCAACTATACTTCTTAGGCAATAATTTACCTTACCAAGACTAAGATCTAAATCTTTAGATAATTGCCTTTGGGTATAACTTTAATATTTGATATTGACTCTGCTTATTGGATACGCTACCGCCATGCTGAACATAGTAAACTTATGCGCAACTAGATGTATTATACACTTTGTTCAACCATTGAACATATGGAATTTACTGAATCATAAACTTGGGTCATGCCTTCATAAGGCGACTTAAGAAAATTAAAACAAGTAACCATTATTGGTAAGTTGCATTTTTACAAATATATAGTTTCTCACAATCGCCATTTACCCTTGTAATTGGAAGATTTACATTTTGTTCTAATAAAGTTACAGCTTTTTGTTTTGATTCTCCAATTATTAGTTTAAAAATATAATGCGCTTTATTAAGTTGCTGATACGACATACTTACTCTTTCTTTAGGTGGTTTTGGCGAATCCTGTTCAACAACAACCATTTGCTCTTCTAGATATACATGATTCGGAAATAATGATGCAATATGCCCATCTTCGCCCATACTCAGCAATACAATATCAAATGTACCAATTCTTTTAAGTGTATTTTCATACTCTAGCCTTGCTTCCAACAGTCCTAATTCTGCTTTAATAAAATGAATATTTTTCTTAGGGATTGCGGAATTATCTAACCATATTTCATTAATCACTTGATCGCTTCTATCTTTATGACCCATGGGCACACAACGCTCATCACCTATATAAATATGCCATTTATCCCAGTTCGAATCAGCTTTAGATAAAATCTTATATAGGCTGAGCACACTTTTTCCGCCAGTCAAAACTATACTGAAACAATCTTTTTCAAAAATTGACTTTTTTGCAATATTCAATATTTCTTGTGCTAATGCTTTTGAAAGAGACATCTCATCGTCAAAAATAAGCCAATTGTCATTTAATATTTTCATGAATGACAACAACTACAGTGACCTTGGTATTTACTCATCTTGCCAATACCAGGGTTAAAAGTATTAGTTGGATCAAGTTTTTTATAGAATCTCTGCAGGCTATTTTCTGCCTCATACAAATGCCCAACATTATGTTCGGCAGGGTACTTAGCGCCTTTATCATCAAGCATAGTTAACATTATTGACTTCATTTTTTTTCTATCAGTGCCTTTTTTAAAAATATAATTTTGATGAAAGACATTGCACATAAAGTGTCCATAATAAAGTA
>Ga0233440_1003806_pt1 | contig 11046 bp, 12 predicted proteins | sample SI_123_September_5_FD_182791 | JGI IMG/M metagenome (GOLD analysis project Ga0233440, IMG submission 182791) | Seawater microbial communities from Saanich Inlet, British Columbia, Canada - SI_123_September2016_120_MG | ecosystem: Environmental > Aquatic > Marine > Inlet | place: Canada: British...
AAATATTTGACGTACTTGAAAATACAGCGCCAGACAAAAATGGCGAAATACAAATCACAGATGCATTGATGACACTTGCTAAAGAGGGCAAAGTTATTGCCTATAAGTTCCAAGGCACAAGGTTTGATTGTGGCAGTGTTAAAGGACATTTGATGGCGAATATTGCCTTTGCTAAAGCCGCAGGAATGATTTAATTTTATGAATAAAAAATTACTAATCACCGGAGGTGCGGGTTTTATCGGCTCTGCAGTCATTCGTCACATTATTAACAACACCAATCATAGTGTTGTTAACGTCGACAAGCTGACTTATGCTGGCAATTTAGAATCTTTAGAGTCTATTAAAGATAATGCAAGATATGCTTTTGAACAAGTAGATATCTGCGATGCGAATGAGATCAAATGTCTATTTAATGAACATCAACCAGACATTGTGATGCATCTAGCTGCTGAATCACATGTAGATAGATCAATCGATGGCCCGGGTGAGTTTATTCAAACTAACATTGTTGGCACTTACGTATTACTCGAAGAAGCTAGAGATTATTGGTCTAATCTAGATAGTGATAAGAGAGATAGCTTTAGATTCCACCATGTATCTACTGATGAAGTCTATGGTGATTTAGAAGGCACGGATGATCTATTTACTGAAGATACTCCTTATGCGCCTAGTTCGCCTTACTCTGCCGCTAAAGCAAGCTCTGATCATCTAGTACGTGCATGGCAGCGTACTTTTAAATTCCCAACGCTAATTACTAACTGCTCGAATAATTACGGCCCTTATCAGTTCCCTGAGAAGCTAATACCTCTTATTATTCTCAATGCTTTAGAAGGTAAAGATTTACCAATCTACGGCAATGGCAAGCAAATACGAGATTGGCTGTATGTTGATGATCATGCCAGAGCACTACTGCATGTGGCGCTTACTGGTGAGATTAGTGAAACCTATAATATTGGTGGGCACAATGAATTACAGAATATTGAGGTTGTTAAAACTGTATGCAGCATCCTAGATGAGCTAGTGCCAAGTAAACTTGATGGTATTGATAAATATGAACAGCTCATCACCTATGTAGGCGATAGAGCAGGACATGATGTTAGATACGCCATAGATGCGACCAAGATAGCCAATGAATTAAACTGGACACCGGATGAAACTTTTGCAACAGGCATTAAAAAGACTGTTGAATGGTACCTAGAAAATACCGTTTGGTGTGATCGAGTTAAGGATGGTAGTTATCAAGGTGAAAGATTAGGAGTGGTTAAATCATGAAAGGAATTATTCTAGCAGGCGGCTCAGGTACGCGCCTATATCCACTTACCAAAGGCGTATCAAAACAGCTTATGCCAATTTACGATAAGCCGATGATTTACTATCCTTTGTCAGTATTAATGTTGGCTGGTATTCAAGAAGTGCTGATTATTACCACGCCTGAAGATCTGCCAAGATTTGAGCAATTATTGGGTGATGGCTCTGATATTGGCATGAAGTTTGAATATATTGTGCAACCCTCTCCTGATGGCCTAGCTCAGGCATTTATCTTAGGTAAAGATTTTATTGGTAATGACGATGCTTGCTTAATCTTAGGTGATAATATTTACTATGGTCACGGCATGACTGATATGCTGTCTAATGCTGTATCAAATGCTAAAGATAAAAACATGGCAACCGTATTTGGCTACCGTGTTCATGACCCAGAGCGCTATGGTGTGGTTGATTTTGACGGTACTGGTAAGGCTCTCAGTATTGAAGAGAAGCCAACAAACCCTAAAAGCAACTACGCAGTAACAGGCTTGTACTTCTATCCAAATGATGTGGTTAAAAAAGCCGCGGAAGTCGTACCCTCTGACAGAGGTGAGTTAGAGATTACGACTGTGAATCAAATGTATTTAGGTGAAGAGCGCTTAACTGTTGAGCTAATGGGTAGGGGTTATGCTTGGTTAGATACAGGTACACACGAGAGTTTATTAGAAGCTTCAACTTTTATTGAAACCATAGAGAGAAGACAAGGCTTAAAGGTGGCTTGTATTGAAGAGATTGCCTTTGAACAAGGTTACATCACTAGAGAGCAACTTATAGAGCTGGCACAGCCTTTAGCTAAGAATCAGTATGGACAATACTTACTTCGACGTGCAGAGGAAGTGATTTGAAATTTACACGCCAATCAATTCCCGATGTAGTGCTGATTGAGCCTACTGTACACGGTGATAACCGTGGTTACTTTGTAGAAACCTTTAGGCAAGATCTATTTGAAGAGGCTGTTGGTTATCAAGTTAATTTTATTCAAGACAATGAATCCAAATCAACTAAGGGCGTATTGCGTGGACTACATTATCAACTCCCGCCTTACACTCAAGCCAAGCTAGTAAGGGTCATCGAAGGCAGTGTGCTGGATGTTGCTGTTGATATACGCAAATCTAGCCCTACCTTTGGTCAACATGTAGCGGTAGAGTTAACAGCAGACAATAAACATCAACTGTTTGTGCCACATGGCTTTGCTCATGGTTTTGTTGTGCTTAGTGATAGTGCCACCTTTGCTTATAAAGTAGATAATTATTATGCACCCCAGCATGATCGAGGTATTGCGTTTGATGATAAAGATCTAGCCATTGATTGGCAATTACCACTAGAAATACTGCAACTCTCAGAGAAAGATAAATCACACCCAACTTTGGCGAATGCTAAAGATCTATTTGAATAACCTAGACCTATGAGAATACTTGTTACCGGAAAAAATGGTCAACTAGGGAAATCTATTCATAGGATTGTTAATTCTGAAGTTAAAACAAACAATAACTTAAACTCTCATCACTTTGTCTTTGTTGTTAGAGAAGAGTTAGACTTAAACAGTGAAAGTGTCATTAATCACTACTTTGATAGTAGCGATAAGTTTGATATTATTATTAACTGTGCCGCTTATACAGCGGTAGACAAGGCTGAAGAAGAGCTAGAGCTTGCTAATCAGGTTAATCATTTAGCGGTTAAGCAGCTAGCTGAGGTTGCTCAAACGCAACAAGCTAAATTAATACACATCTCTACCGACTACGTTTTTAATGGAGAGAGTGATAAACCTTATATAGAAACTGATGAAACCAATCCAATCAACGTCTATGGCAAGACTAAGCTAGCTGGAGAAAAAGCACTACAAAGAATCATGTCAACTGATGCTATTATCATTAGGACTAGCTGGGTGTATTCTGAGTACGGCAATAACTTTGTTAAGACAATGTTGAGATTAGGTAAAGAGAGAGATGAGTTAAATGTGGTAAGTGATCAAATAGGTTCGCCTACGTATGCGACTGATTTGGCAAATGCAATATTAGAAATTATAAAGAATAAAGAATTTAGAGAAAAGGATCAAACGACCCAGATTTATCATTACTCAAATGAGGGTGAGATAAGTTGGCATGAATTTGCTGAAGAAATTTTTAAAATAGAAAATATAGATTGCAAGGCCAATCCGATAGTAACAGAGCAGTATCCAACGCCTGCTAAAAGACCGAAAAATACACTGATGAATAAAGATAAAATAACTGAAACATTTAGTGTGAATATTGCTAATTGGAAAGAATCATTGAAAAAATGTTTATCGATATGAATAATATAAAATATCAAACAATTTTACAAGACGGTCGGTCTATCGAAAGCTGCGATTTTTCGGTGAGTGGTAAACTAAGTGCTGGGAATGAATTTTAGGTTTTCACCAAAAAAAAATATTTTATCAGTCTATTTAACTAACTCCTTATGGATGTTATCTGAAAATATTCTTAAAATTATTTCCGGAGTGTTTGTCGGTATCTATATAGCACGATATCTGGGTCCTGATCAATTTGGCCTGTTAAGTTACTCACTAGCTATTGTTTCTATTTTTATGTCAGTGAGTCGGCTGGGAATGGAATCTATACTTGTTAGAGATTTGACAAAATATCCTGATCAGGCTAATGCTTATATGGGAACAGCCTTTGGTTTGATGATGATGGCATCTGTGGCAGGTTTTATATTACTAGCCAATATAATCTACCTTCTTGAAACCGACCCAGTGACCCAATTCTATATCTTGGTTATTGCAGTTGGTATATTATTTCAAGCGTTATTAGTAATTGACTATAGATTCCAGTCACAAGTAAAAGCTAAGTATTCATCGATTTCCAAATCAATAGCACTGTCTGTTAGCTCTATTATTAAGGTGTACTTGGTTTGGTCTCAGGCAGAAATTCTTTATTTTGCAATAGCCTATGCTATCGATCACCTTATTATTGCAATAGTTCTTTCACTGATGTATTTTTCTAAATATAATTTTAATTTTTTCGTTGCATTTAGTAGGAAATACGTCAAAAGATTACTGTCTAGTGCTTGGCCTATGATTATGTCTGGAATTGCTGGAATTGTACTGATAAGAATTGATCAATTGTTTATAGCTAATATGCTAGGAATGAACCAGGTTGGCTTATATGCAGCTGCTAGTAAAATTTATGAGGGATGGATGACAATTATTTTTGTAATAACAATATCTATATTGCCAATGCTGATTAAGCTAAAAGAACAGTCAAGTGAGATATATTTTGATAAATTACAGCACTTTTTTAAATTATTATTTTGGTCTAGTGTGCTATTTTCAATAATTGTTTCAACATTCTCAGATTCAATTATAAATATTTTATTTGGCTTACAATTTGAAGAATCGAAAGATATCCTTGCATTAATGGTCTGGGTAAGTCTATTTACTTCATTCGGCTTTATGAGTGCTCGTTATCTCATTGTAGAAGGCTTGCAAAAGAAAATTGCAAAACGAAACTGGATAGCAATTATGATAAATATCCCATCGAACTATGTCTTAATTCCGATGCTTGGGGTAAATGGTGCGGTTATTTCCACCATGATATCTATGTTTTTTGCTCATTATCTATTGGACTATTTAGACCCTGATTTGGTGGAATTGAGGAAAATTAAAAACTCATCGTTATTATTAAGGAGGACTTATGAGCAATAAAGAAGAATTGCATTTATTTATACTATGGGAAAATTCACATTCCCATGTGGAAAAAATTGTAAGTGATATTTGTGAAAATTTTATACTACTTAATAGGTATGAAATTCTCTGGGACGAGGATACTTTTTCCAATAATATGACTAGATTTTATGGACAGAAACTTCCAAATAATTCATTTAAAGAGCAAGAGTGTGGCAAAGGTAGATTTACACTTGTCACAGTAGTCGATCAATCACCTGTTTATGCTGACAAAGCTACAAGCAAAGGCGTGATCTTTGTAAACAGGAAGATGTTTGAAGCAAAGGAAAGGTATAGGACATGGACAGGAGGTGGCCATAAAATTCATTCAACAAATAGCATTGAAGAAAGCAAGCATGATCTATATTTATTGCTTGACAATACTTATGAAAATTATTTCAAGAAATACTACACTAATTTTGAAAACCATCAGAGAATTAAGTTAGACAGGAATATTGTTGGCGCTATACAATGGAATACAATGGAAAGCTTGTTCGACATGTTAAATTATCATGTTGAGTATGTTGTGCTTAGAAACTTTGAGAGCTTGCCTAGTAATTATCAATCCGATATACATGGCGATATTGACATTCTTATCAGGGGGGATCATCAAGAAGTTGCGCACTTATTAAATGCACAAATTGTATATAAATCAGAGAGCAGGGTTCACTATAAGATTAATGTTGCTAATAAATCAATTAGGATGGATATAAGGTTTTGTGGAGATGGATATTATGACACTAATTGGGAGGATAATATTTTAGAAACAAGGGTGTGGGATAATGGCAAATTCATACCTAATCAAGAAAATTATAAATACTCTCTTTTATATCATGCTATCGTACACAAAAAAACAATATCACCGGACTATATTTTAACGCTCGAAGCATTAGATTTATTGAAGAAGAATTTTGTATTAGAGTTGGATAATTTCATGAACAACAATAATTACATTTATTCTGAGCCATACGATCTGTCTGTATTTTTTAATACTCTTTTAATAAAAAAAGATGTGTCGTTAAGACGAAAATTTAATATAAAAAAGGCATTAGTAAAAAGCATGATAGGGGGCGCAATTCCCGAAAAATTAAAGAATAGAGTGCAGCGATTTGTTAATAAATAGAGCTTATATCAGGCAATTTTATCTTTCAATGGTCTGGTTGTATAGCGAATATTCACCTTTCAAGAGAGACCTTAAGAGGTATTTTTCTTATAAAGATATTGGTATATACAAATTACTAAGTTGGCATAATAGTACACAATATTTCATTGCCAGTACGATAAGTGGCAAGTTCTTCATTAAAACAGATTTTTCATTTGGACTGTTGAAAAATGAAATTATTTGCGACAAATTGATGAAGAAGCATTCCTTGCTTTCTAGTCGCGGATTGTTTCTTCATTCTTGGGATGCTGAAAATTATAATTATGTTATATATCCATTTGTAAAGCATCAGGCTCTTGGAGAATTTTTGATGTCGCCACTATTCTCTGATCTAGAGAAGAAAAAAGTGGTTGCCCAAATTGAGTGGTATTTGGATGTTCTTTATAATCTTGGTATTGTATATAGAGATATAAAAGCTGATAATTTTTTCGTCACAGATGAAAAAGTATTGGTGTTATTTGATTTTTCCTTTGCCATTTCAAATGATGCAAACGTAGGCTTGATCGAAATAAAGAATATTATTAAAAATAGGGACGTTCTTCTTGGTATGGGTCGATATTCTCAATATGAGAAATATAAATGGGATGATGCATATGGAATGGTTAATTTGCTTATTGGTTTAGAGAAATCTACGGGACTGACTTTTTCAGAAGAAATAAGCAGTATAGAGAGAAAGATAGGTAGATTGACTTATAATTTAGAAGACATACTTTAGAAATGGCGTGTATTTCGATTGAATCGATTGAATCGATTGGAATTAAAATAATATATTAAAAACTATATAAGAGTGAGTAATGGTTGAAATTTTATTAGCAACTTATAATGGTGAAAAATATTTGTCCGATCAAATAGATTCATTGTTGTCTCAAACAGTTGAGAATTGGACATTATTAGTGCATGATGATGGGTCAACCGATCGCACAGTTAGTATCATTGACCTATATCAAAGAAAATATCCAGATAAGATATTCTTTATTGAAGATGGAATAAGAAATGGGGGAGCCAAGAATAATTTCTCACATCTTTTAAATTTGTCAAATGCGTCATATATAATGTTTTGTGATCAAGATGATGTATGGATGCCAAATAAAGTTGAAGTAGCATTAGAAAAGATGTTGGAGATCGAGGTGAAATTTCCTGATAGGCCAATTCTTATTCATACTGATTTGCAGGTGGTGGATAAACACTTGAATCTAATTTCAAATTCAATGTTCGACTATCAGCGGATTTCTAAGAATATCTCGAAACTTGAAGATATTCTTATTCAAAACAATGTGACAGGCTGCACAATGATGTTGAACAGCCATGCAAAATCTATTTCATTACCCATTCCAAAGGGTGCAATTATGCATGATTGGTGGATTGCAGCACAAGTAATACTCAATAATGGAGCTCTTATCTTTATTGATCGCCCCACTATATTTTATCGGCAGCATGATTCCAATAGCATTGGTTCAAAAGAAATTAATTTACAATACTATTTGAAAAGGGTTATGAATATCAGATTATTTGCTAGGCAATTTAGAAAAATTGTCTTGCAGGCGCAATATTTTGGCCACTACAAGACTTCGTATTTGTTTTTTCTAAAAATGAAGATTTTTTTCAAGAGGTTGTTCTGATGCTTGTTCAAAGAATATTTTTATCTCCTCCATTTATTTTTGCAATAATTTGGATTCTAATGTTATCAATATCCATGCTTAATATATCTTATTCTTTTTCAGATGAAGTAGATGTCTTGATTTTTATTGCAACACTAAGTTTTCTAGGATATTTTCTAGGATATTTCTCTCTTTTGCTGTTTACTAATAAGTACAAATCTCCTATTCGCTATAAGAATATCATCCATAAAATTGACATTAAAAAACTTCAAGGAGCTCTCCTGGCTTCAGTTTTTTTTATTTGCTCTATATTGATTATAAATTTTTATTTGGATGGTTACCCTCCATTCTTTTCTAATCTAGGTGTAGAAACTAAGAACTATGTAGAGTATGGCAGGATGAAGGGGGTCTTATTTGCGTTGATTGTGTTTTTATTCTTGATATCATCCTTATTCAAGACCAAAACCGTAGACGTTTTGATAAAATTATTCTGTTTCGGTGTACTTGTTTTATATTTGAGCAGGGGGTTTGTGATTTTCACACTGCTATCTTGGCTCTTTTTTTACCTTTTTGAGAATAAAAAGACAATCTCATTATTGAAATTAATATTTATGATTACGTGTGCTTTCATATTTATTCTTATTCTTATGTCTGTGGCTGGAGAGTATAGAACTGGAACAGCATCATTTATTAAAGCTTTAGAAATAAAAGATTCTTTTTTGGATCTCGATCCGGAAATTTTATGGCTAGTCTCTTATATTTCAATGCCAACTATTAACATTGTTGAGCTTGTCCAATATCAGCAGTATTTTATGGGAAAGGCAACTGTAAATGCAATGTTACCGGGATTCATGAACTTTGATAGCGAGTCGAGAGAATTCTACGCCTCTATCTTACCCAATGAGCATAATACTGCTGGAACTTATCTAAAAAATGTTGTTTTAGATTTCGGAATACTGGGAATTTTAATTTATAATTATCTAATAGGGATATTCTCATATTTATTATTTAAGTATTCATCATCATCATTGATTAAGAGTGTTTTTCTTGCAGAGTTATCTTTATTATTTTTCGCAGATTTCTTTTTATTCTTTCCTACTCTTTTCTTGCTATTTGTTCTTATTTTGTTTAATAAGTACGCCTTCTATCCAATTAATACAGCCTTGAATTAAGCGCATGAAAGTAACTATTATTATCCCCACTTTTAATGCAAGTGATAATCTAAATCTATCCTTGCCTTTTTTTGAAGAATTATCTAATCATGCCAATTTCGATGTGTGTTTCATTGATTCTCTTTCAAAGGATGATACTTTAAAAAGACTTGTAGATTGTGACTTGAGGTTGATTGGAGAGGTCGATCCGGATGAATTTGATCATGGCGGAACTAGAACTTTTTACGGTCGATTGAGTGAGGGAGATATTGTTCTTTATCTCACGCAAGATGCACTACCCTTTTCTGTTTCTGATGTAGAGCGATTAGTTTCAGTATTTCATGATAAGAATGTGGGCGCCGCTTTTGGGCGGCAAATCCCTTACAAAGAAACAAGTTTATTTGGAAAGCATTTGCGTAAGTTTAATTACAATGATGAGTCATATATTAGAGATATTAATGATAAGGATTTATACGGTATTAAAACAGCTTTTTTATCCAATTCATTTGCCGCCTATCGCAGATCTGCAATGGATGAGATTGGTTGGTTTAAGGATGGATTGATCTTAGGAGAAGATACTTATGCCGGAGCCAAGCTTTTGAAGAAGGGGTATAAGCTTGCTTATGTAGCAGATGCACAAGTTTATCATTCACATAGTTATACAGTTTTAGAGGAATTTAAACGTTATTTTGATATTGGTGTTTTTCATAATATGGAAGGTTGGATATTAGATGAATTTGGAAGACCTGAAGGTGAGGGAATGCGGTATGTTAAATCTGAATTGAATTATTTATTCAAGCACAATGCGTATTATCTATTTCCAGAATTTATAGTTAGGAATGCAATGAAGTACTTGGGCTATAAATTAGGGAGAAACTTTGAATGCCTTCCAAAGAATGTAGTAAAGAAATTTAGTATGCACCATAGATGGTGGAATAAGTATTTTAAGGAAATTTTATGAAGCTTTTAGTAGTTGGCGGCGCAGGTTATATTGGCTCGCATATGGTTAAGATGCTTGTTAATTCGGGCCATGATGTAACTATCCTGGATAATTTGTCAACAGGATTTCGAGAATTAGCTAAATATGGCGAATTGGTTGTCGGTGATTTGGCAGATGAGAGTTTGCTTGAAGACTTGTTTTCAAAACATCAGTTTGATGGGGCTATGCATTTTGCTGCGGCTAGTTTGGTGGGCGAGTCAATGACTAATCCTGCCAAGTATTATCGTAATAACGTCTCTAACACGATTAACTTGCTTGATGCCATGGTGAAGCATAATGTGAAGAGCTTTGTGTTCTCATCAAGTGCAGCTGTATATGGAGAGCCTAATAGTGATTTGATTGATGAGGAGCATATAAAAGATCCAATTAACCCTTATGGCTCTACCAAGTTAATGATTGAGAGAATATTACAAGACTATGCATCCGCTTATGGCTTAAATTCCATTTCACTCAGGTATTTTAATGCTTGTGGTGCTGACCCAGAAGGTGAGCTAGGAGAGTGTCATGACCCTGAAACACATTTGATTCCGCTTATTCTACAAGCTGCCTCTGGTCGAAGAGAATCAATCACAGTGTTTGGTCGTGATTATGCGACTGATGACGGCACTTGTGTGCGTGATTATATTCATATTGATGACTTATGCACCGCACACGCCCTGGCTTTTGATAAGTTAATTGGCTCAAATGATTGCGGAGCCTTGTCATACAATCTTGGCAATAGTTCTGGGTTTTCAGTGCAGCAAGTGATTGATGTAGTGCAAACCGTAGTAAGTAAAGATGGATGCTCTGTGACAGTGGAAGATGGAGAGCGTAGAGCGGGTGACCCTGCCACACTTGTGGCAGATGCGGCTAAGGCAAAATCTGAATTAAATTGGCAGCCTAAGTATGATGATCTGGAAGTGATTGTTAGTCATGCCTGGGCGTGGGAGAAGAGATTAGCGAATATAGATTAATAGTTATTTTCTAATAGGAATTTTTACTACTAAAGCCTTTCCATATTGTTGTAAAGATGATTTTTATATCAAGCCATAGCGTCCATCTGTTAATATATTTTAGGTCCATATTTATTCTTTTCTTCATTTTGTCCAGCGTATCAGTTTGCCCTCGCCAGCCATTAATTTGAGCTA
>Ga0233440_1003809_pt1 | contig 11043 bp, 9 predicted proteins | sample SI_123_September_5_FD_182791 | JGI IMG/M metagenome (GOLD analysis project Ga0233440, IMG submission 182791) | Seawater microbial communities from Saanich Inlet, British Columbia, Canada - SI_123_September2016_120_MG | ecosystem: Environmental > Aquatic > Marine > Inlet | place: Canada: British...
CCACTCTTTTTTATGTTTTGCGTGTATTCCATCTAACATTGAAGGAGCCAGATCGGAAAATCTATCAATTTCATACACAATTGTATCGTCTGATTCCTTTATTATATGTGGACTCATTGCCCCTCCCAAATAAACTCGCAAAGGCTACAAGGAGAGGAATGTTTTGGTTCCAGTACATTTACGTCAATACCTCTTTCATCCATTAATTCTCCAAATGTCTTTTTTGCTAATTTGGATTTAAAATCACTCGCTGTATATTCATCTATGTCGTCATTAGCATATGACTTCGTATTACTGGCATTAAAAATGAGATTTCCGCAACAGTTTGTAAATCCTTTGCCCGCAATATAAGAAATAGTATTTAAATTCGGACATTTTTTCTCAAGAACTTCAGGCTCAAACGAAGGATATTTATATGCACATTTATTTTTTTTGGCCCGTCCTGTACTATCAACTTTTTGAAAAATTAAATCTGCATCGTATTTTGATAGAATTGCTCTTGCTTCAAGCATTTCCTTTGGATCTGATATGCACATGGAAATACCAAATTTAATTCCGTTTTCTTTACAATATTGGATTAGGTTTTCAATTTGAATCCCTGTTACTTTACTCGAATGAAATTTATCATATGACAGCAAAAGGATATCTACTTTTATAAATTCACCTAATTTCTCTTCAATGCCCTTTTTTGAACTTGCATACCAGCCATTAGTCGTCAATTGAACCTGACATTTTTCAATATTAGGATGGGCCTCAATAATGCTATTAATTTCGACACTGTAAAAAGTCGGTTCACCACCAGTGAATTGTAAATTTGGAGGAGCATGTGAGGATACCGACTCCTTTATTTTTAAAAGTTCATCAGAAGAAACCTTTAAAGATTGTTTCGGACCAGAATCATTAACACAATGGGTGCAATAGAAGTTACAATACAACCCAGGCATTACATGAATTGTCTCAAAATCTGGTAATTTATTATTGTCTGATGTCATTTATTAACCCTAACCCTAGTCTTGTCTAATATGCGTGACAGCAACTGCTCCCATTGTTTCCTTAAGTTTTGGATCATTAAGGAGATCAATCATATCTGCTACTTCGTCTTGGGAAATTGTACGAATGAAAAAATCAGCATTGACCTCGTTATATAGATCTGATGCAATTAAATAATCCCTTAATACAACATCATGGTTCGACAATTTTCCCTGAAACATTTCAATTCCATTACCTTCAATTGTACCGGTATCGCCCTTCTCCAAAATTAATGTAAGAGTTTTTAAAGCTGTTGGATCTGTTATAAGCCTTACTTGTTCCTCTGCGTATACCTTGGAAGTGAAAATTCCGACTGCCAATAATAATGTTACTAAATGTCGTCTTTTCTTCGCCATTTATTGCTCCTTTTTCCTTTATTAATGTTGAATTTCTAATGAACTCAACTTTCTATATAGTGATGTTTTTGGAATTTTAAATGCCTTAGCAAGTTCATTTATGCTTCTGCTCATTTTTATTTTACTTTCCCAAAATCTTTTTTCTATTGAATCTGTATATTCTTTTAAGTCGTCTATTGTGTTTAACGAAGTGGGAGTTTCTGTGTCCTTAGTTGGTGAAGCTATCGAAATTGAAGTAAAGAAATCAATCCCAACATCTTCGGCCCTAATTCTGTCTGCATTTCCTGTGAATATATCCAATTTTTTAACTGCATTTTCTAATTGCCTAACATTGCCGGGCCAATCATATGATTTCAGTTTTTCAACCACAGGAGGAGTAAAAAACTTTGGAGTCGAGAAACATTTAGAAAAGTGCAATAAAAGCGGCTCTAAATCATCGCGCCGCTCCCTTAACGGCGGTATATTAATATCTAAAATATTCAGCCTAAAATATAAGTCTTCACGAAATTCCTTATCTTTAATTTTTTGCTCTAAATTGACATGAGTAGCGGCAATAATTCTAATATTCACTTTTTTTGAAATATTGCTACCAAGAGGAACGATTTCACCTTCTTGAATAACTCTAAGTATAGCGACCTGGATATTAAGTGGCATATCGCCAATTTCATCTAAGAAGACTGTGCCTCCATTGGCTTCTTCAAATAGCCCCTTCTTATCACTGATAGCGCCGGTAAATGATCCTTTTTTATGTCCAAACAATTCACTGGCCATTGTACTTGTATTAATAGCACCGCAATTAACTGCTATAAAAGGCCTGAGGCTTCTATTTGAATTATAATGGATCGCTTTTGCGACAAGTTCTTTTCCTGTACCAGTTTCTCCTCTTACCAAAACATTCGAGTCATGTTGCGCAGCAAGCTTAATCTGCTCACCAACTCTAAACATTTTTTCAGTGCGGCCCACAAGCCCAACTTTTTTAAGTGTTTCTTCATATTTATTTTCTAGTCTGTTCGGACAAAGGGCCTCGTGCCTTTTTCTAAATGACTGACAATGCTTAAGAATTATTTCCAATTTTTCATCATGAGAAATAGTTTTTTCTAAAAAATCGACAACACCGGCCTTGAACGTGTCTTTCAATGCACCCCTTGAGTCATCACCGGAATAGGTTACGATTAGTTGGTCCGAATTAATGTTTAAAATTTCTTTTGCTGCTTGTGCACCGTCCAGCTTTTCTTCACCTAGCTGGTAATCGAGAATTATTAGTGCATATTTATGGGAATTTTTCTTAATTTCCTCAATGCCTTCTTCTCCCGAAACAAAGTATTTGAATTGAAACTCCGGATAGGCTCCAAACTCAAACTTTGTGGTTTCGTGAACCAATGGGTCATCATCTACTAGAAGAATATTGAAGTGCTTTGAATAATTTTTGTTTATCATCATTTCCCCTCAGTCCTTATTTACGAACTGCACTATAACATATAGCAATGTTAAGGCCAAAAACTGAATTTCCATAATTTGAGAAAATAGTTGAGTTATATCTATAGGTTAGCTTCTATGCGTAGTCGATTTAGAATATACTTCGGTTTCTTAATTTCCCAAACTTGGGAAATTAGATTAATCAGTAATGTTCAAGATAAATAATATATGTTTCATATCAAACATTTAGCAGTCATTATTTACGCTTTCTCATTTATGGGAAACATTCCCATATTTGGGAAAGCAAATTATTGTAAAAAACCCCTATAAGAGCACGTTTTGAAAATTTTACATACTAAACGCAATCAAATTTCCATATTTAAGAATTTTTTAAGGCCGCAACTCTCATGGAGGTGATCTTCCGTAAAAGATCATAGCTATTCTTAAGGCCATTAAAATAAGTGCATAAATCCAAGTTTTCTTACTTAAAAATCTTAGCCTATAGTCGAGCAATTGGAATTTTACGTTACATTCAAAAATAAATTTGTTTTGATCATTTTGATTATTCATCTTTTTCTCCTTTCACCTAAGCCAAAGGCAAATGAAGGAGAAAAAGATGAATAATACTGATCTCGTTTTATTTTTTGGATCAGAATTACTCATAGGTAAAGAGTGTTGTCTTAAAAAATGTAAGGAAAAGGCTTAACAACGCCAAGCATCATGGGCTACATTAGGCCTGATACCAAGAAGATAGTAAAGCTTGGTTATTACTAAGGTTATATACTTTCAGGCTTTTCTTTTTCGTCACGATTTTCATCTATTTCTATACTATCATTTTTAGAAGATTTTTTTTCAGATTCTTTTTGCTTGTTAAGAGCTTGGAAGGCTTCAAGTTCTTGCTTCTTTTTTTCGCTTTTATCCTTAAAGAATAACATATTAACGAATTGTCTTAGTTCTTGAGCATCTGTAGGTGAAATTCCATTAATTAAAGCAAAGTAATGGAAACCATCTCTTGATCTTTCAAGTGAGTCGATTGGCTTGGTTATAGTAAAATAAAATTGAACAGGGGTTTTAGTAAAAAGAACACCACGTAGTGGAAGTTCTATAGGAGTTATAAACGTTATTTCATGTTCAGACAAACTCGTTATTTTAATTGGAATGTCATGTTTTAAACGACTTTCTTTATGTAGGGCATAGATCGCAATTGGATTTTCATTGCTGTCGATAAAAGAGTCATTTTTGTAAGGATCTTCTTCTTTTCTTTTGGACTTAAATATAGCAAGCATGTTTAATAGTAATTCAAACGACATTTTGGAAGTGCTTGTTAATAGTAGAGGATAGTTAAATTTCTTTTTAAGTTCATCTGTTAATTCTGAACAATTAAAAATTTCAATAACTGGATCATATCCTTCAATGCGCTTGATGATCTGTATTAAACTTTCGATCTCAATCATTGTAATTATACTCTTATCTTCTTCGTTAATAACCTCAGCCTGCTCTTTGGTATTGTTTTCTTGTGGCACAGAGCTTAGTTCTACCGATATTATATGTGGCCTGAAATTTTGTATCAATTTCATTTCATTAGAAAATTTTGTCAAGTACCGAATTAAGTATGGATATTTTGACATTGGTTCTTTTAACTGAGTTAACACATCTAAATCGCTTTGAATCATAAGCATTTTTAACCTAGAAAAAGACAGGGCCCGACCGAAAGATGAGGCATAATTTTTAAGTAGTTTTGAATCAACCTCTTCGATTTTTTCTTCATTTTTGAAGTCAATATCTAATCGGTATCGATATATAAATTTGGTACTTAAAAGTTCTTGATTTTTTTTACTGATTATAACGTATTTCTTATCAATAGGAAGAACATAATCAGATTTTAAAAGTAGAACTTCATTCTCTTTTATGGAGATACTGGACTCCATAATTAGTGCTTTATCCAAAATATGGGTTAAGCTTGAGAAGTACATCGCATCAATTTCGAGCTTCATATTTTTGAACGTTGCATATTCCGCTCTCATCTCTGTAGCTCCACTGTTGAGGTAAATTGCATCAAAAATAACTTTTTGGGGATCGTTTCCTTTATAGTGAATAATTGGGACTTGAGTTAAACTGGCCAGCTTCAGTTGTTCATTGTTCTTCACCAACTTTAGTTTAAATTCAGGATCAGAAGCTGACTCTGGCTGGTTGAGTACTCCCACACAAGTAACTTTATTCGGATCAAGAGAAAGTCGGAGACGTCTTGCTAGTAACCTGATAGAGTCAAATTTAAAGGAAAAATCTATTAATAGTATATTTGGCTTTTCTGCAATTATCTCGGGAACCAATTTGGCCACTAAGTCTTCCTCATCTTCATCTAAAAAAAGTGTTGTTAAGAGAATTAGAGTTGGATCATAATATTTACTTAGGGTTTCGAATACTCCTTTAGTAAATAATTTGTCTTTACCAATGTAAACAATCTTTAGTGATTCCATGTATGTATTTTCCTTATAAAAAGCATTTTTTGATACCTTCAAGTGGCTTTCTAAAGTTTCCTTTAGAGTATTTTTTATCCAGTCTTTCGATTATACTTTTACAGGTACTTTTCTTGCAGCCGGCTTCATAAAACTGATGAACAAAATCTTCAGCTAATATAAAAATGCAAGAAAGAGGTGAAATATTAGTAGCGAAAAGGCCTCTGGGGAAACCACTTCCATCTGGTCGTTCATGATGATCTCTGACTATAGATTCAATATCAGGCGGCAAATTATTCGATTTAGCAATTAGATTGAATGCATCTAAACTATGGTTTTTAATAGTCTTAATATCACGCCAACTCAGGTCGTCAAATTTGTCATCATTTAATTCGTCTATTAATGCCAATTCTTCATTTTCTAATGTTATATCGTGGAGGATTGATGCAATACTAAGTTTTTTTAGTGTAGAATCTGAACTCCAGTTCATTTCTAAGGCAATTGCACAAGAGACATAGATTAACAATTGGCTATGTTTATAAAGATAATTACCTTCTTTTTTTAATTTGTCGACAAACTTTAATAAATGATCATTCTCATTTAATATGCACATACAAGAATTGACAGTGTCATCTATTGTTTCCACTACAATGGAACTAAGGCCTAACTCATTTGTAATTTCGTGAATAAATGAGATCGAGGTATACTCCGTTTTCAATAAATTTGTTTTATTCTGAGTTGCAAGCATTGACCCGAGCAACTTAGAGTAATGCCTACAAAACTCGAAATAGTCTTCTTGTAAAACATAGAGAGTGGTAATACCTTTTTTTATATATTTCTGTATCTGCTCATTATCATATAAATCGTTTTTTCCTATAATTTTAACGAACTTATTGTCACCGAGTTTTATGTAAACATCGCAAACAACTGAATTGACTGCCTTGAATCTAATAGATCTAATGGGGTAGTAATTTGTTGACGATCTATTACTTGAGATTCCAATAATTTCTTTAGTCTTGCTTACTATTGACCTTGGTGAAGCGTCGCGATTGTAGTAAACATTTGGTGGTAGATTTAGAATACAGTCTTCTTTAAGATTTGTATTTTTTGAGTATAATAAAATTGGAGATTCGTCCCAATTGTTAATTATATATTCTTCAAACCTTAAGATTTGATCTTTATCTTTGTCAACATTAATGATGCATATTTCAATATCAGTGTTTTCCTCCTTACTGCGTATCCATTCATCTAAATTTTCGACATAAATAAACTCTGTAGCCAGTTCTGATTTAATTTCATATACAATTTCTGTTTTAATATCCAATGTATTCCCTAAAAATAGTATTTTCATTTAACGTATTTCTCATTTTTTGAGTTAATCTTCATTCCGTACTTTCTTAGAATTGTTTTCAAGACCTTAATACTGATTGGTTTTGAAATAAAATCATCCATACCTGCATCTAGGCACCTATCAATATCTTCCTGAAAAACATTCGCTGTTAATGCTACAATTATTGGACGTCCTTCCGCATACTCTTTATTTATAATCTGTGTTGCTTCAATTCCTCCCATACGGGGCATTTGCATGTCCATAAAAAGAAGATCATATTTTTTGTACACTAACGCTTCGATAGCTTCTTTACCATCAAAGGCAAACTCTGATTGATATCCTAGTTTTAGGAGAATTGCTGATAACAATTTTCTGTTGATAGCGCTATCCTCGACAATTAATATTTTAAGAGGATAATTTTTACCTAATTGAAAGGTAAAGTCACCGCTTACTTCTTTATCATTACTAAGCTTTGCTTTGTTGCCCACTTTTTTTGTGATTGTGAAAGTGAAGGTGCTTCCTTTTCCTAAGTCGCTATGGACAGATATCTTGCCTCCCATTAGGGAGGTTAATTTCTTGCAAATGGAAAGTCCAAGGCCTGTTCCTCCATACTTTTTTGTTATTGTACTATCAGCTTGAGTAAACTCATTAAATAGTTTGCTTTGTATATTTTTTGCTATGCCTATCCCTGTGTCTTTAACCTTAATTTCTAGAAGATCATCATTGCTAACATTAACTTCAATTATGACTTCGCCTTGATTAGTAAACTTCAAAGCATTGCCAATTAGGTTAACTATAATCTGCCTAAGCCTTACCGGGTCAGATACGATTATCTCAGGAACTTTACTGTCAATATTCACTTCAATTGATAAGTTTTTTTCTTTTGCCATGTGTTCAAAAATTGAGAGTATATTTTTAAAAAAAGAAGTTACTTCAATTGCAGATTCTGCAATATCTAATTTCCCAGCTTCAATTTTTGAAAAGTCTAAGATGTCGTTTATTATGCTTAGAAGGCTTTCTCCGCAGTCGCTAATCGAATCTATATAATCTTTTTGTTGATCATCAAGTTTTGTGTCTTGTACCAGTTTTGTCATCCCGATGATGCCATTCATAGGGGTTCTTATTTCGTGACTCATATTAGCAAGAAATTCAGATTTTATTTTTAGTGCTTTCTTAGCTTCAGCATTTGCAAAAAAAAGCTTTTGTTCGGTCTCTTTTTGTTTTGTAACATCAAAGATTGCTCCATCGAGGCTTTGAAGGTCACCTTTTCGATCAAAGTTTCCCCGACCTTTTTCAAGAACGTGTTTAACATTATTCTCCTTGTCTATAATTCGGTAGCGCAATGAATACGTTTTTTTATTTTTTATTGACTCAAGTATAATTCTTTCAACTCTTGTTTTATCATCGGGATGAATTATACTTGCAAAGGTTCTTACTTTGTCGTTGATGAAGTCTTTGGGGAGATACCCTGATAAATGTTCAATTTCATCTGAGATAAACTCCATCGTCCAATCTTTGTTGTAACTGCATCTGTATAGTACACCGGGAATATTATTATAAAGTGATGTTTGGAACTCATCGCTTTTAAGCAGGTTCGTACGAGTACGATATAAAGCAATTGCTAAAATACAGATGATCAAAATTAATAGAATAATAATATATGCCAAAATCATTTAGTACCAAATTATATAGTTTTTTATCTTAAACAAATCGGTATTCTTAGAAAATTGTTGAATGAATTTTAGTGAAGTTATCAACCAGTTCCCATGTCTGAAATATCAATATGGACTCTTGGTTACGGCGGCAAAGTACTGAATCAATACAGTTGGGAATATTAATCGAATTAAGACAAATGCCTTTGAATTATTATCCGTAATTATCATGACAACCTTTGAGGTCAGTTTATAAACTATATGAATGGGTAACCAATGTAGAGGCTATTAATTATAAATTAATTAACCAAGAAATATTAAAGATAATTCTTTAATATTCGATAATGGTAAGTGTGTTTAGTATTCCTATCCGAATAAGGTGTTGTTTTGAATAGAAAATTTAGGAGATTGTATGGGCTTGCTAATTGTTGAAGATGACTCTGATGTTTGTGAAAGCATTTGTGTTACTTTAAAGAATACTGACGGTTTTGATTATGAAATATTTGTCGCTACAGATATGTTTCAGGCCATGAGTTTATATTCGGACAATACTACTATAAAAGTTGTTTTAACGGATATAAAAATCGAAGGCAAGAGGCTTAATGGGCTCGATCTAGTTAAAGTGTTTAGGAAAAATAATATTACTATCCCTATTATTATTTTTACTGGCTATGATACACTTGACTTTCGCAAAGAGGCTTATATTTTAAACGTTATTCACTTTCTCAAAAAGCCTGACGACCTTGATAAGATATCTCATATTGTTAAGTCTCTTATTCATGAAAATATTTAATTTAGGTTTCCATCGAAGCACAAATATTACTTAAAGTGACCGGCGCTGAAATCATTGAAAATCAGAAAATGCATCTTTAAAAGCATTAATAATAGCTTTGTAATTTCCCGTCGAATACCTATCAACTACTTTATCAATTAGGGGACGTATTTTTCGGGGATTAAATGCTATAGCATATAGCCCCACGCTAAATTCGTGGCTCATATTAAAAATACATTCCATTTGGCTAATATGTAGAGAAGAAATATTTCGAGGGTAAGATTCTTCACCTTTTCCTTCGTGATGGTGAGCAATTATTTTTAAAACGTCCTCTGATATTTTTGTTTTATTTGAAAGTTGTTCAGCAAGTCGTGGTCCATGATTAAGAATTTCTTCTCTCAATGTTTTTGGGCAATTTTCAATCTCTTTCAAGGTATTTGTTTCATACTTTGCAGTGTCACCACTGGAAAACCCTAAATCATGGAGCATTGATGCTACTGCAAAAGCTTGAAGTGTCTTCATTGTTTTCCAGCCTTTTTTTTCGGCTACCATTGTACAAAATACTGACGTAAGGTAACTATGTCCATACAAGAACATACTTTCGTTACCTTTAAACTTTAAAAGGAGATCATTAATCTCATTATCTTTACTTAGTTCTTTTAAACTTTCATCTATTACTTGATGGACTTCTTTTATTAAGCTCTGGCTAATTCCAAAATCAATAAGAAATGAGTGTATTACTTGATTAGCTTTCTGAACAAAATCCTCGTTTTCAGTATGCATATTTTTTGATATAAGTGACCCTCGAAAAAGGTCATTACATTTGGAGTAAAAGTCATCTTTTAAAACGTAAAGGTAGGCAACATCTTTTTCTTGATATCCTTTCAATTTGCTGACATTTATTTCATCATCTTCTATAAATAACTTAAGAAATCTTTTTTCAGTGATTTTAATATAAAAGTGACAAGGATTTCGAGAGAGAGTAAGTATCAAGTTAATATTTATTGGAATAAACTCTTGATTTGGGTCCTCTTTTCCATATAGCTCATCAAAAAGAAAACTTAATAGTTCAATTCGTTTAGGTTCCTCTTTAAAGACAAGGCATCTTTTTAACCTATTGACCATAAACCATTGATTAGGCCAGTCTAAAAGTTCACCACACTGCAGTTTTTACTTACACCTTCTCGTTCTATTTTGACAAATTCTTTAGGTGTTAAATAATTAAGTGAGCTATGAATTCTTTCTTCATTATATTCTTTTCTCCATTTTTCAATAAGTATTTTTGCTTCTGCCAAGCTTGAAAACCAATGTTGATTTAAACATTCATCCCGAAACGTGCCATTAAAACTTTCAATAAATGCATTGTCTGTTGGTGTCCCAGGCCTAGTAAAATCCAATTCGATACCTTGGTTATAGCTCCATTCCATCATGGCCTTAGAAGTAAATTCTGGCCCGTTATCAACTTGTATTCGTTTTGGTTTTCCATGCTTGATTATTAATTTATCTAATTCTTTTGTGACAACCTCTCCTGAAATCGAATGATCAACATAAATGCCAGGACAAAATCTTGAGTAGTGATCAATTACAGTTAATGAACGAAGCTTTCTTGCATTTGTGAGTGAATCTGAAACGAAGTCCATTGACCAAACGTCTCTCGACTTAGCAGCGTTAGCTTTTACAATTCGTGGGTAATATTGTTTTTTCTTTTTTCTCTTTAAACGGAGGGAAAAACCTTGTTCTTTATAAATTCGTTGTGTTCTTTTCCTATTAACAACAAGTCCTTCCTTATTTAAAAGAAAATGAACTCGAGGATATCCATACCTGCGATACCGCTCTACGAGTGCCGTCATCCTCTTGATAATTTCGACATCATTTTTATGCAACGTTAATTCATATCGAATTGTTGAGCGATTGATTTCTAAAACTTTACATGAACGTCTTTCACTGACCCCAAACTTATTAGTTAGCATGATAGATGCTTTTCTTTTTTGTTTGGGGTCTAGAAGTTTCCCTTAGCAACCTCCTTGAGCAT
>Ga0233440_1003811_pt1 | contig 11040 bp, 9 predicted proteins | sample SI_123_September_5_FD_182791 | JGI IMG/M metagenome (GOLD analysis project Ga0233440, IMG submission 182791) | Seawater microbial communities from Saanich Inlet, British Columbia, Canada - SI_123_September2016_120_MG | ecosystem: Environmental > Aquatic > Marine > Inlet | place: Canada: British...
ATCGCTGCCACATAAAAATAACTTACTAAAATCCAAATTCTTGACCAACATGGCTGATAAAAATAATCTTACAAATGCTACGTAATCATTCCAAAAGTTTAATCTAAATGAAAACCCAAAATCTACACCCTTATAGCGCAACAAATCCTTTCCATTTTCATCTAAATTCCATCTAGCAAAATAATCATATATGCGATAATTATTACTCTCCATAGAGTCTGTATCAACCAAATGATCAAAATACTCTACACAACCTCTATTGGATTCAATATATTTATAAAGCTCCAAATCGTAAGTTAGCACAAGATCAGAGGATGGACTGTATCCCTCCAGTTTTAAGGATTCCCAAATAGCCATATTATCAATAATATAAATATTTCTAAAACATTTAACTTGCAAGCCCATCTAACTCTCTCTATTTTTTATTTGATAAATAGAATTAATTAACTCCATTCGTGTTAGTCCAAAAATTGATGGAAACAACAAAGTTCCTATGATCACAATCACCGTATATAAAAAGCCATCAAAAACAACACCCAACAAACCATCACCAATTAACCATGGCGATAAACTCACAAGATACGCAATCGTAACAAAAAACAACACCACGACTAACTGATGCTTTAAAAAAGGCATTAGCTTCACTTTTAAAAAATGCACAATAAAATATAATTGGATATTTACCCCAATCAACTGCCCAAGAAGCATTTTCCAAGCAAACCCTTCCGCTCCCATCTCTAATTCATAAACAAAAATGTAGCTAAAAATCAAGCCTATGAAAGAAGAAGCAAGACTTATGTCTCTATATTTCCGTGTATTTTCTATCGAGAAAAAGAGTGAACTATTTAACTGTCCATAAGTTTGATGTATAGGATAAAAAGCCATTATCATTAATACAAAATAAGCATCCTTAAATTCATCACCCACAAATATGTCGAGCAAAGCTTCACTCTGGTATGCAAGAAAAACGCCAAAATAAGCCGCTAAGGCATATAACATTGGAGTATATCTTTCAAAAAGTTTCTTTATATTCTCGATATTATGCTCAGCAAAAGACTTAGAGAACTCCCTAGCTATAATTTGAGTCATTGCACCAGTAAACAAAAAACACATTGCAGCGATTGAATAAGCAATACCATAAAAACCCGTTTGGATAGACCCACTTACATATTGAAGGAGCCAAATATCAAAAATTGCAACTAATATTGCTACAGAGTTAAACACAAACAATGGTGAGGCGTAATTATAGAACTCACGCGCCAAAGCCTTATACTTTACTTTCGCCAGCAATATATTGCTTGTAATAATCTCTTTTTTTACAAACACAATGGTAATGATTGCTAAAAATGAAATTAACGAAATAAAATTAAAATAAAAGTATGATGTTAAGTCAAAATCAACAAAAGAGATCATAAAAAACAAAAGCAGAAGCGATAAAAACTTATGAATTATTTTTATAATTTCAACTGATACCGTTAATACATAAGCATCAGATATCTTGATGTATATTTGTGTCAACCATGTAAAAAAACCAAAATATACGCCAAGATAAAGGTATTTAATCTGAATATCAGGGAAAATAGCGCCATTTAAATCAAAAACATAAACGCCCTCTACTCCTAAATATAAAAACACTAATATTATTAAAGAGAATAATGCATAGGCCTTGATCAATTCCTTTCTATCCGCGTTCGCCGAAAGTTTTGTAAAAAACGCAGTTGAAGTGCCCGCATCTAAAAATGCGGTAACTTGGGAAAACATTTGTTGAATAAAACTAAACTGACCAAAAGCAGTCGCCCCCAATGCGTTTGGAACTATTGCAACTAAAACAATACCTGTAGCTCCAGTTACAATGCTAGATAATAATTTTACGATATATCTTTTCTTCAGGCTGTGTACTGAATTCATTGCAAATTAGCCTATCTAAAACATTCCTGCTAAAGATTCTACATCTTGCCTATCACCATTTAATGCCTTTTCATACATTTCATGCAATGATCCAAGATACTCATGCTCAGATTTTAAATATATAATTCTGTTTTTTTTATTCACTTTAAGATGATTTTTTATATTGTCAGGAGTGAGATCTATGCCAAAATTATCAATTTTTTTTGAATATAAGATATTATCTAAAATCATATCTCCAATTGATTCAGTAAAATGACTTGAATCCCAATAGTTTTTCATAGGTGTCCGGACTGCCTCAGTTGTGATTAAGTTGTATCCAGAGAAATCTGTTAAGGTCACCTTGCTCTTATTGGTAATATCCGTTATATACTCTTTCCATTTTTCAAATTCTGGCTGTAGGCCTACTGCATTAATACCTTCACCATCTAATGATGCATGTGCAGGAGAAATATACAGCTTCAAATCAATATTATGCTTTTTACATATTTTAATTATTTCTTGAAAATCATTCAATGACTCTTGATCCAAAGCCATCTTAGAGTAATATAAAGTATCTTGCGGCCTAGTAGTTAGAAATATCCAATTAGTATTTTTGTGTAATTTTTCATAGTTCTTCAATTTATAAAAAACCTGATCTCCTGGCCTATAGCCATTAGCCAAGAATTCTTTTCTTTTGTTTTGATTGGCACTAATTTTAATTGTTTTAATAGAATCTTTTAGAGCTGACATGGTGAACAACGTCTTAAAATAAACATCAAAATAATTTATCCTCCTTCCAATCATTGTTTTATCATAAGTAACGTTCAATCTTTGATACTTATTAAACATAAAATAATCCAAGCCTAAAATTAAATACTCGATTTTTGAATTAATAACCGCATGTTTCAAATATTGCTTAATTTCTTTAATTCTTGCCATATCCAAACCATAGTTGTACACCGGTAGAAAAGATTTTTCTTTAATGTACTCAGGGTTAACTCCATCATGCACCCGTGAAGACCCCATTATTATAGTTTTTGGCTTTCTCAAAGATATTTCGATGGATTTTACGTATCTAATTTTACTCCTAACCCCTTCTTTTTGTTGATTGAACCCCTGTAATTCTATAGTTCTAAATAATCCATATGGATCAACGATATAGTTAAATATACCCACCCCCATCATCAAAGACAATGTAATATAGAAAAATAATACAATCTTTTTCTTATTATGCATATAATTATTTAAAAATTAAAGTACAAAAATTCTGAGTGCTTACTTAAAGATAACAATCCAGCCGCAAAAAGGATACCCATATAGCCAGTTATTATTAATCCCTTTAAAGGGGGTGATTGAATCAATGTAATTGAATTTCTAAAAGTCAATGCCAAGATAAATGAAAGAACTATGTAGATACCTGAAAAAATATCGCCATTAATATTATCAAGAAACCTACCGAAAAATATTCCGTAACCATCCAATAAAGGCATGGTAGCTAAAAAACTAGGTAACACAACATCACCCAAACTAAACATTGACCCTAAAACCTTAACAGCATCATCCCACTCTTTAGCTCTAAAAAACACCCAGGCAATATTTACAAAATTAAAAGTAATAAACCAGGCAAGCCAAGTCCAAAGTTTGAAGCCCGTCTTCTCCCATAATCTCTGAATGATTAAAGCCAATCCGTGCAAAAACCCCCAAAATACAAAAGTCCAGCCAGCACCGTGCCAAAGGCCGCCTATTACAAAGGTCGCCATTAAGTTGTTATACGTCCTAAAACTACCTTTTTTATTGCCACCGAGGGGTATATATACGTAATCTCGTAAGAACCTGCTTAAGGTGATATGCCACCTTCTCCAGAAATCTTGTATGTTAGTTGCTTTATATGGACTATTAAAGTTAACAGGAAGTCTGATATTAAATAGTAAAGCTAAGCCGATTGCCATATCTGTATAGCCACTAAAATCAAAATACAGTTGGAATGTATATGATAAAGATGTTATCCATGCCTCAAATAAATTTAGAGTTGTTGCTACATCAAAACCTTGGGTTGCCCACACTGCAAACGTGTCAGCAATGACAACTTTTTTGAATAAGCCAATTGAGAATATAAATAGACCCATTGCAATATTTCTGTAATTTTTAACCTTGTTTCTTGTCTTTGCAAATTGTGGCATCATTTCTTTATGATGAACAATTGGGCCGGCAATCAATTGAGGAAAAAATGTTACAAATAGTGCGTAGTTTAAGAAGTCATATTCTTTAGTTTCTTGTCTGTAGCTATCAACTAAATAAGCTATTTGTTGAAAGGTAAAGAATGAGATTGCCAATGGCAATGCTAAATTTAATAGTTCGGCATTGGAATTAAAAGCAAGATTAAAATTTTCTATTAAAAAATCAGTATATTTGAAATAACCAAGCAGTGAAAGATTAAAAACAATACCAAATATTAGAATTGATTTTCTCCCCCCCCCCGCACTGTCTTTATTATTGCAAGCTTTGTTGAGACTTCTGCCAGCGGTATAATTAAATACCATTGACGCCAGTATGATTGGCAAGTAGGAGATATTCCACCAACTGTAGAAGAATAGACTGCTACATACTAAAAAACCCTTTGAAGCCTCTGTAAGTCTTCTATGGTTGAGATAAAAATATATAAAAAAGGTTATCGGTAAAAAAACAAAGATAAACTCATACGAGTTAAAAAGCATACTCTATTTACTTTTTAGAGAGAAGTGTCTCATCTAAAATTAAATACTTAAGTCCTGAATTCTCAAAAACGTGAATCGCATCAGCAATATCATTCACCACTGGTAACCCGTGTAAATTATAGCTCGTATTCAACAAGGCGCCTATTCCAGTAATTTTAGAAAACTTCTCTATCAAGTCGTAATAATTTTCATTTTGATCTCTTGTTAATATTTGAGGTCTAATTGTTTCATCATAAGGGTGTGTTCCCGCCTTAATGTCTTTTAAAAATTCTTTTTTACTATCCATAGCTACGGCCATATATCTAGATTCAAACCCTTTTGGATTGAACAAATATTTCTCCTCATATGTATCTAGTACGGTTGCAGCAAATGGCATCCAAAAATCTCTTCCTTTAATCAACTCATTAATATGTTGAATAATTAATGGATTTGACGGATTGGCCAAGATACTCCTATTGCCCAAAGCCCTTGAGCCAAACTCCATTTTTCCAACAACCCGAGCAATTACTTCGCCATCAGCTAATAATTGAGCGATTTCTTCATTCTGAACTCTTGTTATTTTATATTCTTCACCTAGATTCTTCTTCTCAATATACTCTAGCACCTCTTCTTTAGAATTCTCAGTGCCTAAATACAAATCTTTTAATGGCTTGTTGTCGGTATCATTTTCATGATTTGCAAAATAACATGCGCCAATACTTTGCGACTCGTCTGAAGACGAGCCCGCAACAAACAAATCCTCAACACAATCCAAATCTCCCAAGGCTTTATTTGCCTTGACATTCATTGCAACACCACCACTAAATACAAAGTTATTTATTTTTAGCTCATTAGCTGTCCTAATAAATAACTCTACAAGCATATTTTCTGTATATTTTTGCAGCCCTCCTGCAATATTATCAAATCTAAAATATTTTAATTTCTCATTTAAAAACTCATATAAGTTATCAGGCCTTGAATCACGCACAATACGCAGCCCATCAAATTTCAACAAACCATCAAAGACCTTTACAACTTCATTAGCATATTTATCTTTTGCATATGGCGCCATACCCATAACTTTAAACTCATGTTCAAGAGGCTTCATTCTTAAATACAATGTAACCATGCGATAAAGTCTAGCTATATCGCATTCAGCACTATCAGCAATTAACTCAAATTTATTATTTTCTATCTTCCAAATAGTTTGATTTCTTCCATCTCCATAAGCATCAATAGTTATTCCAATAGTCTTATTTTTTCTATTTGGGTTTGCATAATATCCATACATTACATGGCAAGTATGATGGTCATAAAACTTAACTTTTTCCTTGTCTACACCTATAAAAGTAGCAACATCATCTATAACAATATCTGTAATGCTTTTTTGCAGCTTGTCACTTTCTAACTCAAAAAAACTATCTGGAACATTGTAGAAGCACTCTTCGCTATTAAACTTTTTCTTGAAAACATCTTTAGCGTAGTCTTTTGGATATGGATTACCAGATAGTTTTGGCTTCCAGTAATATTCCATCATATCAATATAATCAGAGATCTCAAATACCGCATCTATCGGGTACTTTATATTATTTAGATCCGTCCTCTGCACAGTTGACATCGCAATAATGTCAATATTTACATTATTCAAGTTATATTTTTTCAAAATATAACTTACTGAATTCTTTGGAAATCCTTTTTCATTTTTTCGCTTTGTAAACCTTTCCTCTTGAACTGCGCATACTATCTCTCCATCAATAGATAGCGCTGCTGAAGAATTATGATCATCATATATACCTATTACTATCATTTTTTTTCCTTTAAGTTTTATTATTGTTTTATATGAGAAATTCTCACTAATTCCATTGCACTAAGTTGCAGTCATTTTCAATCATATATCTTCTAGCCTTTGGAAAGCCGTCACCAATAAAATTAAATAAGTTAGCTGTTGCGACGGCATTAACACCTCCCATGCTAATAGCCCTTAACAAATGTTTTTCATTTCCTGCGCCGCCAGCCACAATAAGTGGCATTTTAATTTCACTAGAAATTTTCTGAATTGTATCGATATCGTTGCCAAAGCCGGTGCCATCTTGTTTTATTGAATTTAGATACATCTCCCCAACATTTAAAGACTCTATGTGCTTAATATATAAATCTAACGGTGCGTCAATTTTTTGCATACCATTCTTGATAAATACATCTTGATTAATATAGTCAACTGATGCCACAACACTTTGCTTTCCGTAATGCTGAACAATCTCTTTAACCATATTAGGTTTTTCATACAGGGCACTATTTAATACAATCTTATCAGCACCATTTTCAAATAACATTTCAGCATCAGCGATTGAATTAACCCCCCCACCTGCCGCTATGGGAATAAAAACATCATCGACTAAACGATTCAATATAGTGGCAAATCTTTTTATATCCTTATCATCCCTAGAGGCATTTAAAACAACAATCTCATCCAGAGAAAATGCAATATCTTGCAATCTATAATTCTTCTCTAGCCAATCTATATTTCCAACTTTTTGCAATCTAAAATTACGGCTTTGATTAAAAAAACCATCCTCATAAATTAAAGTGAATATTATTCTTTTCCTAAGCACTAAAATAATTCCAAAAAATTCTTTAACACACCCAAACCATTCTTTTGGCTAAGTTCTGGATGAAATTGAGTGCCTGCAATATTACCCCTCTCAAAACTAGCAACAAAGCTTTCATCATAATCGCAAAAGCTTTGCCCAATATCTGAATTAGCTGTCATTTTATGACTGTGGACAAAATAAAAATCTAAAGTATCTTGCATATCTTTATAGAGTAATGACGGGTGCTTTAAAGCAACTTGATTAAAGCCTACATGAGGAACTGTGACGTTTTCATCATCAAAAACATCAACAACTCCATCAATAAAGCCTAGCCCCTGATTAACCCCATCTTCATCACTAGATATTCCTAATAACTGCATACCCAAGCAAATTCCCAGCACTGGTTTTTCTTGTTGCATGATTAGTTCATTTAGAGTTGCATCTAAACCCCTACCCTTAATAAGCTTCATTGCACTTCCAAAGGAACCAACACCAGGCAATATAAACTTATCAGCTTTACTTAGCTCTTTCTCATTGGAACTAATAACAATATCTCGAACATTAATATATTTAAGTGCGGAGGCAATTGACCGCATGTTCCCCATTCCGTAATCAACGATAGCTACTTTCACACAAATACCTAATATAAGAAATCTTGAGCAACATCAAACTTAGGTTGCCATACCCCATCTTTCTTTTCAAACAAATCCTTATTAACGTACTTATCCAATACGGTATCAAATTCATCTTTTGTCATTTGATAATAAGCAAGATAAGTCTCAATCAACTCCTCTGGATAGGCATTATCATACATTTTTACTAAATTTATCGCCTGATCTCTAGTCATTGCACCCCTTCTAATCTCAATTCCGGCATCTTGAGTAGCTCGACCAAATCCAAATTTAAGGTACATTAAGTATGCGTGTAATGAATATAACGCCTGATCATTTTGAGAAAAATTTGTAAATGTATCTTGATTTCCTTCGTCTTTTTCAATAAGCCCGCAATGGTCTTTTGCAACAATATAGTTTCGATATGAATCCCATGCTTCATAATAAGACCAATGCGTAAATGATAAGCCTATTTCAGATATTTCTTCTTCTGTAGGAAACTGAAAAAATGCCAAATCTGCATCACTTATATCTCCATCAGCTTTAATTCTATCAAAAACCTTTTTATGCCCGCCCTCAAGATAAACTTTCTTCATATATTCTATATCATATAGTGACTTATTTTTACTTTCAGTTGATCCACCATATTCAACCTCTCCATCTTCTCCATAAAAAATTAATGGTATTTTAAAGCTAATAGCTGTTTTAATAACAGCAGTCATTATTGCAATTAACCAGCCGTAATAAGGAAACCCTTTTTCAATAAATCCATATTTATTTAATCTATCCAATACAATTGGGTTGCAAGATATATGTATATGATTGTAACCAGACTGTATAAAATTAGTAAGATTCTGATCGCCAACTTCTAACGATAACGCAGGTTTAACGGTTATAGCCAAAGGATTCATTCCATATTTATGCTTTAATTGATGTGCAACATAAGAGCCATCTTTACCACCACTTACAGGAACAATACAATCAAAGTTACCATTAGTTGACCTATATTTATCCAGTAGGCTTATAAGTTCTCCTTCTCTTGGCTTCCAATCCATTGTTTTTTTCTCTTCTAGCCACTGACAAGCATTGCAATAACCTCTATCATCAAATGTAATTCGAGGTCTAGTTGACATGTTTAAACAACTCTTACACCAAAATATTTCTTTTTTACACATATCTTTTTTCCTTATTATTAAAGGGTAAATCCATCATCAACTATGATATTTTGCCCATTTATGTGGTTGCTCATATCACTAAGTAAAAAGATTAATGTTCCATTTAAATCTTTTGGATCGAGCATGCCTTTAGTTGAGCACTGTTGATTATATCTGTCCAAGAATTCTTTTGGCTGTGCATCCAAAATTCCACCAGGGCTTATTGCATTAACTCTAATGTTTTTCCCTTTAAAGTATTTAGCCATATATTTAGTTAAATGCAGCATGCCCGCTTTAATAGCGGCATACTCCACAGGCATCGTCATTTCTGTATTGTCATATATTTCAAATTTTGGTGCTATGACTCCATAAATTGAAGATATATTAATGATATTTCCATACCCTTGTTTTTGAAAATACAATGAAAACAACTGAGATGGAATAATACAGCCACCTAAATTCATCCCTAAATTCTCAACAAAATCATCATATTCCACATCAAAAAAATGTCTGCCATAATTTTTGTTTCTCGGATAAGCGTTGTTAATTAAAGCATCTATTTTCTTATATTTATAATCTACATAATCAATACATTCTTGTAGCGAATCTTTAGATGTAACATTAAGTTTAAATACGTCAATTTTTCCACTAGGAAATGTTTGTGCTAATTCTTTAACAGTATATTGCATTCTCTCTTCATCAATATCAGCAATCACAGCTATACCACCCTGACTCATTACCGCTTTAGCGAACTCTTGGCCAATTAATCCGGCACCGCCTGTAATTACAACTACCTTTCCATCTAGTAACATTAATCGTCCTCGTTAAAAGTGTTATTTAATATTGACTCTGCAAAATTAAAATCGTACATATCATCTATATCAACTGCTCTATGCTTTGGAACTTCAATGCTTGTTACCATTCCATCAAATAAATTGTTATTCTTCATAATAAATTCTACATTGGCAACATAAACCACTGTAGTAATATCAAAAACTTCCGGCGCATCTTGGCGTCGAGAGATTGAATTAACAGGCTTGTTCACCAATTCGATTAAATTATTACTCGATTTCTTCACCATATTAAAATATGGACTACGACTTGCAGGGGTAATTGCAATACAAATATCTGCACCAATATCAGATCTTTTATATATTGCAGACTCCACATCTTTAACACTTCTCAATGGACTTGTTGCCGGCAAACTAATAAATTCTTCAAAATCTCCGTAACGCTTTTTAACCCAACTGATTGCATGCTGCCACGCCTCCCATTCTGGACTATCATCTTGTGCTAATTCAACCGGTCTATCAATAACAATGGCCCCAATAGATCTTGAGACTTTTGCAATATCATCATCATCTGTAGATACAAACACTTTGTCGATACCAGAAGTTTGCAATGCTACCTCTATAGAATACTGAATAAGTGGTTTTCCTAGTAACGGCTTAATGTTCTTTCCAGGTAGGCCTTTTGATCCTCCACGTGCAAATATAAAGGCATAGGATGTCATTGCTTAACCCCTTGAATTGCACAGCTTTTAACGCTTTCAATCAACTCTATAGTTTTTGTAGCCTGCTCTAAATCAATACTTGAATTCTCACGCCCTGCAACTAAATCTAAAAAATCTGTCAACAAAGAAAGGTACATCTGATTGGAATCCCAGTCCGGTTCAGAAAACAAACATACGCCACCTTCTCTTGTATGTAACTTAATTGTATTGCTTGGTAAGTTCCAGTCTAACCTTCCTTTTTCACCAATAAAGCTACACGTTCTACTTGCTTTTTTTTGCAAAAAATCTAGATGAATATTGCAGACTGTCCCAACATCTGACACTAAAACCACATCTGCCAACTCTTCGACTTCTAAATTTAACTCTGATGAGGACCTTAGCTGAGCATACTGCACTTCCATTGATCCTAATAGCCATTGAATGTAATCAATTTCATGACTTAGCTCCAATAAAGCTCCACCCCCAAGACTTTTTTTAGCAGAAACAGAATTTTTATAATCTTTTGATGGTCTCCAATCTGGCAAATACTGCCCAACACTTACGAATGCATTGTAGATATTTCCTATTATATTTTGCCCCAACAGTTCTTTC
>Ga0233440_1003822_pt1 | contig 11019 bp, 11 predicted proteins | sample SI_123_September_5_FD_182791 | JGI IMG/M metagenome (GOLD analysis project Ga0233440, IMG submission 182791) | Seawater microbial communities from Saanich Inlet, British Columbia, Canada - SI_123_September2016_120_MG | ecosystem: Environmental > Aquatic > Marine > Inlet | place: Canada: British...
TATGGCTGGTTAATTGCAATAATGACTGCTGTTATCAAAACTGCTACTAACTTTAAAATACCATTAATCTTTTATGGAGAAGATGGAGAGGTTGAATATGGTGGATCAACTGAAAGTAAGAATAAGTCACTATATGATATAAACTATATGAAGAGAGTTTATCTTGAGGGTGGGCATGAAAAAGTTTTTGATAGGATTAAAGCTGATGGAGATATAAGTGATGCGGATTTGGCATTTTTTCAGTTTCCTACAGAAGAGGAAATATCTGAAATAGGCTTATCATTTACGCATTGGTCTTATTATGAAGCATGGGATTCATATCGAAACTATGTTGTTGCAAAAGAGTACTGCGGCTTAATTGAAAAAGAAGATGGGAATCATGACACTTTTACGAATTTCTCTCAAAATGATCAGTCATTATATGCTTTTCATGCTTATATGATGTATCTTAAGTTTGGCTTTGGGAGGGCTACACAGGACGCGGGCATTGAAATACGAAGAGGAGCTATGGTAAGAGATCAAGCAATTAATTTAGTTAAATTGTACGACAATGCTTACCCACATGATTTAATAGATACTTATTTAGAATATTATAAAATGACAAAAGAAGAATTTGATGCAGTGCTTGATAAGTATGTAAATAAAGATTTATTTGAAAAAATAGATGGAATATGGCAACCCAGATTTATTGTCGGAGAAGAATTTAGTATATGAAGTTAGTCATCATTGATTATGGAATGGGTAATATGAAATCTATAAGCAGCGCCTTTAAATATTTAGGTGTAGATGAGATAGTGACTTCCGACAAATATAAAGATATTAAATCAGCCGATAAATTACTTTTGCCTGGAGTTGGTTCTTTTGTAAATGCTATGAATAAAATTAAAGATTTAGCATTAGATGAAATATTAGGTGAGGTTGTTTTAGAAGATAAAAAGCCAATATTAGGCATATGTCTTGGTATGCAGTTACTTTGTAATAGCAGTGAGGAAGATGGAGGTGCCCAAGGTCTCGGTTATGTTGATGCTGAATGTAGAAAGTTCAGTAAAGAAAATCTAAAAGTGCCTCATGTGGGGTTTAACCAAGTTAATTCAAATCCAAATACAAAACTTTATGATGGATTAAATGAAGAGAATGATTTTTATTTTACTCATAGTTATAAATTACAAAGCAATTATGATATAAATCAATCTATCTGCCATTATGGAGAAGATTTTATAGCATCATATGAGATAGATAATATGGTTGGTACACAATTTCATCCAGAGCTTAGCCAAACTAATGGTTTACAACTATTGAAAAATTTTATTGACAAGTTTTTAGATGCTTAGGAAGAGAATAATCTTTACATTAATTTATGAAGATGGAAAATTTAATCAAAGTAGAAATTTTAGACTCCAAAAAGTTGGAGACATAAATTGGCTTGAAAGGAATTATAGATTCAAGGATATAGCATTTTCTTTAGATGAATTGATAGTTCTAAACGCTTCTAAAGAAGAAAAAAAGATAGAAGAGTTTGCCAATATATTAGAGAGACTTGTGGATGATGTGTTTATACCCGTAGCATCAGGTGGCGGAGTTGGTAGTGTTGATGATGCTAAATTACTATTCAATAGTGGAGCAGATAAATTAGTTTTAAATTCGTTGCTATATACAAACCCAGATGTTGTAAGACAAATTGTTAAGCAGTATGGTTCTCAAAGTGTAGTGGCAAGTATAGATTACAAAACTATAGGTGGAAATAGCCTAGTATTTATAAATGATGGCATGCAAAAAATAGATATAGCATTAGATCAATATATTGAATATGTTCAAAATTTAGGTGTAGGCGAACTTTATTTAAATTCTATTGAGAAAGACGGCACAGGTTTTGGATATGATTTTGATACTATTGATAAAGTTGCTAATACAATAAAAATACCTCTAATCATAGCAGGTGGCGCTGGTAATGAAAAGCATCTTATAAGTGGATTAGAAAATGACAATATAAATGCTGTTGCAACAGCAAATTTATTTAACTTTATTGGTAGCGGTTTACCCAGAGCAAGAAAATTGATTATTGAAAAGGGCATTAATATAGCAGAATGGAAATAGTAAAGAGAGAGATATGTGAGTATGCATTGCTTGCAAATAATATTGTGTTTGTCGATGGTGTGACTAGAACAGGCAAATCAATGCTAAACTTATTAATTGCATCATTGGACCGAGTTAGCCATCCTCAGTTTATTGAGCCACTTGAGCAGTTAATACCAATGTATAAAACTGGGCATGTAGACTTAAATGCTATTTCTTCCTTCATGAGGCTTCATTTAAATGAAAGAATCTACAATTACCAGTTATCAAGGAATCTTAATTTTAGACTTGACGATTTAACAAGTATACATAATTCATCAAACTCAAAAGAATTTATACGAAATTTATCAAAAACTGATGGTGATGATGTGATAAAAAACTTAACCTCATCAGATATAATTTACCAATTTCAAACTCATGATATTCTTACTCATTATGACATATATCTTAAGCTTGGTCTTAATACTAAATTAATTGAGATAATCCGTAACCCTATAGATACAATTCATTCATGGTTTAAACGTGGTTGGGGCAAACGATTTGATTTAGAAGACCCCAGAAGCGGCACCTGTCTTTTTAAGTATAAGAACAGAACAATTCCTCACTATGTCGTTGGGAGTGAGGATAAGTATTTAAAGCTGAATGAAATGGAAAAATGTGTGTTTATGCACAATAAGCTCATCAATGACTCTATCAAACAGTATGAGCTTTTATCTAAACAACAAAAGTCATTAATTCTATTGATTAAGTTTGAAGATTGTTTAGCTAGTCCTACAGCCGTAATTGATCGAATTAGTTTTTTCCTAAAGACAAATCCTACTGACGCAACTCATAAAGCATATATTGATGCTAGAGTACCTAGGGAAGTTAATGATAATGACCGGAGTATAAAATTGTCAGAAATTAGAGATAAGGTCAATGATAAACTTTACGAGGAAATTGTTATTTTAACTTCACTTTACGAACAATTTGCCTATGGAATGGAGGAATAGAATGCTTGTACAGCTCATAGGATTATCTGGCTCTTGTATAATTACGCATTGGTCGAGTATACATCTTGATTCAAAAAAAGTAGTTTTTATAGGTAAAGTTATCTTTAGAGAAATATAATGAATTGCACACATTACACCAAGGCAGGAATACTGCAAAATATCAAAGACAAGCTGTCTTTTTTTAATGTACCAAAATTAATAAGCTTTAATGTAGCACTGTATAAAGGAGGTAAAGTATCTGTTACAGATGAAATTCTATCTTTATCAAAAGATTCTTTGCTAATTATTCGATCCTCTGCAGCAGATGAGGATGGAGTTCTAAGATCCTCCGCTGGAGAATATGATTCTATTTTAAATATTCCTTCTAAGAATCAGAGTCAAATAACAAAAGGGATTGATAAAGTGATTTCGAGTTATGAGAAAAAACGCCTCTTGCATCCAGAGGATGAGGTAATCATCCAGGAGATGGTATTAAACACTACTATGAGTGGTGTAATCTTCACATACGACTTGAACACAGGTGCACCATATTATGTTGTTAACTATGATGATCAATCAGGTGTAACTGACATGGTAACCTCTGGCAACGGAGAATATGCAAATCGAACGCTTTATATTCATAGAAACTCAATAGATAAGCTAAAATCTGAGCGTTTTATAAAATTACTGCAGGCAGTTCAAGAGTTAGAGCAGGTAATGGATAGCAAGTTCTTAGATATAGAATTTGCATTAGATACGAATCTAACCCCGTATTTACTGCAAGTACGAGCAATCACCACACAGACAAACTGGAATAGGGAGGCATCAAAAAGAATTGATACAACTCTACAAGGTGTGCAATCATTTGTAATTGAACGCCTTAAGAGAGTTCCTGGCGTTTATGGGGAGACTACTGTCTTAGGGCAAATGCCAGACTGGAATCCTGTAGAAATGATCGGTAGGGCGCCCCGTGCCTTATCACTCTCACTCTACCAAACTTTAATTACTGATCATGCATGGAGTGATGCAAGGGCGATTATGGGATATACTATCCCCACAGGTCAACCATTAATGGTTATGTTAGCGGGGCAGCCGTTTATAGATACACGACTTAGCTTTCACTCTTATTTGCCCAATACAATACCTTTTAAAATAGCGGAAAAAGTGGTTGACCACTGGCTAGACCATCTTAGAATGTCGCCCGAACTACATGATAAGGTTGAGTTTGATATTGCAATTACTGCTTATAGCTTTGATATTGATGATAAGATTGAAAATTTGATTGGCGACTCACTGAATGACAGTGAAAAGATAGAATTTAAGCAAGCGCATTTGGAGCAAACAAGAAGACTTGTTAAGGGAAAGAATGAAGATTCGTTAAGTAATGCACTAAACAGAATAGAGGTGCTTGACACTAGACAGCGTGAGAAAAATAGTGACAAGCTACCACCTAACATAGCCTCACTATTTGCGATAGTTTCAGACTGCATTCAATATGGCACCATTCCTTTTGCAATACTTGCGAGACATGGCTTTATTGCAAGGACAATTCTTCACTCTCTTCAGAATATTGGAATTATAACCAAGAGTGAAATGAGTCAGTTTCAGGAATCTATACAAACGGTAGCAAGTAATTTAATAGATGATATGCACGCCTTACAGTTAGGCGAATTAACGAATACCAAGTTCATGAGGCGTTATGGGCATTTACGCCCTGGCACTTACGATATTATGTCTCACCGTTATGATCAAATGAGTGACATATCTAAAGGCTCAGTTCTGCCACATTGTAAAGATAAAGTAAAGGCATTCAAATTTTCAAAAATACAGCAGCAGCAAGTCAATACCCTCCTTATAGATAATGGCTTTGGTAATTTTAGTTCAGACGAGCTTCTGAATTACATACAAGAGGCAATCATTGGCAGGGAGTATGGTAAGTTTGTATTTACACGCTCTGTCAGTAGCATGCTAGAATTAATTGCTAATTTTGCAGAGAAAAATGGATTGAGTCGAGATGAAATGTCACATGTTCCTTTAAATTCAATACTAAATGTTGTAAAAAGTAGTAGTGAAAAAAGTATTGAAGAATATTTTCGCGAAATTTCTAAACAGGAGGAGGAAAGACATCAGGTTAGTGTGGCTATACGACTCCCCCAGATTTTAACCGATTCAGCAGGAGTGCATATTATCCCATTTCAGGTTAGTCACCCAAATTTTATAACCCATAAAAAAGTAACTGCTGAAATTCTTATACTTCATTCAAAGATAGATGAAATTTCTTTAAAAGATAAAATTATTGTTATAGAGGGGGCCGACCCTGGTTTTGATTGGATTTTTTCACAAGAAATAGCTGGATTAATAACAAAATATGGCGGCGTGAATTCGCATATGGCCATTCGATGTGCGGAATTTGGCATTCCTGCAGCAATTGGATGTGGTGAGCAGCGTTATGAACCCCTTCTCAAGTCAACTAAAGCACACCTTGATTGTGCTGCCGGTTTGATAAATTTATTACATTAAAGGTTGAATTATGGTTATTTGGTTAATTGGTCTTTCGGGTGCTGGTAAGTCAACTTTAGCAAATGAGATTGTTGCAGGTGCAAATCGAGAGGTTAATAACACAATTTTATTGGATGGCGATGTTATTCGTGAAATATTTGGCAATGATCTTGGCTACTCAATGGAAGATCGTTTAAAGAATGCACATAGGATCTGTCAATTAGGTAAGTTTTTAGACAGTCAAGGTTTTAATGTGGTAACTGCTATCTTATCTCTGTTTCCAGAGAATAGAGAGTGGAATAGGAGCAATGTAGGAAGTTACTATGAAATTTTTATCGATTCTCCAATAAAAAACTTAATTGAAAGAGATTCAAAAGGTCTTTATGCTAAATTTAATAGAGGTGAAATATCGGAAGTCGCTGGTATGGATATTAACTTCCAAAAACCAGAAAAATCTGATTTGGTAATCAAGAATATCAGCTCAAAAGAATCATTGTTAAATTATGCTAAACCAATTATAGAAAAACTTCTTGCAGTAGAATGATAAATTATGAATATACAGAGGGCAATCGTCTAGATAGTCCTCATAAATATATGTACACTCCATATCAAGGAGGTGATTTTTTAGATGCCTATTTTAGAGATAGATCAAAGTATCTAAAGCGTTTTGAACAGGTAAAAAAAATAGAGGGTTGTCAAAATAAAGTTGATCTTTCTATACACTCAAAAGCGGCTATTGTTTTAAATAGTTTTTTTGATAGAAAATTTTCTGATAAGATTTATGAGCCGTTGAAATCGCTAATTGATTTGGACGGCAGGGTTAAACTAGATAGCCAACTTGTCCATAAAACAAATATAATAGCTTTATCGTCTTTTGACATTAGCGGCAATATAAATAGCGAAAACCTATTAAGGTCATTACTGGATGCTCAGTTAGATAAAGGGAATAAAAGTTTAATAAAGTTTTGGTTAGATCTTCTGGTGCAACGATTTGAAGTAACAAAAAAGATTTATGAGAGTTATCCTGCTGATTTCCGTAAAGGTGAAGGAAGAAGTGATATTGTTCGGTTTTATTGGCTATTTGCACTTTCTTTGGTTTTATTTTATTGCGATACAAGAAATATCAAGTATCTAAGCTCACTTCTAAAAGTAACGGATCTACTTTGCTCTTTAGATGAAAGATCGTTAAATAAAAATATACCCATACAAAGCTTATCACTTATTATATTAGTTGAAATGTTAAGTGTTAAGCTGCTATCAAAAACTATTAAGGAGGTGGGCTTTGAGTTTGCATGATGTGGCAATGGTAGCGGCAGATACAACTCGCACCAAATATTATATAGAGGAGTTAATTAAGAATGGATTGTCACCTCATTATGTATTACTTCTCGTGAATAGTGGTGAATTATTACCAGGACAAAAAAAGGTTAAGAGTGAAAATACGCTTATTACACTATTGAAAGATGCAGATGTGAAATATGATGTCGCACCTAATAGAGATATTAATAGTGAGGATGTGATTGCAGCAATAGCAAAAAGGCCTGAACAGGTTTTTATTTTTTCAGGGTATGGAGGCGTGTTGTTGAAAGAGTTGATTTTAGATACTGGAAAGAAGTTTCTTCATATACATGGAGGCTACCTCCCAGATTATAAAGGTAGTACAACAAATTATTATAGTTTGATAGATGAGAATGCAATTGGGGCATCTGCTATCTTTTTAACAAAAGAGATTGATTGTGGACCTATAATATTAAGAAAGAAATTCTCAGCACCAGCGGATCGTACGGCAATTGATCATAATTCTGATTCAGAGGCTCGTGCAAAAGTATTAATAGAGTGTTTGCAAAATTATGTTAATTCTGGCGATTGGGAGTATGAATTGGAAAATAATCATGGCGGTGAGACATTTTACATTATCCATCCTGTATTGAAGCATCTGGCAATATTGGGCAAGGACTCTCTACAATGAGAATTTCCTATAGAAGCCACAATGTAAGAGACTATTGGGAGAAGCGCTGGGATGATATTCCTGCTGATCAACCAATGGAGAATAATCAAGTTTATCCGTTGAAATATGCCGAGCAGACGGTAGAAGATCAGCAAGGAAGAATATTAGAGGCTGGCTGCGGCGCTGGGCGAATACTTCGATATTACCATAATAAAAAAATGGATATTATTGGAATAGATTTTATCGAAGTTGCGATTGAAAAGTTAAGGAAGATTGATTCAACTCTTAAAGTTGAAGTGGGCGATATAACTGATTTACGTTTTGAGAATGAATCGTTTAAATATGTTTTAGCCTTTGGACTTTATCATAATTTAGAGCATGGATTGGATCAGTCAATTGAGGAAACTTACCGCATTCTCGAGAGTGGTGGCTCAGTATGTGCATCATTTAGGGCAGATAATATCCAAACAAAGCTTACAGACTGGTTAACGGAGCGACGAGTAAGTAGAAATAGCAACGCGGGGGAGGGCAAGGCTTTTCATAAAATGAACTTGACACGTTCAGAATTTAAACAAGTATTTGAAAAATCAGGATTCAATGTTGCTTCAATAACGCCTGTCGAAAATATGCCCATACTGTATAAATTTTCATTTTTTCGTGCTAGAAGTCATAAGCAATTTGATGAGAACATTGCAAGAGCAGAGGGTTATCAATTATCATGGATCGGACAACGATGCCAAAATTTTCTGATGCGTTTTTTTCCAAACCAGTTTTGCAATATCTATGTGTTAATTGCCCATAAAAAGTAAATAAATTAATGTCAGAAAAAATAAAGATAGGAGTTACACAACGGGTCGATAAGGTTGAATCTTATGATGAGTGGCGTGATACCCTAGATCAAAGGTTGATTGATTGGGTTGTTCAATCTGGCTTTGTGCCGGTACCTATTCCCAATACATTAATCAGCATGGTCTCGCCCGACAGCCCTCAACTGACTTTAGAAAACTGGCTAAATACAGTGAAAATTGATGCAATTCTGTTGTCTGGAGGAAATGATATTGGTGATATCAAACAAAGAGATTTAACAGAGAAATATTTACTTTCATGGGCCGAGGATAATAACAAGCCAGTTTTAGGGATTTGTCGTGGAATGCAGATGATGGGGGTTTATGCTGGTGTTGAATTGGTAGAAGTTGATGGTCATGTAAGGACTCGTCACCAACTGAATATAGAAAGTAGGCAAATCCAATCACTACCAGAATCAGTAAATAGTTACCATAACCTAGCCTTAGAAAATTGCCCTGATACATTCCAAATATTAGCAAAATCAGAGGATGGAAATATAGAGGCGATAAAGCATAAAGAACTGTCTTGGGAGGGGTGGATGTGGCATCCGGAGAGGGAAGAGCAGTTTGTTAAAATTAATCAAGAAAGATTTAAAAGGTTGATGACCAATGAAAAATAAAAAACCAAAAGTAATCTTATTGGTAGCAGGTGAAGGTAAAAGACTTCGTCCATATACACTAGATCGACCCAAGTGCATGGTAGAGATTAAGGGTGTTAGTTTAATTGATCGACAACTAGCAGTATTGAGATCAGAAGGTCTTGATAATATTGTGATGATTGGTGGATATAAGTCAGAAATGCTCAAAAAATACGGTATTAAACTAAAGAACAATCCAAGATATTTTGAAACTAATATGGTTTGGACTCTTTTTTGCGCAGAAGATGAATTAGACGGGGATGTTGTTGTTAGTTATGGGGATATTGTTTATTCTCAAGAAATATTGAAAGCTTTGCTGGAATCAAAAGCAGATATGGCCGTAACTATAGATAAGGAATGGGAGGGCTATTGGCGAGCAAGAAGTGAAAACCCTCTAGATGATGCAGAAACACTAAAGCTTAGAAGGGATGGAACTATAAAGGAGATTGGGAAAATACCCAAATCAATTGATGAGATAGAGGGGCAGTACATGGGGTTGATTAAGCTTTCTGTCAAAGGAGTTGAAAAAATAAAAAATATTTTTCATGAGGCGGTCAAAAATGGGGAGTTACAAGGGAAAAGTGTAGAGAATTCATATATGACAGATTTGCTGCAATCTGTAATTGACTCAGGATTTCCAATACAGGCAGTGCCAATATTTGGTGGATGGATTGAAGTTGATACAGTGGATGATTTAAAATCAACAATAACAATAGATAGGGTTAATTCTATAAAATGAATTCAATTAAAAAAATAACTAATTACGTATTTGATAGATATAAAGTCATTGACAGGGTGGCTTTTTTTATAAACGAAGAGTATATTTTTGATCACTATCAGAATGTAATGATTGAAATGGAAAATGATAAATTCGATATTATTCTGGCAAATAAATTCAAATCAAGTTCATACGATAACATTCTTTATGGACTTAAAAATAATTCATGGAATGTTAGGTTTTTAGATGATGTTATTTTTATAAATAAATATAGGGTTTTAGTTACCCATTTATACCTTGGAGGGGAGGACACTCTAAAAGGGACAGTAGCTACAAGATTAATTATTTTTCTATTGAAGTCTATGAATAAAGTATTGTCAGTCATAAAAATAAATAAATATTTTTCAACTAATGAGCAATATTTTCAAAATATATTAGGCCAATATAATATAAGATTTATGTATGGCGCAGATGCAGGTGAGAATTCTTTTACTGAGTATGGAAATAATTACAACAATTTATTTGATATGTTTTTTTGTCACGGCCCTCGAGATGGAGAGATGGTAAAAAAAATATTTAATAAGCCAGTATATCAAATGGGATATCCAAGATATGATAATTTTTTTAGAAAAAAGGATGATACGGTACATAAAAAAATATTGCAAGAGAAGTATTCTTGCAAGAGCAGTAAAAAAACAATTTTGTGGATATCTACAGTTAATAAACATTTTTCAACAATTGAGTCGTATTCTCCAATAATGAAAACTATTGCAAAAGATTATAATGTAATAGTTAGGCCACACCCTTTAGAAATTGACCCTCAATATGGAAGATTTAATCAAAAGGTATTAGATATTGTAAATAGTGAAATGTTTATATTGAATGAGAATGCATATCAAGACATGACTGAACTATATCTTATAGCTGATTTCGTGATGTGTGATTATGGAGGTAGTATTTTTAGCGCTTTGTACATGAATAAAAAAATTATTTTATTAAATAATGAAAATATCTATAAGGATTTAGTCGTTTCCACATCAACTTCTATGGAAGTGCGAAAATATTTATTTTCAATCAATGAAAATGAAACAGAAAGGTTGGTAAATTATTTAGAAAATGAGGCTATCTGGAAGTCAGTTGATACGGTTAAGTGTAGAAAGCTTTACTTTGGAAGTTTATCTCCTCATTCTGCTAAAGATGCAAGCAATAATATATCTAAAATATTAAACAGTGTACAGGCAAAAATGCATTAACTTTATCACCCCAAAACCTCTGACAACTTTTTAAAATTTCTTATATAGAACATCCTAAGAAGCCTTCTTCTTAT
>Ga0233440_1003846_pt1 | contig 10964 bp, 19 predicted proteins | sample SI_123_September_5_FD_182791 | JGI IMG/M metagenome (GOLD analysis project Ga0233440, IMG submission 182791) | Seawater microbial communities from Saanich Inlet, British Columbia, Canada - SI_123_September2016_120_MG | ecosystem: Environmental > Aquatic > Marine > Inlet | place: Canada: British...
CCAATATATCTGGATAAACCTGCGTTTCGTAATGCCACAAAGTATCATTATGAAAAGTATCAAAAATGCTTGGCGGGTCTTGTGAAATGTCGAAGCCATCGAGATAAATATCAGCCCCGTTTTTGTGATACGCCTGTAGGACATTCCCTCTGGTAGTCAAACTCCATTTTATCCAGTAGTTTTCTGCGTTTGGATTTCTGCCTAGTATTACATCCCTTTTATCGTCCTTATCGTGTCCGTCTGTATAAAATCCATTATCTCGAATAAAGTATGCATAAACTGAAACATAAAACAAAATGCTTTGCCCTGGGAAGGACATTTTTATAGCGTCAAAGATAAACCATTGCCACTTGTCGGGCACTTGGGAAAATCCGGGGGTTTCGCCTTTGTCCTTCCATAGAGGGATTGTATTCGGTACTGGGAAGTTATAGGGTTTATTTTCGTCAAGCTCGATGTGCCAATATGTTTTGTCTAGTTCGCTAGGCGCGGTGACAGTTCGCGCAATTTCAAGTGGGAATTCAGGGGCAGGAGGACATAGAGAATTTAGTACTTCTTCTGGTATTTGAGAATGATCTATCATCCCGTTCTCTGTGTAGTCAATCCATCCAAAGCTTTCCTTCGTGTTCTCTGTAACGATGTGTAGATAATTCCCCTCTATCCTGTCGCCTATAAATATCGCAGACTCATAAGCGTCGTGATCTAAAACCTTTCCTTGACTATCCTTGTAAACTTTTACTTTTCTAAAACCACCATCGCGAGTATAGAATAGCTGCGCAAGTCGATTCGGGTCTGGTAGCCACACGGGCAGCTCAGGCGGTGCGACCCCTTGAATGTCAATGTAAGTCTGTCCGTTATACTCAATGGCAGAGTAAGCATAACCACCCTCGTATTCAAACTTTGCCCAAGTGTCATCCGCACCTTCCACTTCAATTATATCTACAATTTTGATAACTGCTTTTGCAGAGTGTTCCCCTAACACATTTTCAAACTCAGTAGTCGGGTCTGTTCTAATTCTAAGATTTGGTCTACCATCTGAGACAACACCTATAATAACACTAGGCACTTCCCCGCTTATCGCCCCGCGCACTCTGTCTGTGATCGCTTGCAAGTCGTCTGCAAGTTGATTTAGTGCATGATCTGTAATGCTCATTATAAACTCCTTCGTTTTCTTTGTCTGTCTAGTGACTGCCTTATTTCCCCGCACATTGGGCAATCTTTATTCCACTTCATCAAACCATCGCCACAATCAAAGCAAGAACAAGGAAATCTGTCAAGACAATCTGTTTCTATTTCTGCAAAATATTGCGTATCTTCTAAATTGTTAATTCTGAGAAAAAAACGAAAAAACAAACTTGATAACCATTTCCTGCCAATATCGAAAATGTTTTCCTGTACCATGCTAACTCCTTTTTATTACAGCCCCGCCATAAAAATGGGATCAAGAATTACAACTTCTTTATAAACACCAATAACTTTATTGTGAGCATTCATCAAATGAAGACCGTGCTTCTCCGCTGCGGTTTCGCTGCTAAATTCTTTTTCTTCGATAATGTTGTCATCTTCATCGACAAACAGATATGTGGTCAAATGAAACATAATTTTTATCCTGTTCTCGGACAGCAACGTGCCGCCCAACGGTATAACTCAGGCGCACGGCGGCTGATAACCGCAACTTGGACACGCCGAGATTGCTGATAATTTCTGCCCACGATACCCACAGGCGCAAGCCGTGTCGCTTGCAGTGGATGTTGGGCTGCCCCAATCAATCCAATAGAGCGATTCGCCAAACACTTGCCATTCGTAAGCTATCCGACCCGCTGCTTCTTGAATTAGCGGGTCATTGTAACTCTCTCCCGTATAATGGACTTTGTTTTTGTGCATAATTTTTATTGTCATATTAAGCTGCCCAACGGTTGCATCAGCGGTTTGCGGGCTTATAGCCATCATTACCTTTTTAATATTTCAAAACGATTTATTACAGCCCCGCCATATTTGATTTGACACACTACGAAAAACCAATTAGGCGGGGCTTGTAAACGATTTTACCACGTGAAGGTTATTCAGGTTTAGCGGCGAGTTACCTATACTGCTCTGCGCACGCATCGTTTATGCAGACGAAAAACTTTGGCAAGCCGCACTCTTTGCACTCGTCCGCTACAACGGGGGTTGGGCGGCTTCTTTTTATATAGGCATTAAGTGCGGCAATATCTTCCCTGAGAGCTGCTATTGTTGCGTAACCAGAGTAAAAATGGCTGTACGGATTTGACCTGCCCTTTTTCACTTGTTCATGGATCAGCGCAGCACAACCAAAACAAAAATAAATCTCTTCCTTTTTATGATTTCGTATATGAACATGCTCTGCGTTTACCGAATAATCATCATGGCAGACGTGGCATTCAAAACCCTCGTCTTCATCTGGTGGACTTTGGCGCATATATTCTAATGGCATTTTTTCTCCTTTAACTTTGACGACAGTTAAGCCGCCCAACGTTTGCTTCAAATGCCCGGCGTGTTAGCACCGGGTTGCTGTTTACTATTACGATTTCTTGCAAGACTCAGCAGGCTGGAGCACAGCGGAAGCCGGGTCATTTTGCAAGCCAAGTTCGGCGGCTCGTGTGGCATCGCTATAACCGTCTGCATAACCACAAGCAAACATTCCAAGCTGCGCCATAATCTCAGGCGTTGGTTCAAAATCGACCGTCACACAAAAGTGGTTAATCATTTCCTGTACTGGATTATTCATTGTTTCTCCCAGGGTAGCCGCTGAACGTGGTCGTCAAGCGCGGCTTATTAGCCACACCTAGCGAGAATAATTTACTTCTCTTTGGTTGACTTTTCGGCATCAGTTTCAGCCGTCGCTTGCACGTGTTGTTGGGCGGCGCACATATACTGGCACAGTAACTAAGTGAGAATATTTCTCAGCAAACTTTCGGCTAGTTATCAAAACTCTTTTACCTTCTGAGCTTGTGAAGAAATTGCCTAAATCAATACTGGAATAACCACACTCCCTATTCATGTCTTTTACACGCACCATACATATAACACCTGTATTTTTAAACATTTTCATTTCTCCTGGAGCCGCCTAACTAGGTGATATGCGGAATGTACATCACATTTTTAATATTTCAAAACGATTTATTACAGCCCCGCCATATTTGATTTGACACTGACGAAAAACCCATTAGGCGGGGCTTGTAAACGATTTTACCACGTGAAGGTTATTTCAACTCGTGGGTTGTTCTTGTCAACGTATAAATTTATGTCAAAGCCAACAATGAACTTGCGCCGATCATCTACCAATATTCCAGCCTTGACCATTCCATCAAGAATAAACTTTCGTGCAAAGTCTACGTTATCCGCGTCCTTCCTAGCATCCTTTGTGTAAAAATCAAAGCGTGGCTTTAGTGGATAGCAATCATCAGGCAATGGGTTTTCTCTTGAGAGAAACATCACCACGAGTTCGGTCTCATTTCTTTTCGTTGCAGCAGCCGCAAACTTACTAATTCTCTCGGTGTTTATGTACTCATTCAACGATGTAAACTCACCTTCAATAATAAATTTTCTGCTTGGCATATTCCCTTCCTTTTACCCATCGCTCAATATTCCGATGAGAAAACCCGACACACTCAGAATAAAATAATGCCTGATCTGACAACAACCACTCAGCCGCGCTCCTATCTCCACGCATTGCATCTTTCGCAGCTTGGCCAAGGACGGCCGCCGCAAATCTGACATAAGGGTCTTTGACAGCTTGGCTTAGTGTTCTGTTGTCTATTTCTTTCGTGGTTTTTTTAGGCATACAGCTTGAATACCTTATGACATCTCCCCCGCGCCTGATTGACGCGGGGGAAGTAACTATTACCTTATGCAAATGGGTCTGATTCGGGCGGGAAAGCTTCATCAACACTTAAATCACCACTGATTTCCTCTGCTTGATTGTATACACCACCTAACTCACCAACTACAGGCGCTTTTTCAAGCAAATTTTCTTCGTTACCTTTCCAGCGGCTATCGTTAGCCCACTCTTTTGCGGATTCATGCAATTCACTCATTCGAGTATACAAATCATCGCCAACATAAGATTTTTCAATGACAGTCTGTGACATTTCAGGAACATAGAGCGACATAGGCGTTATCATGCTTGACTTTGGCTTTGTGCCTACTTCAATTTCCACAAACTCGCCAAAAGTTCCAACCAATCTATAGAAATACCACGCTGGCATCCCACCAGCTAAGTCAATGCGAAGCTGTCGCGTTTCTTTGTCCCAATCTTTTGTGGCCTTCTCGAATTTATCTTTTGTGCTCTTGCCCTTGTAGGACAATACCGCTGTCCCCCACTCTTTGATTTCTTTGATTTCTTTGTTTTCCTGTGTAGCAAGAACAACAAGAACCTGATTGTGAGATTTGTTATCTGCTTCAATCCATCGAAATCTAGCACTTACCGGAACGAACAAAATACTCCGAGAAGCCCAAACATTTCCGAAAAATCTTTCCTCTACATTAAAACCACTTGGAAGACCGCCACGCTCTGAAAATGCTGCATCAAAGTCTTGACTTTCCCATCCCCCAAAATGGCCTACGCCGCCAACTTGGGATAAGGCTTTGTTTCCATTGCGCCAATAAATAACAGGTGCATAAAAAGGAAGCTGGATACCGTCATCTCTTGCGGCAGGATTAATTTGTTTTGCGTCTTTTGGTGCTGTAATCATTTTGTACCTCATTGAATAATTTTGATAAGAATTGTGGTCATTGCGATTCGTTGTATATCTTTTCGTTTCACCTTCCTTTCTTAGTTTTACAAAGAGAGCAGGACGGTTTCGACACCGACCGCGTGCAGGAGGAGGGCACACGCGCACTCCGAATTGATTTATGCTGTTCTTGTGGGGCTTGCGGATTCGAACCGCTCGCTGCTGCTTTAACCATGTGGGTATATCTACCCGCCCCGTGTCGCTACGGATTACGCACCGTAGCACTGCGTTTCGGCGACCAAAACATCCCATCGGGAATATTATTTGGCGAAACCACTCACTTCAAACAGCCTTTCCCTTGTGGTGCGGGTGCTGCCTTTATCGTCCATGCGCTTATGCGCCGCCGCCGAATTCATACCGCTTGTGCCGTCATTGCACCAACCAACACAGCAGCATGATTTTTATCATAGGCTTTGAGAGTCAACAGTAAACTTACAGAAGCCTGTCATGATATTTTTATTTAGCCACTTCACGCTCTCGCCCATCTCAGGGACGCGCTTGGTAGCGTTGTGTGTGCTAAAAGTCTAAAATTTCGTCAAGCTATTGCGCTTCACAGTGTTCGCAAAGCGGCGGGCTAGTCGTCAAACCAGTGTGTGCTTCATCGGGGCAAGCGCAAAATTGTGCTGCCTGATTGCGCCACATGTGCTCTTTTATCTCTTTTGCTTCCGAGATGATCGCCTTTCCTTCTTCGCTGTTAGGATTGCCGCTACTAACAATCCCTTTCATGTCACGAATTGCATTCTTGCTCTCGCTAGAAAGCCAAAATCCGAAAGGTAGTGGTTGATAGATTGGGTCAACCTGATATACGCAAGTGAGAAGCTCATAAAACTCGTTTTTCTCAGCAGCAACCATTGAATGAGTGTCCGCACCAATCTCTGATGGCCTAATCATGCCGCGTGCGTTTTTGTTTGTTCTCATACTCTCTCCTTACACAGGCGGCTGACCCTGTTTAGTGGTCATGTGACCGCCTGTGTAACACTATTCTACACTACCGATACGGCTAGTTCAAGATGACATTTGTTACGTTAGTTTCGTTATTTGTCACGTCATCAGCGGGTTTGCAAGAACACTTTTTGCAAGACGGATAAGGATAATAAAAAATTTGCCAATCACCACGCAGTTTCGACCATTTCAATCCGCAAAGAGTAGTCTCTTCATCATCTTTCAATTTATGAGATATAAATTTTTGCGTTCCTGCGTAATTCCAATTTGCTATACAAAAACTCATCCTTCATTCTCCTTTACTTCATACCTTTTCGCTTCGCAGTTGTTCGGGCAGCTTACCAGCTTCGATCCGCGCGCTTCGTCTACGGGGTTCGTGTTCATATCTGTGCCGCAATGGGGGCATTTCATTCTAAGACCACCTCGTCCGCCCTTCCCCTTCGCACGCCGCACACCACTCTTCACCATCGTTAAAATCTCCATTCATCAAAGCGTCTGGATGGTGGCCGCAAGGTAGCGCGGATGGATCGGCTAGGCACTCAAGCGTTTTACGCCACTTATCTTTATAAACATTCAAAACCAACGAAGACAAACTACAATAATGAACATTTTTATTTCCACCAACTTGCCTTACTTGGCGACACGCCCTCTTTTCAGGGTTGCAATATTCGCCATCAGGCACTTCAACTTTTACGAAGATTTTCATTTTAGACTCCAAAACTGACCTTCCTTTTTGTCGCGTCCTTGAATGTGGTTGTGTTCGGCATCCATACTAAATCAACTGACCCCGTTGGACCGCTTCTGTGTTTCGCCACGATCAACTCGCGCTCGTTCGTAATTTCATCGGGGGTGAAAACAAACATTACAATGTCTGCATCTTGCTCAATAGAGCCACTTTCTCTAAGGTCAGATAAAACGGGTCTTTTACTCGCTCTCTGCTCAACCGCTCTTGACAACTGTGCGGCGGTCAATACGGGAACATCAATCTCTCTTGCCAATATCTTCAACTGCCTTGAAATATGGGAAACTTCTTCAACCCTGTTATTTTTCTTTCCTTCGGCGGTCATAAGTTGCAGGTAATCCATAACAATCAAGTCAAGCCCGTAAAGCATGTGAAGCCTTTTGCATTTCGTTCTCATCTGTAATGGCGTAATGCCACCCGTGTCATCTATAAATATATTTGAGTTTTCAATCTCGCCTATAGCATGTGTAAACTTAGGCCACTCATCATCTCTAAGCCTTCCAGTTCTCAGTCGTTGCCCTTCTATACCCGTCATTTGAGAAATAAGACGGTTTACAAGTTGCTTCTTTGACATCTCTGCAGAAAATACAGCTACATTCTTTTTTGCGTCTATTCCAGCCGTTCTTACTTCATCCATCAAGAAAGCCGACTTACCAGTACCAGGGCGACCAGCCACGACAATCAAGTCTGACCTCTGGTATCCAATCAGCAGTTTGTCAAGGTCTTTGTGACCTGTAGAAACATTAACAAGCTCTTCGTCTGATTTCCTGCTATTTTCTGCTATCTCATCATAGGAAGAAGAAACAATATCTTTAAAAGTCGAAATCTCTGTACGCTCTGATCTGTTTACAACCTTCTCAACAGAAGCAACAGTATCATTTATCAACTCGCTATCTTCGCTATGTTCTGAGATATTTAGAAGCTCATTCGCCGCATTGCGAACGTGCCTGCGGATAGCACAAGCCTTGACCACTTCTGCGTGGTTTTTAATGTTGAATGTGTCTACCCCCGCCGCGCGAGCCATCAACCCAGTTAATGCCGCTTGGCCGCCAAACGCTTCAAACTTACTATTCAACTCGTTCCCTACCGTTATCATGTCAATGGGAATATTCTTTGAATGAAGCGATTTATAGGCAACCCACAACCAGTTATATCTTTCTTCTTTGAAATCAACAGGATTTACAATATCCGCTGCATCAAGATAAGCGTCCGCGTTATACAGCACCGCGCCTACTACGGCTTCTTCTGCTTCAATGTTGAATAGCTCCATGAGTTATTTCCTTTTTGGCGCGGGTGTCCAATCTTTTACTTTCTGAAATTCAGTAGGTTCTTGTTTCTCTACAGAACCGAGCGTATCTGTTTCGCTCATCGCTGTAGGCCAGAAACGATCTATCTTCTCAGGGTTCAGCCAAATACCTTGCTTTTTTCTGAAATCGTCCGAGTTCCACCACTTCACGAATTGCTCGATAGTGAAGCCTGTCTCTTTCTCTTTAGCCACTAACTTTATGTGATAGCCGCCCCAGGGGTCTTTTTTGCTATCCCACGCCGGAGCAATCTTCAACGCCGCTTCTACCCGTTCGCACATGTCACTTTCTGCTTTCAACTTTGCGTTTAGTTCAGGGTTGTTATATCCAAGAAGATCAAGGGTATCATCCCCTACGCGCTTCGGCTTTGCAAACTCAGGCTCTAGGGCAAGAATAAGCGAGTGCATAAATTCATCAGAAATTCTTTTACTAGAAAGAAATTCACGGATATTGAAATCACTAAATACACTGTCGAATGACTTTTCAACTCTTTTTTTCCATCTCTGGTTTGATTGCGTCATTCTTGCTCCTTCAAGGCCTCGTTTCTTGCTAACTGGATTTCAGTATACAACTCATATCAATATGTATGATGTGTCGTAAAATTTGCTTAGCTTTATACATTGGTTTCATTCTCAACTCTCCTTTTCTCTAATCCTACACCACCACTAACCAACAGGGTAATGACGGATGTCATCAGGGGTGGGTTACGAAGGTAACGTTGGTAACGGCATCCAGTGGGTAACGTTACCGTTCGAGTGCTGTTGCCTAAATGCTAAATACCACGTATCGGGTTTTTGGCTGTCGTCATCCCAATATCCTAAACACAGCACATCCATAGTTCCACCTTTGGTTATAGCAAGAACAGGCTTTCCCACTTCCGGCAATCGATCTTCTACTGAAATCCAAGAGCTTTCTTGCTCTAAAATAGCAGCAAGCCTATCAATATATAATTTGGCTTTCTTCTTCCAATACAGTGCTTCTACTTTCCACTCTATAAAATCGTCTTTCATCTTTCTCTCCTTAGATACACCAACTACCATTCTTTTAGTAGTTTAGGTTTTTAGTAGGTAGTACTTAATTTTTGATGCAATTATCCCAGAGCGGCTCTGGCACTTCTCTCTTTTTCTTTCTAAACCTATTAGGGTTTAGGTAATCACTTCCTATTAGGGAAGTTTTAGAAAGCGAGTGGATGGCTAATCCTTAGAAGAGGTGCGATTAAGATTGCGAATCTCCACATTTGGGTTTTCCTGGTATTCCTGTTAGGGAATTCCTACCCGCCAGCCTGTTCTTCGGCTTTGTCGCTGGCAATAATTCTGGGATGCACCGCAGCGGTGAACTTATCTGTAACAGTGGGGATCGGTGTTCGCCCTGCTGGTCAACCCAGCTTTGTCCTTGCTATGAAGCCTTCGCGCCCGATCCCATCTGCGCTATTACGTTGTAGCCCTTGGCCCCTTCCCCTATTTTTATGGGCGGTTACCGAATCGAACGGCATCCTTTCACACCGAAGCGTGACTGTTCTACCATTGAACTAACTACTCTATAGTTATTTACCTAACGTGCTAATCTGCCGCACCAACCCGCACTCGTCGCACACGCCATCTTTCAACTTGGGCGCAAGGCAGGTGCAGAAGCCCAAACACTCATTACATTTCTTTAGCAGATGATCAATGTTGTTTGCAAATACGCGCCTGTTGTATTTATGGAAATGTCCGTGATATGAGTTCCCATCTGCTTCAAGGTGATCGCATTCTTTCAAGTCCTGATTAGATTGAACTTCGCAAAACTTACCTTCTGGAATTTCGTATTTTTCTGCTCCGTGTGTCATCTCTTCTCCTTTATTTGATAATAAAAAGACCCGTTCTTTTCGTAATCTGTGTCTGGGTAGCCCTGAAACAAGTAAAACGGGAGACGCAGACTACGAAAAAAATAGGTCTGGTTATACTTGTTTCTATGGCTTGCGGCTACCTACCGCTCGGCAACATTGCGCCGACTGATTACATTATACATTTTTTCTAGCCTTTGTCAAATCGAGTTTTCTTTTTAGTGCTCTAAGGGTTTCTGGATGACCTAAAACCCTATCGCCCATTACATAAACATCAGGGTTAGGCTTATGCCTTATAACGGTTTGCGTTAGCGGCGGCGGGTTAGCTATCACCTAAACACGTTTCAGATAGAGTCTTGTGCAATCGCCCACAAATATGGCAAGGCGATAGCCGTCCGCTGCACGCTTTGTTAGCCGCCGTTACGACGAACAGAGCGATTTGCGAGCCGCGCCCACGACTTACACGGAAACCACATTTACGGGCGGCTTCCGTGATTTGCTGATACGCTTCATCGGTGAAATAGATTGACTTAGGCATTTACTTTTTAACCGTTGTAATCATTTTCAATTTTCTTGAATACCGAGAAACTATCTTCAAGTTTTTGGCTCTGGTCGTCTACGCTGAAAAGCATGGCGCGGAGTTCCTTGACTGTCATTTCTTGATTTTCGAGATTGAATAAAAGTGACCGTAATTCTCTGACTGTGATTGCGTTTTCGTTTGTATTCATTTCGTTGCTCCTTGTGTTTGATTACCTAATAATAAGCGATAATCTATAGATTGTCAAGAGGCAATTTCTAGCAAAATGGCGGCTAACGAATAAGCTCAGGCGCACGGCGGCTGATAACCGCAGTTTGGACACGCCGAGATTGCCGATATTTTTTGCCCACGATACCCACAGGCACAAGCCGTGTCGCTTGTAGCGGGGGTTAGGTGTTTACCAGCTTTTTGGTCTGTGTGAATTTAGCAACAACCTAATAGCTTCGAGGCTCACGCCGCTCTCGTATAAAATAAACCCCTTTACTCTGAACATAAAGTCATTCAGGTGTTCTTCGCTCCAGTGAGAAAAGTTGTTTTTTTCATAAAATTCAAGAGGGTGTACACTGCTTTTTTTAGAGTTGCACCGAGTGCAACAATAAACTATGTTTTCCTTGAATGTAGTACCACCAAGTGCGCGTGGGTAAACATGATCTCTAACAGCATAGTTTTCAACATGCTGGAAGTGAGTTTTCCCATCTGGAATATGTGTAGTCAAAGCCACACCGCAATAATAACATTTATCTTTGCTCATAATTATGACACCTAACTGACGATAATCACTTGCGGGGCGTTTTTAGACAAGCCCCATCTTCGTTGTATTGACAATCCCAGTTATCTTCATGTGGGCAAGAGCAGATAGCCCCGTCAA
>Ga0233440_1003860_pt1 | contig 10949 bp, 8 predicted proteins | sample SI_123_September_5_FD_182791 | JGI IMG/M metagenome (GOLD analysis project Ga0233440, IMG submission 182791) | Seawater microbial communities from Saanich Inlet, British Columbia, Canada - SI_123_September2016_120_MG | ecosystem: Environmental > Aquatic > Marine > Inlet | place: Canada: British...
AGAGAATAAAACCAAAAATTGTAGAGGCGTTAATGCCAGTTAGCCCTATCAAGATCATCCTTTTCGGTAGTTATGCATATGGTAACCTAACAGAAGACAGTGATCTTGATGTCTTGGTTGTTGAAGAAAAAGTGGATGATCGCTGGAAAGAGATAGAGAGAATACAAGCGTTACTGAAAGAAATTCGTGTGCCAAAGGATATGTTATTGGAGAGCAAGGCATTTTTTCAAAGCCATACAGGAAAGGAATGGATTAATACGGCTTGGTATGATGCCAATACATACGGCGAAGTGTTGTATGAAAAAAAGTGAAATCAGCTGTTGAGGTGGGTGGTGAATAGTTACATCCTCTCAAGAAATAGAGCCTCCGGTAAATCCGGGGTGATTCATCAGCGCAGATTTCCGTGGTGTGCAGGGCTATTGGATTACGTCATTTGGCTTGGCGGCGTAGAATAGAGGCAGCTAGCAATATTTTGCCTTGTCAGCTTAGTGAAAAATGGGTGTCCAGTGAAGTAAATCTTGGCTGTGAAAAAATGTACATTTTGTCCAGAAAATGGATGGCTTTGAGTTTGAAATCATGGATTTTGGTAATCCAGAAGGTTGAGATAAATTATGAAAATCATAGCAATCGTACAAGCACGAATGGGTTCGACTCGTCTGCCTCGTAAAGTAATGCTACCTATTGGTACAAATATCCCAATGATCGAGATACTGCTTTCTCGCCTAAGTCATTCAAAAGAAATAGATCAAGTCATAGTTGCAACTTCAACAGATCATCGTAACAAGCCGCTTGTAGAACATGTTAAAGGCCTTGGCTTTGATGTATTTCAAGGTAGTGAGCGGGATGTTCTGCAGAGGTATTACCAGGCTGCAAGTTCTTACAGTCCAGATGCGATAGTAAGAATTACAGGAGACTGCCCTCTGGTTGACCCTGAAGTTGTCGATTTGGTGGTAAAACAGTATAAGTCTACTGGTGCAGATTATGTTTCAAATGTTATTCCACAAACCTATCCAGACGGATTAGATGTGGAAGTGTTCTCTATGAAATCTCTAATAGCTGCTTGTGAACAAGCTGAAACCAGCTTCCAAAGAGAGCATGTAACCCCATATATTCGAGACTCAGGGAATTTTAAAGTTAGCAATGTGGCATATGTTGAAGACTATTCTATCGAACGCTGGACTGTAGATGAACCAGAAGATTATGAAGTTGTGAAGTTAATATTTGAATATTTTTCTCCTGAAATCCATTTTAGCTGGAAAGATGTGATTGAACTTAAGGATTCTGAGCCTGAACGGTTTTTGGCTAACAAGCATGTTGTGCAGAATGAGGGCGCCACAATGGGGACTGGACAAAAACTTTGGAGGCGAGCCAAACGGGTTATCTCTGGGGATAATATACTACTTTTCAAGCGTACAGAGATGTTTCTGCCTGAACAATGGCCAACATATTTTAGCAAGTCAAAAGGTTGTAAAGTGTGGGATCTAGATGGTCGTGAATATATTGATATGTCTATTGTGAGTAATGGTGCCAATATTCTAGGTTATGGTCACTATGAGGTCGATGAGGCAGTTGTGGAAGTGGTGCAGTCAGGTAATATGTCAACACTTAATTGTCCAGAAGAAGTGTATCTTGCAGAAAGGTTAATAGAGTTACATTCATGGGCCGACATGGTCAGGCTTGCACGTACTGGTGGTGAAGCTAATGACATAGCAATTCACGTTGCTCGTGCAGCTAGTGGAAAAGATAAAGTGGCTGTTTGTGGTTATCACAGTTGGCATGACTGGTATCTTGCTACAAATTTGAGTGATAAGAATGGTTCGAATGACCATTTATTGCCAGGGCTGGAATCACTGGGTGTACCGCAGGAGTTGAGAGAGAAAACACTTCTTTTCAGGTACAATAATTTTGAAGAGTTGGAACAGATTGTAAAAGACAATGATATTGGTGTTATAAAGATGGAGGTCCAGCATGATGAACCTCCTCAAAATGGATTTTTGCAAAAAGTAAGGAAGCTGGCAACAGATAAAAATATTGTTCTCATATTTGATGAATGTACTTCAGGTTTTAGAGAGACTTTTGGAGGTTTGCATAAAAAATATGATGTTGAGCCGGATGTGGCCGTTTTTGGAAAATCCTTGGGTAATGGCTACTCGATTTCTGGAATAGTTGGACGGAGAGCAGTAATGGAAGCTGCTCAGTCAATCTTTATCAATAATACTTTTTGGACGGAGAGAGTTGGTCCTATAGCAGCGCTAAAAACACTTGATATAATGGAGCGTGATCAGTCATGGGGTAAAATTACGAGTACAGGTTTAGGAATACGAGATAGATGGCAGCGTTTAGCAGATTTGTGTGGTTTGATAGTAGATCATTGGGGATTGCCTGCAATGACTGGGTTTTCAATTCAAAGTCCATACTCTCTAGTATATAAAGCATTTATTACGCAGGAAATGCTTACAAAAGGATATCTTTCTACAAATATTATTTATGTCAGCACCGAGCATACTGATGAAGTTATAGATGGTTATTTTGAGGCACTAGCTCCGCTATTTATGGTGATTCAGGAGTGTGAAGAGGGTCGGGATCCTTTAGGATTACTCGATGGGCCGGTATTTTATGCTGGTTTCAAACGGTTGAACTAGTAGAATGAGAGTAGTAATTCGGGTAGATGCGTCTTGTTGTATAGGCTCTGGTCATGTCATGCGCTGCCTATCATTGGCAGAGGTGCTACGTGATGCAGGCGTATACGTTGTATTTATTACCAAAAATTATGAAGGTAATTTAGATCAGGTGATTCTTTCAAATGGGTTTGAGGTACGCTCACTATTCAAGCTGGAGGGCCTTGCAGGAAACCAAGAGTTAGATGCGGAGCAGACTATTGAATTACTTGGAAGTGATCAGAATGATCTATTAGTGGTTGATCATTATGCCTTGGATTCAAAATGGGAATCTCTGTTAAGGCCTCATTTTAAATCTATTTTTGTAATTGATGACCTGGCAAATAGGAAGCATGATTGTGATTGGTTGCTAGACCAAAATTATGTTAGTGATCAAACAAGGTATGACTCAATGGTTACTATTGATACAATTAAGTTGCTTGGACCGAAATTTGCTCTTCTTCGAAAAGAGTTCTCTGAATTGAAAATGAAATTTGTGAGGAATTATACAAAAATTGAATCCCTGTTAATTTTTTTTGGGGGAACAGATTCTGCCAATTTGACATCAATGGTTTTAAAGGCTTTGCAAGATAGTCAGTTGAGCCATCTTACATTTGATGTGGTAATTGGATTAGGGAATTCTTATAGAGAAGAAGTTCGTTCCTTGGTTAGCATGCTACCTAATGGGACTTTTCATTTGCAGGTTGAGAATATGGCTGTATTGATGGCTAAGGCAGATTTGGCTATTGGAGCTGGTGGTATTGCTACTTGGGAGCGTATGGCGCTTGGTTTGCCATCGCTTGTGGTTACGGTTGCTGAGAACCAGATTCCATCAATTCAGGCGCTCGACAATGATAATTATCTTGTATGGATAGGGAATATAGATGAAATAGATCAAGAGCAGATAAAAAAGGTTCTAATAGAGTGGATTGTAAAAATAGACTTACTTAGACTGCAGGCACTCAGTGGGCAGAAGAAAGTTGATGGTTGTGGTGCTAGGAATGTTTCTAGTCTGCTTGTTAATGGTCCAGATGTAGATCAGCTTACAATTAGAAAGGCTGTGCAAGGTGATAGTCTGCTTTACTGGTGCTGGGCAAATGATTCGAAGGTGCGTGAAAATGCATTTCATGGAAATACGATAGCACTGGATACACATAAGAAATGGTTTAATCATAAATTGAACGACCCAATGTCGACTATGCTGTTGATCGAAAGTACAATAGGACCAGTGGGTCAGGTTCGTTTTGAGCAAGAAGGATCACAATATTTGATCAGTTACTCGTTGGGTTTTCAGTTTCGAGGTCAAGGCTTGGGGGCAGTTATTCTCAGAATGGCCTTCAACTATTTAAAAGGGAAGAAGGCTTTCATGCTGATAGCAGAAGTGAAACAGTCAAATCGGATATCTTGTAGAATATTTGAAAAACTAGGATTCAAAAATATTTCATCGATACGTCCTGATAGTAGACGATATCAGTGGTTTTTCGATCCTGGTGAGTGGGGTGGGGAACTAAACCCAAAAACTAAAAGCCATGTTATTAATAGGAGAGAGGATGATTGAATTTAATATAGGCGGTACTTCTATAAGTCAATCAAATAAGCCATTTATTATTGCAGAAATGTCAGGTAATCATAACCAGTCATTAGAGAGGGCATTGGCGATCGTTGATGCAGCGGCTGATGCGGGTGCGACTGCACTTAAACTACAAACCTATACTGCAGACACAATAACTCTTGATGCTGCTGGTGAAGATTTCATTATTAAAGATGAGTCTAGTTTTTGGTATGGGAAAAGCTTACATGGGCTTTATAGGCAAGCTTACACTCCTTGGGAGTGGCATCAACCTATCATGGATCGTGCCAAAAATCAGGGTATGGCCTGTTTTAGTTCACCATTTGATGAGGATTCTGTTGATTTTTTGGAAGAACTAAATATGCCTGCATATAAAATTGCCTCATTCGAGAATAATCACCTTCCTTTGATTAAAAAAGTGGCTGCAACGGGTAAGCCAATGATTATTTCCACAGGTATGGCAACAATTTCTGAGCTCTATGAGGCGGTCTCTATGGCAAGAGAATCTGGTTGTGAGAGTCTTGCCCTACTCAAATGTACCAGCTCATATCCAGCAAGTCCAGAAAATAGTAATATTCTGACAATACCACATATGAGGGAGTTATTTGGATGTGAAGTGGGGCTGTCAGATCATACCATGGGTATCGGTGCGGCTATTGCTGCAGTGGCAAATGGGGCATCTATTATAGAAAAGCATTTTACTCTATCTCGTGTAGATGGTGGTGTGGATAGTACATTTTCAATGGAGCCAAATGAGTTTGTGTCACTTGTGGTGGAGGCTAAGCGAGCTTGGGAATCTCTCGGAAGAATAAGTTATGGGGTTGTAGGTAGCGAAGAGAAATCGAAGTTTTTTAAAAGGTCGCTCTACATTGCTGAAAATATGGAAGCAGGTGATCAATTTACAGTAAATAATCTTAGAGTGGTTAGACCGGGGATGGGGTTGCCGCCAAAGTTTTATGAGCAGTTTCTGGGAAGGAGAGTTGCTGTTAATGTTCAGAAAGGGACTCCGGTAACTTGGGATCTAGTATAGAGACAATAATGTCGAATGCATCATCAGCAGAGTGGTTATTTATTGATCACCCAGATTTCTGGAGTGAGTTAGTCTGCTTAGAACAATTGACTGGTTGGGCATCACCTTACCATACAGCCAGCTCGCTAAAATACTATCAACAAAGGCCACTTGATGATGGTAATACACTTCAGGATTGCTCGTTTGTTTTTCAGTGGAAAGGAGAGACGGTCGCAGCATTTATTGGTGCACTTGTAACTGTCAATGGTATAATTAATTTACGAGCCTATGAAATGCCTTGCTACTGGATTGAGCATCCAGAGAGGCTGTCACGTAAAGCAACAAAAATACTTTTTGAAAGATTAGAGTGTCTTGTTAATCAAGCAAAAGGAGAGGTGTGGTTGAAGGACTTCTTGATTAATGGGGAACTTTCATCTTTGTCTCAATATTTATTGCTCAAAGGGGGTACTGCAGGGCCTAGGTTTTCCAGAGTGATTGATCTTCAAAATGATACAGCTAGAATCAAGAACAATATAAGGAAGAGCTATACCAGTTTGGTAAATTGGGGGTTGCGAGAGTTGAAGCCAACGGTGTTTACGGCAGAAACGCTTTCGTGGAGGCAGATGCTTGAGTTTCGTGAACTGCATATTAGAGAGGCTGGCAGAGTGACACGTTCATCAGCGAGCTGGCATAGGCAGTATGAGTCTGTGTTGAAAGGTGAAGCATTTGTGGTGTTGGGTTATCTTGATAATGCGCTTGTTTCAGCGGGTTTATTTAGTTGTAGTCAAGTTGCTTGTTATTATGGTGTTTCTGCATCACGCCGAGATCTTTTTAAAAAACCACTTTTCCACGCGATTCTCTGGACAGCAATTCTTCATGCAAAAGAAAGAGGGTGTTTATGGTTTGAAGTAGGGGAGCAGTTATTCGAAAACCATCCAGATAAAAGTCCACCCACAAAAAAAGAGTTGGATATCAGTCTTTTTAAATCTGGTTTTGGTGGAGGTGTCCGTGTGTATATGGATGTATTACTAAATCACTGAGCAGTATCTAAAAAATGGAAGTTGGTTTACTGAGTGAAATGGCTGGAAAGTGTCTCTGTGATGAGCTTTTTATCAGTATCGTTTAGAGAGGAGTTGAAAATGCTGGCTAGTGATGAGGGGATTTTTATTTTCGATAATAGAGTCTGTTTTGTGCCGATATCTGTGTTTAAAATCTCTTGCTTTGTCATGTGTCGATAGTTAATGTTATTGCTCTTAGAGAGTAGGTCTGTCGCATAGTTCTGCAGTGTTGTTCTTAACTTGTTGCCTGTACTATCCTCTTTTTCAGACCTTTTGATCAGAGGGTGTAAAGAATGGTCTAGGTGAAGGTATAAGTTAAATGTTTTATGTAATCCAACGACTTCTTGTTCGCTCATTTTGGAAAGGCTCAGTGATGCGGCTGTGTCTGCAGATGGAATAGCTCCTCCGCTATCACGAAGTGGAATATTTTTCTCAATGGCAATAGGGGTGCCTGGGTAGGGGTAAAGTATGTAAACATTGGCAGCATCTGCACCAGTCTTCCGGTTTAGTTCAACGGTCTCGAACACATTTGCCCTGGATTCTCCGGGAAAGCCAATGATGTTGAAGGTTGAGACTCGGACTCCATGCTTTTTAACCATTTGAATATCTTTAATGATTCTGTCGTTGCTGCATTTTCGCATTACCGATTTTCGAATTAAATCATTACCGCTTTCCAGACCGATGCTCATGGCAACACATCCCATATCCTTGGCAAGTATTACCTTTTCTTCTGTAATTGTGTTAGGCATAACTGAGCAACCAAACATAATATTGAGAGGTTTGATTAGATCTCTGAGTGCAATCAAGTGTTCTATTTTTGGTAATAGAAAAGTGTCATCGACAAACTTAAACCAAGTTGCGCCATATTTTTCTTTCAGCTCTTTTAGTTGTAGGTAGGTTGTTTTTGGTGGCTGAATACGGAAATAGCCTTTGCTTCCCCCGGTAATGGCTGAAATAGTGGGGTCTACGCAGTAGGTGCATTTCATTGGGCATCCACGGGACTGAGAAAAGAATGAACCTTTATAAACCTCTCCGTCGAATGGACGGAATAGATGGCGTTCATCAAAAATACTCCAGTCAGGAGTAGGCAGACTCTCTAAGGATGTGCGTGGGGAAATCTCGTTTTTAATAATAGACCCCTGCTCGTTTTTGAACCACATTCCTCTTACGGCTGTATATGGCTGGTTTTGGCTTATCAAGGTAATCAGCTCAACAAAAGAGTCATCACCTTCACCAATGCAAACGATATCTACGCCAGATTGGTTCAGGCAGTCCTTAGGGGCAATTGTTGCATGTATTCCTCCAACAACAACTTTAGCTTGGTGGGTAACAGAATGGATGAGTTCCATTGCATGGTCAAAGGTTGTTGTCATTGCTGAAACAGCAATAATGTCGGGTGAAAATTTATCAATTTTCTGTTGAAAAACTATTTTTTCATCTTGTGGCGAATCTTTTGCAGCCAAGTCATTAATTGTGATTTGAGTCTCTTTTAGAACTTTGCTTCGTTGTATTTCTTCAGTTGGTAATGGGTCACCTGCACTCGCCATTGTTGCGGGATCATGTTTTATGAGTCTGTTTTTATCAGTAAGTGGCTTGATGAAGGTGGTATCAAAAAGGTCTACAATATGACCATTCTGTTTGATGATGGCGCTTAGAATTGCAATTCCAGCAGGAATGCCAATGTTTAAATATTTTTCAGGGTGTACAAATAATATTTTCATCTTTCTGGTGCAGGAGTCGTTGATGTAATGACTCAGATGTTGTGTTGGTTGATATTTGTCATGTTTCTGATTCTATCACTATCCTTATTTGTTCGGGGTGAAACCTGTCCACTATTTCTAGTGGACAGGTTTCACCCTAAATGGGGTGGTGCTACCCTTGTAATAGCTGCATGACTTGCTGAGGTGATGCATTCGCCTGAGAGAGCATCGCTGTACCGGCTTGTTGGAGTACTTGCGCCCGGCTTAGTGCAGCTGATTCCATTGCAAAGTCGGCGTCTACAATGCGTGATCGTGCGGCAGAAGTTTGTTGTGAGATAGACGCCAGATTATCAATTGAATACTCCAGTCGATTATTGATGGCACCGAGCTCGCCTCGTTGAGCGTTGACGGTTGTGATTGCTCGGTCGATAATATCGATAGATTTTTGAGAATTGCTCGCGGTATCAACTGAAAGTCCGTTCAAGGAGCTACCGTAGATACCGCTCCCTGTGACATTGCCACTGATGAGCCCATGCTCCTCACCAGATGCTCCTGTACTGATGTCAATACTGATAGGATTGCCTGTTTCGGAAGTAAGTTTTAAGCCACCAAAAATTTGTTCACTTGTGGCTGTTCCGGGGAACGTAGAGCTACCGGCTGAGAACCCAGCGGCTGCACCGCTAGTTCCTTGTATGGTCTTAATTGAGGCGGCTGAGTATGTTATTGACCCAGTGTTAGCTTCGCCATAGCCGATGGTTAATGATGCTGTATTGCCTTCAAGTTGAATGGTCTCTCCGGATAGTATTGCTGTAATTCCGGTATCACTAACCTTTGCGTTGATTTCATCGACTATTTCGGCAAGAGTGCCTGAGCCTCCTGAAGTTAGAATGCCATTGATGGATAGTTTTTCGGTGCTTGTTCCAGCGGTAAGATTTATGCCGGTGAGTTCTACTGTTACAAAGGCTTCAGCACGTACACCTGTATCGTCTGAGGCTGCATTAATCGCATCAACTTTTGTTAATAATGACCCAGCAGTGCCTGCAATACTTTCTTCATTGATGATGACTCCATTGATGCTTACATCGCCAGTACCCCATACGGTGCTTGATGCAGTAATGCCGGCCCCCTCAACTGTTCCTGGTGTGGTGCTTTCAAGAAAACCTAATGCCAGTACATCGTTGTAACTGCCGGTTGTGCCACGTTCAATCGTGATGGGGTCGCCATTATCAGCTTCAAGAGATAATCTGGCGCTAGCAGTAGGCGCCGTGCTAGAGATAGCACCGGTTGTGTCTGCAAAAGAGAGGGAGGAAACTCCTTCTGCGCTAATGATGAGCTTGTTGTCGTCGCTTACGCTGACAGATAGGGTTCCATTTGAGGCGTCAGCTAGTTTGGTGGCAATCTCTTCTTTTGTGCTGGCATCGCGGATTGTGTATGTCTGTGTGGTGCCATCTGCCATGGTGGCTGTGATGGAGATCTCCTCATCAGCGCTGATGTTGCCATCCCCATCAATAGCAATTTCATTAATGGCAACAAGTGTTGCAGTTACACCATTTACATTTTCATTAATTGCAGTGATTAGCTCATCCTGACTGGTTGCAGTAGTAATTTCATCACCACCCGGTTTGACAATGGACTGTCCATTGATTGAAACATCATTAAATCCGATCGAGGTAGAGTTTGCTGTAAAGTCGATTGGAGCTCCTATTACATCAGAACTGGTGGAACCCATTCCGAGGCTTTTAGTACTCATATCCTGTATACCAAATTCTACGGTCTGGTTGGAGTCAGCCCCAATCTGTAAAGCGACATCCTCCATTTTTCCATCAAGTAGTGTTTGTCCATTAAATTTGGTGGTTTCTGCGATACGATCAACTTCCATTAAGAGTTGTTGGAACTCTGCATCCAGAGAGGCCCTGTTTTCGCTGTCATTATAGGTGCCGTTAGCCGACTGAATTGATAACTCCCGCATCCGTTGCAAGATGTTTGTTGTCTGATCGAGTGCACCTTCTGCTGTCTGGATGAGCGAGATGCCATCGTTGGCATTACGCACTGCTTGGTCCAGACCTCGAATTTGAGAGGTCATCCGGTTTGAGATACCAAGTCCTGCGGCATCATCACGTGCGCTGTTGATGCGCTTTCCGCTCGATAGGCGTTCCATGGCTTCGCTCTGCTCTCGAACCGCTGTATTGATATGGCGTTGAGCACTGATTGATCCAACGTTCGTGTTGATTACCATTGACATGATATTTCTCCTAGTTTTCCTTTTTATGCCATCGTGGGCAATTCAAAATAAAATCTTTATTGATGTTGTTGGAATGGTGGGGCTTGCTTCAAAGACTCTGTAAACTGTTGAGAGCAAGTCATATTCATGTCAACTAAATGGCTAATGCCAAACATCAAATTTCTCTGTTACAAAACTAAGCAATTTATATGCCATGAGCTAGACTGCTAGTTGTTGTGTTGTTAATAACAATGCAACTGCTGTGCCATTGCTGGTAGAAATGGAACTATTGAAAGAAAGCCGGTGATAAAAGTAGAAAAAACATGATAGCAAGCTGAATATTGTTGTTTTTATAGAGGGGCGGCAATTGTTGCAGTGCAGTATTGTTATCTATTGATGGTTGGTGGCAGTGGGTAATGAATATTTTTGCCGCATTATGAGGAAGAAGTTAGTGCTCTGAGAGTATTGCTTTGACTTACTGGTGTTCCAGCGTTTAATCGAATAAATTCAATTGGTTATTTATATTGACCGTAACTTCTCAATAATCTCTTGCAGTTACGCTTTCAGCAGGCAGACTTTTCCACTCAGCAAATCTGGTAGATAGGGAGTCCTGTTTTCAGCAGATGTTCGATCCCTGATGAAGTCCCAAACCGAGATACTCTGTTTTCTGCAGGTTTTGATTAGGCTAAGGAAGGTATCTCTACATCGTCGCCCATTTTCTGATCGAGTGCCGC
>Ga0233440_1003863_pt1 | contig 10942 bp, 8 predicted proteins | sample SI_123_September_5_FD_182791 | JGI IMG/M metagenome (GOLD analysis project Ga0233440, IMG submission 182791) | Seawater microbial communities from Saanich Inlet, British Columbia, Canada - SI_123_September2016_120_MG | ecosystem: Environmental > Aquatic > Marine > Inlet | place: Canada: British...
ATTTAATGATTAATATATTAGTAATATTAGTAATGTATTAAATTATTACTTTAATGGAAATAATGGATTATTTTAGTATATACTTATATAAGTAATATTAGTAATGTATTAAGTTAATACTATAAAAGTATATAAAATGACGAGAACATTGTATATATTGAGAACATGTCAAAATATACATTGTCTATTACAAATAAGAAACTATATGAGTTCTATAATAAGAACCAACATATCAACTTTGAAGCTGTAAACCTTGTATTTCATGAGATTTTGGTAAAATTAACAGATAATATGTCTGATACTATGAGTTCTACTATTAATGGTGAAATATTATCTAATATTCAAAAGCAAGATGTTATTATTAACGAGTTAAAAGGTAATTTAATTCATATGAACGAGAACATTAGCCAAATTAAACAAGAAACTGCTATATTTTCAGAATTAAAGAATGATATTTTAAACATTAACAATAATGTATCACTTAAGTTTGTTGATTTTAAAAATGAATATATTTCAGGAGTTAAATCTTTATTGATTGAGAACAATGACCGAAACTCTATTGTTGATATTATACAGAAATCTAATGAAACATTCATAGACAAAACAAAATTATTATTGAATGAAAATATTTCATCATTAATTGAGAACAATAACAAATCTACGATTAATAATACAAAACTTTTACTTGTTGAGAACAATGATAAATATATTTCACAAATAGATAATACTATAAACACTTTTCAACGTTCTATTTCAGACGAACTTAATAAACTCACAAATAATAATGACGATAATGCTATCAAAGATTTCATTTCTACATTTGATTCAAAATGTTCTAATATGTTTCAAACCGCTCAACAACCTGTATATACTATATTACAATCTACAGAAGAGCGTATACAGAATAATATACAAAATATTAAAGATAATATGTTATCATCTCAAAGCAAACACGAAAATACTATGGATGAACTATCTGCTTACTTAAGAAAATTTAATAATTCATCTTATAAAGGGGCTATTGGAGAATGCGAACTTGAATCAGTCCTTAATAAAATGTATCCTTCGGCAGAAATAATTAATACATCGGGAGTTAAGTCCTCTGGTGACTTTATGATGAAACGAGAGAACAAACCAAATATTATGCTGGAGAACAAGGTTTATTATGATCGTAACGTAAACCCTGATGAAATTCAAAAATTTATTCGTGATGTGGAAGAAATCAAGACACATGCTATTTTCTTATCACAGAATAGCGGTATTTCACGCAAAAAGAATTTTCAGGTTGATATGCATAAAGGGTTAATTATGATATATATTCATAACGTTCAATATTCACCCGAAAAAATACAAATCGCAATAGATATTATTGAGAACCTTGCTGAACGTATTGAAGAATTTGACAGTGAAGAGGAACATGAAAATGTTATTAGTAAATCGTTATTAGATGAGATTAACCAAGAATACCTTTCATTTAATAAACAGAGAGATGAGATTATTCTTATGTCAAAAGATTATCAGAAGAAACTTATCGGACAATTGGAGAACCTTAAAATGAATGCTTTGAATAAATACCTATCTACCAAATATTCTAACAATGAAAAAAGAGGGTTTACGTGCGAATATTGTAATGTGTTTTCTGCTTCTACGAAGAAATCCTTATCAGCCCATGTTAGGGCTTGTAAAAAAAATCATGATATCAAGGTTGATACACCAATATTACAGGTTGAACTTAATACCAACTCATCAGACGGGGAGGCTTCTTTATAAAGTTTTGAATATATAAGTCTTTATAATATAAACTAAGGACAAATATAAAGATATATAAAGATATATAATTATTATATATAATTATATGCCAAAGATTTGTAATTATCAAAATTGTAGAAAACGTGCGTCATATGGTGTAAAACGAAATGAACCTTTAAGATGTAAATTACATAAAGAAAATATGAAATTATCCAGTCTAATATGTCAATGTGGAAAAGCAAAACCTAATTTTAATGAACCTGGTGAAACTGCTGCTATATGTTGTTCTTCTTGTAAAACCGATACAATGATTGATATCAAAAACAAAAAATGTCAATGTGGGAAATCTCAACCTAATTTTAATGAACCTGGTGAAACTACTGCTATATGTTGTTCTTCTTGTAAAACCGATACAATGATTGATATCAAAAACAAAAGATGTCAATGTGGGAAATCTCAACCTAATTTTAATGAACCAGGCGAAACTACTCCTATATGCTGTTCTTCTTGTAAAACCGATAATATGGTTAATGTAGTAAATAAAAAATGTCAATGTGAAAATGCTATACCTTATTTTAATGAACCTGGTGAAACTAACCCTATATGCTGTTCTTCCTGTAAAACTGATACCATGATTGATATCAAAAACAAAAGATGCCAATGTGGAAAGGCTAGACCTTTTTTTAATGAACCGGATGAAACGAAACCTATATGTTGTTCTTCCTGTAAAACTGATACCATGATTGATATCAAACACAAAAGATGTCAATGTAGAAAGGCTATACCTTGTTTTAATGAACCTGGTGAAACTACTCCTATATGCTGTGTTTCCTGTAAAACTGATACTATGGTTGATATATTATCTAAAAAATGTCCTGGAATTATAACTGACGAAGGTATATGTCCTTTTGATAGACAAGCTAATAAGAAATATAAAAATTATTGCATTGAATGTTTCCGACGAAATTTTCCATTAGACCCATTAACATTCCAAATACGTTCCAAAACAAAAGAGATTGCGGTGCGTGATTATATCAACGCAAATTTTGAAGGATTTCAACATGATAAGATAATGACTACTTCTCATTGCGATTGCAGCATAAAACGACGCATAGACCATCGGTATTTAATTAATAATACATTACTTGTTATTGAAACCGATGAAAATCAACATAAAAGTTATGATAAAATGGACGAAGAAACGCGTTATGATGATTTATATATGGCGTTTTCTGGGAAATGGATATACATTCGCTTTAATCCGGATAAGTATATTAATAAAACAGGAACACGCAAAAACCCTACAATTGCTAACAGATTATATGTGTTAAAAGACGAAATAGAAAAACAAATGAAACGTATAGAAAATGATGAAAATACAGAGTTAGTTGAACGTATTTACTTGTATTATGATGGATATGATTGAGGTTAAAGTTATATAAATAGATTTTTACTTATATTTATATAATGCTTACGTTTGATACAGTACAGAAAATCGGTTGGGAAATTGGTATACCATATACTGAATTTAATGGACGTAATGATTTACCAGATGATTCAAGCGATGGAACACAAACTACGTCGGGTAGAGCAAAGCTTATAGAAAGTAATAATGGGCGTCCACCTATGCTTATATTTACTGGTTTGGTACCTGGAATTCTACATCAGAAGCATGGTGAAAATGATACAAGGTCTTTTTATGTTCTTAATCTTGATACAATAAAACCTACACAAAAATCATACTTTCAACAAGAACTTTCAATAGATTTGAAAAAAATTATTAAGGCTGAAATTAATACTAATTCTTCAGATGGGGAGGCTTCTTTGTAAAGTTTTGAAAATTAGGTCGTGGGTTAATTCCATTTATCACCATTCCATTCTCGTTCATCTTCGTCTTCATCATAAGTATCACTTTTACTTATATTATCTGGACCCCACATAGGTTGCTGATTTGTGTAATGAAAGCATTTATGTCTTTCGTCTTCCAAATCTAAATCAAAACTGGCACAAGGTCTAATATGATCTATATGCCATTCACCTTGATTTTCCCAAGAGATTGGATGACCGCATCGTTCGGCTTCGTTTTCAAATTGGTTTTCCAGATGAGTTCTCAAATCTTCGATTGAACAACCTACATATTCTATTGTATGTTTTTTATCTCTTCGTGTGCTATAATTTTTTAGTGCTTTTCTTACGCGCTCACGTAGTAAGTGTGATAAATAACCGTCAGAATCACATTCTTTACATTGGCGTCTTTGTCTATTATGTTCGCATATTTGACTTCCTCCACATTCTTTACATCGGCTTCTTTGTCTATTATGTTCGCATATACCACTTCCTCCACATTCTTTACAACGGCTTCTTTGTCTATTATGTTCGCATATATGACCTCCACCACATTCTTTACATCGGCTTCTTCGTCTATTATGTTCGCATATTTGACTTCCTCCGCATTCTTTACATTGGAGTCTTTGTCTATTATGTTCGCATATACCACTTCCTCCACATTCTTTACATCTTTCTTTTCTTTTATTATGTTCGCATATTTGACTTCCTCCGCATTCTTTACAACGGCTTCTTTGTCTATTATGTTCGCATATATGACCTCCACCACATTCTTTACATCGGCTTCTTTGTCTATTATGTTCGCATATTTGACTTCCTCCGCATTCTATACATCGGCTTCTTTGTCTATTATGTTCGCATATACCACTTCCTCCACATTCTTTACAAACGTTTCTTCGTCTATTATGTTCGCATAAAATTTTTTTCCCATTCCATATAACCATTTCATTTTTATACATATATTTTTGACCGTTCGTTCGTTCGGTTGGTATTTTGGGTAATGGTGGATAATCGCTCATTTTACCTCTTGTTTTAATTATAACGTTAGCGTTAATATAGATACAATATTTTTATGTATACGGAAGTTTTCAATTTTGTGTAAAATGATGCGATGGAAAATATTATAAAAAATTATTTTTATTGTATTGAGAACATTGACATAAATCATGAAAAAATACCCTTATTTTCATGATTTTTACTAACAAGTTGATACATCTATTCCGAAATATATGTACGTTGTTGTTCTAAACTGATTACCACTTTTATGTAGTTGTTTTTTGAGCTTCCAACATTAATTTATTAATACACGCAATACGATTTTTTTCACAAAACTCCAATCCCTCTTTTATTTTAGTTGAATCCATCTTGATGTTATCCAGAGTTTGATAGTAATTACTTTCATTGAAATAATACGTGCATAGTATGTTTTGCACTTTACATATGGATAATATATAGTCATCTATTACCAATTTATCCAGTAGACGGTCATTATTATCTAATTTAAAGTAATAAACGAACATTTCTTTGATTAACTCCAAAGACGCGTTTTTAAATTCAATATTTAAATCAATCCTTCCTGGTCGTATTAACGCAGGATCCAACATTTCAGGATGATTTGTTGATAAAATTACTATTGCTCCTACCATATCAATCGGTCCATTAAGAATACCTAACAAACAGTCTAATGTAGGTGTCTCTTTTTCTATCAATAAAGGACATATCGCAGCATCTGATGCCGCATTTTTTAAAGTTTTATCTCTTAATACAGCAGCCTTATTTTTTTTTACAGTAGTTCGATTATGTATCCACTCACATTGAGCGTCAACATCTTCTAATACGAAAATTATATTTTCATTTTTAATATCAATTCCATCTATATATTTTGTATTAAACACTTTGTTTAATTCCTGATTATTTTTAATTTTTGATAGATTAATACAAAAGATATGACGTTTTGTTTCTGACGCAATCACCTTAATATTAGTAGTTTTTCCATTTCCAGGCGGTCCGTGAATACATATACCAATTTTCCAAGGCATACCGATTCTACTACACTCTTCTTTATATTTGAGTTGTTGTATATTTTTGGTAATAGGATCATTTTTAAAATTAGTAATTAGATTTCTTAGCACATCTTTATTGTAATTATCATCTTTGTTAATAAATATATTATTCAAAGAGACCGCATGGTTCAATTCATTTTTAGTAAACCGAACAACCAAGCAGTTATCTTCTTTTACAATATTTTCAATATCAAAATAATACCGCAAATTGTTATTATACTTATTCTTCTCATACGCCTCATATTTGTTTTTAATATACTCTGTGTAGATGTTAATCCCGAGTGTATTGTTATCCGGTGTATATAAACGAATATATTGGCGATTTGTATTATTTTCATCGTCTTTTATATATCGGGTTTCAATCATTATTTTACACGTATTATTATTCATTTTATCGCAAATATCCTTTTTACTATAATCAAAGTAATATAAGAACATTCCTTTTGTTTTCGGGAAGAAATCATAATTTGCATCTGACGACCATTGATCTTCTTTATACATTATTTCAATTAACTCAGTGAATTTATTGATATTCTCGTTATTTTTGAGTTCGTGGACGATGGCTTTGAATATCGTACTTGTTTTGTTAATAAATGTTTTATCATTGCCACATTTTTGGGTAATTGTATGTGTTTCAATATTTATACCGGATGTATTATTCTGTATATTCATAGTTTGCAAATAGTTATAAATCCATCTACATACCGGGATAATTGAGAACGCCCATGTTATATATTTGATATACATGCTATCCCGTATATATGGTAATACGTACATAAACATTTTTTCATAATCGACTTCCATTTTGTAAAGTTACTACATTCATTTTTAGATGTGACAGTTTTTCAATTTTACATTTTTGAATAGCTATTATCAAGTAAAAATAACATAAAGATTATTTATTGATATTAGTAACAACCATATAACAATGTTTTATTCACTCTTTTTTATTGTATTGCTTCATAATATCATTTTATGTATTTCTGTATTACCTGAACTACATCAAATTGTGTATGTAAACTCACCGAATTTTATTATAGTAAATCCGAAGCAGATTCACTTCAAACATGGGTTATCATCCACCTATTTTTTGAACTTCAACTCTAAATCAGTCGGCTCTTTTTATCAACTATCTCATGTTTTTTCAAAATACGGATACGTTCCGTATCAAGGCAAACAAATTACTAATTCTACCGTCATTACTGGGAGTAAGGGTAGTTTTGTGTATAGATTGAAAAATATAAATGATTAGACATTAATAATATTTTATATATACTTAAAGATAATAATTAATAATTAATAACTAATGCCACGAAAACCAATTACATTTTTAAATACAGAATATAAAACACAGGGTGAATTTGGGAAATATGTAAAAAAAATTATATATGAGGATATTGGAATTTGTAATGATATTAAGAATAGATATCCAGATGAACATAGACTACTAATTAAAATATTAGAAAGACATCCTGAATTTGATTCTAAAACCAAAAATATGTGTAATATAAAAATTGATACGGACACATTAAACCGAAAAGGACTAAAAATACTTATTATAAAAAATGATGGATCATTGGTTGATATATCATGGAGATGTGCTATAACAGGAAATAAAAAGTCAAAAAAATATGAATTAATGTCAGCTATGAGAAGTAGTATAGATGAACAAATACATCATTTTAGAACAATACATCTAAATTATAGTTGCCAATTATGTGGTAATAATGAAAGATTACAGGTAGACCATGATGACACCAAAAATTCAGCATTTGATGAATTAGTTCTTAATTTTATACAGGAAAACAATGATACAGAAATACCTGATAACTTTGGAGAATTAAATGATGGAACACATAGAAGATGTTTTTTAGAACAAAATAATGCTTTCAGGGATAAATGGGTTGTATACCATCACCAACACGCGTTATTAAGAATGTTATGTCATAATTGTAATATAAGTAGACCAAAAACAAAAAGAAAACTGATTTTATAACGGACCCTTTATTTTGTTTTTTAATTATTACAATTCAAAAGTAATGCGACTGTGTAAAGATAATATTTTGTTATCATATTATATTATATATAATATGGATATAGAGAATGAAAAAACATATGGTGAATCTCTTTCACCCGATCTTGCTGATATAATGGAAGGAATGGATATTTATACACCTTCTGCTGAAATGCTACCTATATCACCTAATGATTTTGTTATATATTTGCTCGATATACCTTGGTCTGATGTATTTAAACTTTACTTACCAATGGATTTAGAAGAGCGTGATAAGAAAATTGAAGAGAATTCTCAACAAATGAGAGAAGGTATTAATGATATATTTAATAAATATGTAAGTGAAACCAGTAGAAAAAGAACAGCAGCAGCAGTCAGTTTTTATCTACAATATTGTACTAAGTTAAAGGAGTATGTTAAAAATTATTTAGCCGAACATGGTATAACATACCCTAAAGCAAAAGAAAAAAGAGATAATACATTTACCATTTTAAAAGATAAATTACGCAAACATATACAATCTAAAAAAGTAGAACCTCTATTATATGAAATGCAAATAGATGAATCCGAAGAGTTAAAAATTGAGTTAAAATATACCGAACTTGGGGCATTAATTATGTGGTCGGCTGAAATACATCACGATTTATCAAAATTGTTAGACCCTAAAATATTATCATTAATCGACCAACAAATCAAAAAATACACTACAAAATTACGTAATATGTATGAGGTGAGTAATAGACCAATCAACTACACTGAAAATATTGCTTCTGAACTTTGTCTTGATATGTTAAACTATAACGTTATTCCTCGATGCGTTCAAAGACATGGTAAACTTGAATTACAATTTGGTCTTCGTGAAGTAGGTCATGGCTTATTACCATCTGTATATAATGATTCAAAAGTATTCCTAACTTCTGACGCAAACAATACCGGTAATGTTGAATTTAGCCAAGTTTGGCGTGAAAATTTATATAATATAACTAATAGAGTTGTTCCTTTTTTAAATATAGATGGTGGTGCAGCCCCTACACAAATTGGATTTCAAGAATCTATGCTGGAACAAGAACAACTTGAAAAATTAAAGACGGACCCAGCATTAATTCATTTTATCAAACCAGTTGATATAACTATACGCAGTCCTACAGGTATAATCATGCTTCATATTAAATCAAACTCAGATGATTTAACAAAATATAATATAGAAATTTTCTCTGATGATGGCAAAGAATTTCATTCAATTCCAACTACTGTAGCTCAATTAACTATTCAGAATGTAATTAATATTGTTAATTCAGTACCACCTAAATTTCAATTTCATGCTGCATTATTAAAGTCTCTTGGTGATCTTATTCCTTATCAAACTGTTTGTTTACAGGCAGCATTAGTAAATAACGTTCAAGATGTAAGCGTAATGGGGTCTCTTGATTATAGTATGATATTTCAATTATTAGGTAATGTTACTTATCGCAAAAATGGCAAGGATGTTACGTGTGAATTAAATCAACGTAGAATATTAACTGGTGTAAATATGGAAAATGCTAATGTATATTTTCCTTGGTCTTCGACTGAAAAACACGTATATCAATTATTGTTGTATATATATGGCTATAAAATAGAGGGTGATTATGAAATAGCTGCGTTTAAGTCTGCAAAAGAGAAGGTATCTAAAATATTGTATGATTATACACACAAACATGATTTAACGTCAATTGAACTTATTAACTTTTTTATGAATAGATGTATTGCTGATTTAAATGAATGTACGCAAACCATACAATATTATCCTGACTCAGATAATCTTATTCAAAACATAGAGATGTCTATCCAACCACTTACTAATATTACTAATTTCAAAATAGAACATATTACCAGTTATATTCAAAATAAAACGAAATATAATGAAATATTAAAGGATGACGAATTTTCAGTAAATTTCGACAATTTAGATTATATTTTGGCTTATATAATTGCACGACAAAGTATGTTACCAACGCCAACTGTATTCAATCTACCTAATATACAAGGTAAACCAACATCATCCAACGATACTCACACCAGAAAAAGAAAGAGAATTGGTGGAAAACGAAAAAAAACGTTACGAAAGAAATAATTTTGTATGTAAACGTATCATTATCAGTTCAATGAATAGACCTACCAAATAAAAAACCATAATTAGTTTTTTATTTGGGTTATTTTATAACGAACACGCTCTAAAAAAGTCACTATATTGTATACGGGTACACAATGAGTCTTTGTAATAATCAATTATTACAAGTTAAGTTAGACAATCAATATATACAAACCTGGACTCCGCTGGAATGTATTGACAAAACAGCTAAAAACTGTGGAGCATCCGCCTTAGCATTAGCCAAAATTGTACCAAAAGATTTAGCTCAACTAATCAGCCGAGATACAGAAATATCTGGCATAAACCAAACGAAGATGTTAGAAATTATTAATAAAGAAACCGCATTAGAAGCTAAATATGGATTAAGATTTGATTCCATACGCAATTTTCAAAAAATATTTGAAGAATTAGAACCTGGTAATGGTACGATTGTTATGTTCATCCGATATAATGAGACCGGACACATAGTAATTTTAGCAAAAGATACTGACAATAAAAAACACGTATTAGAATCACAATATTTACAAATTTATACAGAAGACGCAATAATACCGTATATAGAAACGCAATTATATACTCATTTTTTTGTATTTTGTAAGACAACCGCATATAACCAACATGTATTTAACACAATTATTCAAAGTATATTGGGTAAGCGAAAACTGGATGAATTACAACTCCCTATATCCATTTCAGAACCAGAGCATAAAAAAAGAGCAAAACCTAATAAACACTCGGATAATATTAAAATGGATATAGTTATTGATGAAAATGATAATGATAATATGATGGATATAGTCAATGATGATAATATGATGTTTATTGGCAGTGGTAAAAAACCAAAGAAAACTAAAACTAAATTTAAAAAGAATAAAACCAAAAAAAATAGATATAAAACCGAAAAAATAGATATAAAACCGAAAAATAGATATACATTAAAAATATCATAATAGTAATATATAATGTCGTCAACTAACGAAGACACAAATACAAAAAGTCATAATGAAGAACCTGATTTAGAAAATCAAATTCAACAAGAAACTACTGAAGAAAAACAAGAAACTACTGAAGAAAAACAAGAAACTACTGAAGAAAAACAAGAAACTACTGAAGAAAAACAAGAAACTACTGAAGAAAAAC
>Ga0233440_1003891_pt1 | contig 10870 bp, 12 predicted proteins | sample SI_123_September_5_FD_182791 | JGI IMG/M metagenome (GOLD analysis project Ga0233440, IMG submission 182791) | Seawater microbial communities from Saanich Inlet, British Columbia, Canada - SI_123_September2016_120_MG | ecosystem: Environmental > Aquatic > Marine > Inlet | place: Canada: British...
AGGTGAGATTATTGCGTTGCTGGCCAGCGACGAGGCTTTCGAGGGTTATTGGCACCGTCCCGACGCGGATGCAAAGTCGTTGCGCGAGGGCTGGTACTTCACAGGCGACACGGGCTTCATGGATAAGGATGGCGATCTGTTCGTGACCGGCCGTGTCGATGACATGATCATTACCGGCGGTGAAAACGTATCGCCTGTCGAGATCGAAAGCTGCCTGTCGCTTCATCCGGCGGTCTCCGAAGTCGCGGTAGTAGGCCTACCCGATGAAAAATGGGGAAAGATCGTCGCCGCTTTCGTGAAGCGAAATGCCCAGGTGACGGAGAAAGACCTCGAACAGTTCTGTCAGACATCGGGTCTTGCGAACTTCAAGCGGCCGCGGCGGTTTGTGTTCGTCGATGCCATTCCGAAATCACCAGTCGGGAAGCTACTGCGCAGATTGCTCGTCGCCGGCGAGTACGACCTCGAACGGTTTCCGCCGTCGAGTGCGGCTTGATTCTTAGTTTTAAACAGAAGGAAGTAGCTCTATGCCATCCCCCTATTCGTTTGTTGACCCGCGTCTCGGAAAGCTCGACGGTTTTCAGGTGGAGATCGACGAAGCCCATGAGCGTGCTGACATCATTCTCAACCGGCCGCCGTACAACATCGTCTCCATGCCGCAGCGAGACCAGCTTCGGCTGGTGTTCGAAACGCTGGATGAGGACGCTCGAGTCCGCGTGATCGTGGTTCGCTCGGTAGGCGAGCACTTCTCGAGCGGAGGCAATATTGGCGGGTTCATGGAGGCGACGCCGGAACATGTTTCGAAGCTCGCCTGGAACATCGCCGCGCCGGCGCGTTGCGCCAAGCCGGTGATCGTCGCAAACCGCGGTTATTGCTTCGGCGTCGGCTTCGAACTGTCGCTGGCCTGCGACTTCCGCCTGGCGTCCGAGACTGCGTTCTATGCGCTTCCGGAGCAGAAGCTCGGCCAGATCCCGGGGTCCGGCGGTTCGGCCCGTCTGCAGAAGATGATCGGTATCACGCGCACCAAGGACATCGTGATGCGCTCGAAGCGCATTCCTGGCAAGCAGGCGCAGGAATGGGGCATTGCCACCGAATGCGTGCCGGACGCCGATCTTGAAAAAGCGACCGACAGGCTGGTAGACGAATTGCGCACCTTCTCGCCGCTTGCTCAGCGGACCGCGAAGAAGTTGCTCAACGACACCGAGGACTCGACGCTGGCTATTGCAATCGAGCTTGAGGGCCATTGTTACAGCCGCTTGCGGCAATCCGACGACTTCAAGGAAGGCGTCGAGGCTTTCAACGGCAAGCGCGCGCCGAAATTCACCGGCCGCTAAGCCATCGAGAGACGCTGATCTATAAATTCACAATCTTGGGCGCGGCGGCTCGTCGCCGTGCCTCATTCCTGTAGGGTTGTTTCTTCATCTCGATTCGTACCCAGATCTTATCGATGGCCGCTGGCAGCCCTCTCGGGCGGATTCGCAGACAGCGTCGATCGCTCCAATCAAGGTGTCGTTGGTGATTACAGCGCGAGCGGCGCCGCGGCGCTCGATATGCTCTGCGACGGGTGTCCGAGTCTCAGGGTTGTAGACCGCGAGTATGTGCGCCGTCACAGGTTCTGCGAAATTTTACTCTCGGAGTTCGATGAGCGCGGTCGCACCAGATTTTTCGCAGTCGAGTACAGCCGCGCGGACCTGATCGTTGATACCGAGGCGGCGGCCTAGTCGACCAGGGGCACATGCGCTCCCGCGTGCCAGGAGCTGCCGTTCCTTGGAGCGCTGTCAATCCTGACATTGTGGGAAACTGCTCGCAAAACGGAAGTGATCCAGCATTCGTCATGACCGTCGAGATTTGGACCAGTTTCAACGGACAGTGTCGCGATATTCCGCGTGGCGCTGTGGTCTACACCAGTGGCTTTCCACCACCACCGGTGCGACAGCTAGTGAGTCGAATGGCATCGATGTGGCCCGACATTCCGTTTTTTCATTGGGGCGATGTGGATGCAGGCGGACTACTAATTGCGGACTCTATCCGGAACGCTGCTGGAAAGCCGATCAAGTTGCATCTCATGACAGCGAGGCTCGCCGAGCGATATGGCAGAAGACATCGACCGCTAACAAGGGGCGCTGGAATTGCCGCGCGTGACGATGATTTTGGCGAGTTGGCCCGCTATCTTCCTGGTGACGATTGCAGGGTGTTCGAGCAAGAAAAACTGAATCCTTCCGATCCTATGGAGATGGCACAGTGAGCCGACAATTCACGGACGGAGAGATATCGGCGGCGATCGGTCGGATCGCAACTGAACGTGGCGCGGTCAATCGCACAGTGGTTCGCAAGCGCCTTGGCGGTGGCTCATCTAGCCGTATCGACGCGCTACTCAAAGAGTACCGACGAAGTGGGGCAAGAGTCTCAAACGGCGCTTCCGTCGGTCGACCTCTACCGGAAGCCGCGTCCCAACGATCGTTCACCAATTCAGTCATGCTGTCGTCCGAAGTCCTTAAACCGGCTGGTGGCTCTGAGACTAAGATCGATTCTGAAAGTGAAGGGTCCGAGGTAAGAAATATTGAAGTGATCGCCCGCCTCCAGAGCGAAATCCGGGTGCTGAAGATACTTTTAGAATCCGAGCGGAAGGCGCGCTCCGATGATGCGATCCGACATTTGCAGACAGTTGAGGCGCTTCAGAAAGAGATCGAGACATACCAAGCTACACCAAGGGGAAGCTCTTGACCGCTGTGGTGATCGGAGATTAGTTCCATTGTGTGGCCATCGAAGTTGCATGAACTGGAAATATTCTCGGTTTCGGTTTACCCCGTACTAGAACACGGAAATGCTATGACTGATCCGGCTCATTTGAATGAAGTTCATTCGAACACAACCAAGCCTCTATCAAAAAAACTCGTAGAAACGTTTCGTAATGCAGTGCGTGATCCGTCTGTCGCTAAGACCGACTATCTGCAGCGAGTGAAGAACGAGATGGAGGCCGCTCTACAAGAGGAATTTTCAGATGCGGCTAGTGAACCTAACAATCCGTAATTTTCGCGGATTTGGTGCCGGTGCCGAAGAAATTTCGTTAGACGGTGATCTGCTTTTATTTTTTGGGCCGAACGGTTTCGGAAAAACTAGCCTTGCTGAAGCCATCGAATGGCTTTTCTATGGAATGACGAAACGGCGGCAGCTCGGCGATAGTTACAGCCGGAGCGAATATGCCAACAGCTTCGCTAATATTCACGGTGGCACACCGACTGAAGTAACCGCAGATGTGCTCATCAGGGGCAGACGTGCGCTTATTTCGCGGCGACTCGGTCAAAACGAAACGTCCGAAACATTCGTAGACGGCGTTGCTGCGCCATTCTCGACACTCGGCATTACGCCAATTGAGGCATTTTATCCGGTCGTTGCGCAGCATGGCTTGCAGACGTTTGTCCACTCCAAGCCGAAGGATCGTAGGGATGCAATATGTGCGGCATTTGGGCTTGACGAACTTACGGCGCTAAAGAATACGCTGGACAGTGCGCGTTCTTCATTTCAACGAACGCCGCCGCGCGCCGTAACGGAGGCACGGCGTGAATTGGCGGCGAACGTGCGTATTCTTGGTGAGCTGAACGAAACCCATGAGCTTGCGCGAAGGTGGCAGGCTACGCCGCTACAGTTGCGACTGCCTGAAGACACGCAAGCGCTACTGGATGCAGCATCCACGCTCACTGGTGTCGAAGGCGCGACGACGGCTAACGCGTTGAACAATTTGCGCGAGAAGCGGTTGCAAGCGAGTCGTTCGGTCTTCGATGCGTCGGAAATCGCGTCGAATGGTGGTGTACTCGCCAACTCAGGAGCGGCGCTAGAAGCGGTCGCATCGTCGATAATGGAAGTTGAGCGCGCTATCGCTGCCGCATCGGCAGCCATGGCGTCGGCCTACAAGATCGCATTCCTCGATCTCTGGAAGAAGGGGCTGGAGCTGTCGCCAACGGGCGACGAATGTCCTATGTGCGAAAGAGATACACTTACTGCTGATAAGCGCGCTGAAATTGCAAAGCGTTTGGCAGACAACGTGGATCGCATCCAGAAAAATGAAGCGCTCGAAGCTGCCGTGAATACCGCCAAAGCTGAAATTGCGGCGTATCATTCTCAGATAAGCGAATTCGGGGTGGGGGATTTGAGAATAGAAGATATTCAGCAACTTCGGCAGCTATTTTTCGCGAGCGAAGAAGATGTTGAGGGGTTCTTGTCCGATTTTGAGGCCTTTAGAGCGGCGCGGCAATTCGCGCAGGACACGCTCGCAGCTGCAAAGACTTTCCTTGATGACTGTACTGCACAGCTCGAAGCGCCCGAGAAAGTTACGAGCGTCGTGGACGGAGCGGTTCGGACGAAGGATTCCGTAGCTAACATGGTTGCTCCGGCGATGGAGGCGTACCGACGCTACGATGAGGTTTGGAAGAGATTCGAACCGAAGCTCGCGGCCCTTATTTCTTCAGACGAGATCGTGGCGCGTATCGATGCGGTTGGAAAGACACTGCGCCTGGAGCCGGCGATGCGCGTTCTGAGGCGCTACGACGACGTGCTCGAAGAGACTCAGGAACTCATTCGATCGGTCGAGGCCGAAATGCAGAATCGGCAAGCGGCGCTGCTGGCCACGCGCGGTGCAGAAGTTAAGGCTCTGTACGATCGGCTCAACGTCGGTGCCGATGTGGTGTTCGACAGCATGGAGCCCGGCACGGATTCAATGAAATTGAATGCGACCAGCTTCGGCGCGCGCATGCCGGCGGCGGCGAACTTGAGCGAGTGCCAGCTGAATTGTCTCGGGTTAGCAATGTGGTTGATGCGGGCGACCACTCCATCGTCGCCGTTTGGATTCGTCTTGCTCGACGATCCGGTCCAGTCCATGGATGACGATCACACCGAGGCGTTTATCGCGGACATTATCCCACATCTTTTGGACGATCATGGGAAGCAGGTAATCGTCTTATCTCATGTAAAGCGAATCACCGAAAGGTTGCGTGAGCTCAATGCCGCGCGCGGCCATAAAGTGTTTCACTACGATAGCTACACGCGCGGCGGCCCCGCGATTACGGAGCAAATCGCGCTCCAGAAGCTTCTCACGGAGATCAAAGGCGCAGCGCGAGGAAATGAAGAAAACCGCGCCTACGCCGTCGATCGGATTCGCGTGTTGACGGAACATTTCATTCGCGAATTGCATCTGCATATCATGGGCGTTCCCGTCCCGTCGCCGCAATATGACCGCGCTACGGCGAGTGCGCTGTACCCGCTATTTCAAGGGATAACCGGGACCACACCAGCGGAAGTGACAGGGCTCCGCGACACGGTTCAGTTTTGCGATCCGGCTCACCATACTCAAGTCGGTTATGCGGTTCCGACGCTGTCGAATATTCAGCCGCACATCAACCGGATGGAAGGCCTCATGAGGAAGTACGGACTCATCTAAACGGGAGATGACACGTCTAGAAAGCCTGCTTTCGCTGCTTAAATAAGCGGCGCTGTTCAATCCATGACAGCGGCAAGGCCGGCAGCATCTGGGTGAGCGTGAGATACTGTGGTTGATCACCGTTCAGGATTGCTTCCACCAGATCGGGGGCAAGCGACGTCAATCGTAATTCCTGAGCCATCATTTTCGGATGGACGCCTTCGATTTTCGCCAAAATTTCCAGACTCTCGACGCGATCTCTGACGAGACGGTGCATGCGTGCATGCGCACGCGACAGTACGCGCACAAGCTTTTGGTCAGGTTTCCGATCGTCTATGTCTGGTCGTTTGATCGCCGCCATGTGCGGTGGGCGGGGTGTCCAAGCAACAGTAAGGTCGCGGGGATCGGCATCAGGTGACCGGACCAGCGCAACCACTATTTTGCTCTTGGAAACCGTTACCCGCTCCACGGTCGCAACCACCTCAGCCGCGGATAGTTGAGCGGCATCCGGCCCTTCATCTCGTGCAGCCCTGACAACCGCCGCTTCAAGCTCGATTGCGGAGATCCGAGATAACGAGCCAGCTTCGAACTTTCGGCCCCTGAGCAAAGCCGTACTCACATAAAAGCGGTATCGCACGCCCTTTTTTGTGGAATAGCTCGGGCTCATCCGGTTGCCCTTATCATCGAATAGTTTTCCCATGAGGAGAGCGCCGCTCTCCGTGCGACGATTTTTGCGAGCGACCTTGTTCATGTTCAATTGGGCTTGAACCGCATCGAACAATTTTGTGTCGATGATGGCGGCATGCTCGCCGGGGTGCCATTTGCTCTTGTGCGAAATCTCTCCAACGTAAACCCGGTTGTTGAGCAGATAGGCGAGGGAGCCGTAGAAAAAGTGTGAGGTCACGGGCGCGTCGCTCTTCTTGGGTGTCTTGGCCCGCGGCCGGATGTCCTTGGCGTTTAGGTCGAGGAGCAGTCGCTCAATACTTTGTAGTTCCAGATAGCGCTTGAAGATATATCTGACGGTCTCGGCTTCCCGCTCGTCGATTACAAGTTTCTTGTCTTGGGTCCGATAGCCGAATGGGATGTTGCCGCCGGTCCACTTACCTTTGGCGCGCGATGCCGCGATTTTGTCCCGTACTCGCTCAGATGACAGCTCTCGTTCGAATTGTGCAAATGATAGCAGGATGTTTAGCGTCAGCCGCCCCATAGAGGTCGTGGTGTTGAACTGCTGGGTGATGGCGACAAACGAGATCGATTTTGTATCAAACGCTTCGACCAGTTTGGCGAAATCAGCCAGCGATCGCGTGAGGCGGTCGATTTTGTAAACGACCACTACATCGACCTTGCCGGCTTCGATGTCGGCTAACAGCCGTTTGAGGGCGGGGCGCTCAAGATTACCGCCGGAGAAGGCCGGATCGTCATAGGGCTGGGGCAATACTCGCCAACCGAGGGATGCCTGACTCTTTATATATGCTTCGCAGGCCTCACGCTGGGCATCGAGGGAATTGAATTCCAGTTCCAGACCATGCTCAGTCGATTTCCGGGTATAGATGGCGCAGCGCAGTGGCTTGGCAGTGTTATTTGCCATCGGCTGCGCCTTTCTCGGGTTTCGTCCGAAGGCCGAAGAACCGCGGTCCGTTCCAACGGGTCCCTGTGATGAAGGAGGCGATCTCCGATAAACTCGCATAGGTATTGCCATCGTAGGCAAAACCCGTCTCCAGAACCACGATCCGGTATGTTTTTCCCTTCCACGTTCGGACTAACTCGGAGCCGGGCTTGATCCTGCGGGGCAATTCCAACTGGTTGTTCGGCTTGGCCGCTATGGCTTTTGCCAGCTGGTCGAGAAGCCGCTGGGTGTGGCGAGATAATCCGCCATAGGCTTTTTCTTGAATCCGTTGAGCGATACTCCGGCGCAACAAATCAGGGCCGAACGCTGGCGGAGGTGCGGATCTGAACAGCTCACGGTACCGCAGCCGCAATGCAGCAACGGGTTCCTTTACCAACCGATCCAGTTCGGCTTCCACCACGGGATCGGCTTCCGCCACGGGATCGGCTGGCTTCATGGACGCGGAGACTTGGCTCATTTCGCAGTCTCGGTCTTGCTGATGCGATAAACGCGCTCGTCACCTGCCATTTCGGATGTGAGAGTCAGCTTGAGCTTCTTACGTACGGTCCCGGCCAGAAAACCGCGCACCGAATGTTGCTGCCAACCGGTGGTCTTCATGATGGTGGCAATGGTGGCTCCGGCTGGAGCGTGCAGCATCTCCAGGATTTTGGCCTGCTTGGAGGATGCAGCGGTTGATGTGCGTGGTGCCGGGGTCTTCTTGGGTGGGGCGGAGCGGCGAGACTTCTTTGTACGTGCGGTCCCTCGCTGAACGGCGGTCGCGGACTTCGGTTGGGTTTTCGACTTTACTTTTCGGCTGGTGGTCATCTGGCACTCCTTGCATCATGCGACAGCATCATGTGCTGCCACTGCGGCAAGGCCGCCTCTGGCCGGAGCCGGGCGGTAGAGAGAGGTCGGGCGATGTGAGTTATTGCGGATCCGGAAGCAAGGTTTGACGGACTTTCAAGGCGGTCCGGAATAGATCCTGAACCTCACGAGTTGGTCCTTCGACATCCATCAATATCCGTAGTGCCTTCTCGGCTTGACCACGTTTGGCTAACCGGTCAGCTGCTTCTGCGACCGCGATAGTTTCCTCGGCGCAACTGCGAAGCTCACTAATTAGAGCGCAGATTACAGTACTACTGGCTTTCTTCGGCATGGCACGCTCCCCTTTGATGCGTCCATGCATGCTCCGCAAACCACTGAAGTCCAGTGGATTTGCAGCAATCTTATTGCTTCTTGCGGCGAGGCTTCAGAGCGACCTTACGCCCGGCGGGCAGGGGTTTGGGGCGCGGAGCGCCCTTCGGCACTTTGGCAAAGAACTCTGCCATATCGGCCTCCAACACCTTGGCCAGCCGTTCCAGCAGATCAATCGTCGGGTTCTGGGTTTCTCGCTCAAGGCCGCCCACATAAGCCCTGTCCGCGCCGGCTTCGTCGGCAAGCGCATCCTGGGACAGTCCCCGTTCAACACGGATCCTCCGCAGATTCCAGGCCAGGAGCGCACGAGCTTTCATGCGCCAAGACGGCCATTCCAGAGGCTATTAAACCACTGGATATAGCCATAGTATTATGGCAATTGACATGGACCCTCAGGACGGTCCGAATGCCCTGGAACGACAAATATTGGGATATGATCGGTAATATCTACTGGACGCCGCGTTTCCTCGGCTTGAAGTCGATTCCACAAAAGGCATGGCGGGTAGATGAGGACGTGGTCTCGATTCCGCGTGATTACGTTGAGGGATCCAACGGGCCGCTCTATACCCGGGCTCGGAAACTCGCCGATCTAAAAGCTTATCTGAATGGTCAGGAAGAGGTGCTCAATCACTTCTTCAATCTGGCTTTTTCAATCATGCCGGACGCGATCATTGGGCGCGTGCTGTGCCGGCCGCTATCGATCAACGACGATGGCCCCTTTAACAGCCTGGGGCGGGACCTTGCCCTGCGATACGGCTGGAAGCCGAGTGAGAACGTTACCCAGCCGGACGGCTTCTTTCTGACCGCAAGATCCCTGATTGCGGTTGAACTCAAGCTCACCTCGACATCGTGGCCAGAGCAACTCGCCAAGTATCTCGCACTGATGCTCTGGGAGGAGCGGGAAAGCGGTCCGCGATCGAATCTGGGTCTGCTGTTTATTGTTCCTGAGAATGCGCTTCCGGCTCATTGGAGCAAGGTGGGTTTAAAAGACGCCGAACTCGACCCTCAGTTTATCGAAAGACTCGCCCCCGATAAACTCCCGCGCCGGATTGCCGAACTGTTCAAGGATAGTCCCGGAGAGGTGAGCAGTATCTGCGAGCGACTGCGCATGAATGTTGTGTCGTGGTCCTGGCTTGCGGAAGAACTCCGGACAATTGAGCAGCCGCTTGATTCATCATCGGTCGGCGATCAAACGCTTATTCGTCTTCTGACCGGTTTTAGAAATCAAATCGAAAGCCATGACAGCACCGGAACGCCGGATGATGTGCGGCGCAGATCCCGCCAAAAAATTACCGAAACCGAAATGTCACCTTGAAAGCAAAAGGAGAGAGAAACCTACGCTGAGAATTGCGTCGATGGTCTAGCGGACCGCTGTATGGAGGAAGCGATGCACTTACTTTTTAGCCTTATGGTCGGATTCTTGCCCTTTGCGGTCGCAATGACCGGAAGAGGGTTCGTTTGGAAGTTTCTTGCTCTCCTCTTCGCGGCAGCAGCTGTAGGGTGTTTCTTGCTCGCGCCGACAGATCCGATTTGGTGGGTGATTTGCTTGGGGTGTTGGGTAATTTCCTGGATATTCGGTGGAATTGCTCGGGCTCGGAGGGAAACTGCAGCCGCATCTGACATTGTCTTGCGCCGGAACAACCGCAGATGAATCGCTCATGTGCAATATTTGCGCTGCTATCCAGCATTGCGGTGAGTGGTTGCGCACGCACGATACGTGATCGACAGCCGATAACGGTGTTATCCTCCCGTCAATCGCTCGATTCTCTTTCAAGTTGCTTGATTAGAGAACTGAACGAAGTCTCCAAAACTCTCACAAACGATCTAGCGAAATCACTCGGCACGGCCCAGACGATCACCAACCAGATTCGGAAACTAGATCCCGAAGCGATCGTATGAAATTGGGCCGGTTCAACCGGCAATGATCGATCTTTATGCCGTTAAGTTAATCGTTCAGAATGAACGGCAGACAACGATTGAAATCTATTCGGATGCATCAAACGCTGGATACTCGGTTCTAACACCGTGCCTTGTGACAGCAGTGTCAAAATGCGAATGAATCAAAAGCAGGCGCCGAAGCACCCTCTCTTATAGAAACGCACCGAGCAGGATAAATCGCTTATCTCAGATAATTGGATTTTCAAATTGGGCGGAGCACTGCTCGTGAGCTCTCCACGAGCAGTGCTTGTAGATTGTTAAAAGGACAGATCTGGATCTTTTGAAGCCGTTTCATCTCGTGCCCGATGCCGTGCATTAATTTCCTGGGCTTCCCGATAAACCTCATCAAGAAACTTCTTTTGCGCGGAGTTCAAAACAGGGCGCCCAGGACTTTCCAGCACGGCTCGAAACGCCGGTGTTTCTGTCATAAACCGCACGAAGCGAAAGTCTCCTTCCATTGCGCGTTTTACGATCTGCTTGAGAATAACCTCGTACTTACTCAGCTTCTGACGCTTGCCATTTGTCTGAATGAGAACCGCAGCCAAGAGCTCCTCACGAAGGAAATCGTCGAATCCGAGAGCAGGCCGCTTCGGACTGACCTGACCGGGCTTTTTTGGACCAAGCTTTGTGAGAAACTGAGCTTGGAAAGGAGCTTTGGTCATGCCGAAGAAGAGGTTTAATGCGGAGCAGATCGTGGTGCTGCTGCGCCAGATTGAAGTATT
>Ga0233440_1003916_pt1 | contig 10817 bp, 34 predicted proteins | sample SI_123_September_5_FD_182791 | JGI IMG/M metagenome (GOLD analysis project Ga0233440, IMG submission 182791) | Seawater microbial communities from Saanich Inlet, British Columbia, Canada - SI_123_September2016_120_MG | ecosystem: Environmental > Aquatic > Marine > Inlet | place: Canada: British...
CTACTATGATGTAACAGGGGTTCCCAAGCTTTCAATGTTTTATACCTTCTAACTTCACCACATGGACACTTTAAAGTGAGTAGTGCAAGGTCTACCTTATCTTTCAAATTCATTATAACTCCTTTAACCAATCATCTGTATGGCAAGCCGGACAGCCGCCATTCATTAATTCATCATCTACTCATACAGTTAGACAACCTGTACATTTATATTTAATTGTTTTAGGGATAACTAAATCCGGCGTCTTAAAATTACGCTTTCATACCCTATGTGGTCTCTTGGAATATTGCTTCTTGTTCCAATCGTGTTTTCTTTTGTCGTATGGTTCATCATCGAAATACATTTCTTACTCCTTTGCTCTTCGTTTCTTATTAATCTTTTCCCTATTTGCTTTATAATATGCTCGGGAATATTCTCGATTTTTTTCTTTATTAGCGGCGATTTGCTCATCGGATAGTGATTCCTTCCAACGTTTTATATTTTCACGAATTTGCCTTTTATAGTCGGGGTCATTCTTATGTGATTCATAATACAATTTATTCAATTCTATATACGTTGGATTTCCTTTGCGTGCTTCCAACCCTTTACAGCGGGTACATTTCCACGATTCATCATACTCCACTTTTTTAAAATTATGCAATTTTTTAAATTGTATGATTCGTTTACACTTATTACATTCCTTATCATATGGACTATTGCAATCTATCACGGGAACATATTTAAGTTTCGCAAGTTCCAATATTTTTTTATGATTGTCCAAACGCCACTGCCGAGCACGTTCTATATCAGCAACATGTTGGTCTGGATTTTTTTCCCATCGTGCATGTGTGGATTGTACTTGTCTGCAATTAAGACATAACACTTCACCAGACTTGTGTTTTTTAAAAACCCCCTCACGTATGTACTGTACTGATTTACCACATTTACATATTAATACTTGGTGTCGTATTTGTTCCTGTTTGGCAGTACGACGTCGTTCTCCATATTTTTTATGATATCCAATTTGTGCACATTGTGTACACTTTGTAGCTTTATCAAATGATTTCTTTCGTTTATACTTTTTAGTATTCCCGCACGAACATGTAAATACTAAATATTCTTCTATTCGTTTAACCATGCAAACTCTCCGTATTCTTCCTTTGCCCGAATGTTATATTTCAAAGCCGCTTCCTCGGGCGTCTTATAAAATCCTATATATTCATCCTTGCCATTTATTTTTATTCTTGCTGACCATTGCTTACCATGTTTTGATACACCCTTATGTCCATTTCTTGGCGGCGTATTTTGATTGTTCTGTGCATAGGTGCATTCCCGTAAATTCTCTAACCGATTATCTACGGGATTTCTATTCTTGTGGTCTATCAATTCTTTTGGCCACTTACCATGCTCATACAACCAAATGATTCGATGCACTAAATATAGTACGCCATCAATGGTTACCCGTAGATGCCCCTTTCCACCAGGAGTTCCAACAACACTGCCAATAGGCTTACCACCAATTACGTTTATTCTACGGGTTAGTATGCCGGTATATGGATTATAGTTAAATAATATATGGACATCCTCTTGAGTTAACATTCCCCTATGATGCCATCCATATTTTTTACATCCGGCGGCATCTCTAATCCAAGTAAAGTACCGGCATGTATAATGCCAGCGGTGAAGCTGAATCGTAATACATTGGTTAGTTCATGTTCCAACTTTTTGATATCCCCGTTAGGCATATCTAATTGTTTAGCAAGTGCAATGGCGGCTTGAAAGTGAGCATAAGCTTTTCGTCTGTCTGGTGAGTCTGTAATTGTCATTTGTCTTACTCCTTAATTTATTTCTTCAACCATGGCACCGAGCGGGACGCCGTTATCTATAAGCTCTTGAACGAATGCATTGATATCATCGCCTTCGGATAATTCCTTACCATACGCAATAGCGGACGCTGTGATGTCTGCCACTATGTCAAGCAATTCCATAGCAAGGGCGTCGTCAACCTCGTCCAATTTCACGACAAATCTTGCGGTTGCCTCTACCATCGGGTTTCCAGTTTCGGACTCCATGGCGGTTTCCATAAAACTTTGTGACTGCTGTTCTTGTTCTTTTGTTAGTTCCATTTTTCTTTTCCTTTTTTTATTATTAACTTGTCTTGCCTTATGTATAGTATTAACTTAATAGCGTAATGAGGAGACTACTATGAATCAGACCCAAATAATTGAAACCGTCCATCGCCTACTCGCTGAAGCCGGTGACCAACTCGGGATGACTTTCCCTGTTCCACCTATCACTTTTAAATTGCGTGGGACTTCTTGCGCAGGTCAGCACGCTTTCACTTATAACCGCTTGACCGGTGAAGTAAAGAATCACCAACTAAAATTTAACATGGGCTACTTGGCTGGAAACCCCGAAGCGTTTATGAGAGTGACTGTGCCGCACGAAGTTGCTCACTACATTGATGGTTATGTCAATGGTTACACAAAGGGGTCGAGTCACACTTACTACTGGAAACGCATCATGCGTTCAGTGTTTGGCTTGATGCCTGACGTGACTATCAAGTATGAAGTTGATTATTCCAAGATGCCCCAAAGTCAATCAAAGCGTCAGACACGATGGACTTACAAATGTTCATGTCGGACTATGGAACTTTCAACGACTCGCCATAATAAGCTTCGTAGGTCGCCTACTGCTTATTCCTGTGGGAAGTGTCAGTCCTTCTTAAAGTTTGTTGGCTAACAAGTTTTTTAAACGGGACACCTCACGTTTCAAATCTATAATGTCCTGCGCTTTCTTTTTCCGAGATTTGCGTTGTGCGGCATACGCTTTTTTTCTATACTCCTCATCTGTTCTCAGTTTATATCGGTTTGTAGCATTTATGGCATCTCGATTTTTAGCATAATATTCCTTGTTATATTTCCGAACATATTGAAGTCGTTGTTCGGGAGTTAGAACTACCCGAGGTATATAATTTGGATTTGACTCTCGTTTCTTCTGTCTCTTTTCTTTTAAAACAAGCTTGAATTTCTTCTGATAGTTTGCATTGTTCATTTTCGCACGACATGTATTACATACAGTTCCTTTTAAAAACGATGCTTTATATTTATACTGTTTTGTATTACCACATTTGCAAATAAATATATACATTTCTTACTCCCGTATTATATTATATTTATATAGACCGTCAAAGAAGCTATCCCGTTTCAGGAGATTAATTCGTCTATCCTTATCTGGAGAAGAATCTAATACCTCATGAATGGTGTCGTCTTCTGTTTCAACTTCTTCATTGCTTAATGCACTTGAAAATATAACTCCTCGTTTTTTAGCTTCAGGCGAGAGGGTCTTGTATATCTTTTTTAATTCATTTTTCATTTTAGTATCCAATCCACAGCAAGTTTTATGTCCATGGCTAAATTCAATGTACCGATGGCCATGAGGAATGTATCATTCCAAATATATCCAAGATACAATAAGAATGCTGTGACTGCTAATCCTACGAAATACCATGCTTTACTTTTAAACATCTTTGTATTACTCATATTGTCTTATCTCTTTTTTGATTCTATATATTTCATCCACTTGAGCTTCACTTAGATTAATCGTTTCAACAAGGGATTCAATGGCTATCTGGCCGGTTACGAAAATGGCTATCTCTGCCCTGTAAGCGATGAATAAATAAACACCACCTGCAGAGCTTTGTACCTCATCAAATAAGTCGCTTGTTATTTCAGTTGGACAGGTCATTTTTCATTTCTATCGGGTGCCGTGTCTATCAACAATTTAATGCCACGTAGTTGTTTATTCACCGTGATACTCCCATAGTACTGCATTGCAGTAAGCGTGTACGGCACCCAAAGTCATTCCGGTGTCGTGGCTGTGGTGAAGATGCACCGGCCATTTTAAAAAATTTGGTATGTCATTTTCGGCAGTTCATCGGTATTCAATATATTGGCACCACGTCTGGATTGATATTCAATATCAAACTTTACTTTGTTGATTGCTTTTCGTATAGCTTCTTCTCTATTATTTGCTGTTGTTTGTTGTATGTTCGCTAACGTAAATTCTTTTTTTGATTTCATTATACCCTCGCATTCCAAGTTTCTATGGTTGCCCATATTCCTGAAGCCGGACAGTATGTTCCTCCAGCTTCATATCCGGCAGAATTCCCACACAACACTCTACCATCTTCTTCACGCACCGCAACTTCGTGTCCACAGAATGGACAGGGCTTTGGTTCCGCTTTGCATGATGCGCACATTCCCCACTCTACAGTCTTTGATTCACTTGGGCATCTACATTGATTGATAACTGTTTCACACTGTTTACATTTGGTTATAAAATGATTCATATTATTCAAATTCCTTCCAATCTGAGTTTATAGATTCCCTAAGCCTTTCATCAGCCTTCTGAAATTCTTTGTATTTCTTATCATATACGATATACAATTCCAAGGCACCCAAGAGAAGGAATATTACAAATACTATCCAACCTATTATAGTCGGAAATGCTAAACACAACAACATAAATCCTAAGACAATTGCCATGCCGAATATAAATTTTAAGGTTGGCCACACGAGTGACCATATTACTCTACCATGTAAGTTATTTATCATTATTCTTTTTCCTTCCACATGTCTTTTAATTCATATCCAACATTACTGTTCAGGGTCTGAATCAACGCATAGTTTATCTTGCTTTTCTAACGTACTACCAATATAACATTAAAATCGCCTATTGCAAGGCTTTTTTTATATTATTTATATTTTTTATTTCTTATATCTCTGCGTATGTAAGCTCATATTTATGTTCCTTACACAAATCGTCAATAGCATCTTGTATAGCAATTTTGAGGTCAAGTACATTTCTACTAATCTCTCGTTCTTTTGGATTGATTTGCATCTTATCTCCTTATGATAAAAACCAAAGTGCATACATCCACATACCAACAAAGCTTGCGCCGGTAAGATATGCATATGTAACCGGTGACGTATACCACTTCTCGCCCACATAACTTATGGACATAATTGTAATAACTGCGAATACAAAAACGGATGTAACTAATATTTTAAAAATTAAATCTATCATTATGTGTTCCTTTCAATCCGGTGCAGTTTATAATCTAAATTATTTGGAACGAGTTCTTTAAAGTCTACCAATTTATGGTCAACCACCGTTGCAACGCCATACATAATATTATATGTTCCGCTTCCAATCCGACATCTCCCAATATAAGAATCATCCTTTAACCATAGGGATGCCCACTTTGCCTTGGCGTCCTCATACGTTGGTAGGCTATAAAAGTTTCCTCGATATCCTACGTGATATCCGCTAACTACTTTCATCTTTTACAATTGCTTGGAAAAAGTGTAGGCTCATCATACTATTAATGGCGGCAACTGATACGCCGCCCAGTGGAAACCAACCAGACTTAATATACGACGTGACCGTTCTTGTAAGTTCGCCCCTTGTTGATTCTTCAAGTATTTGGTATTGCATTAATTTGTTCTCCTATTCCATGCTGTGAGAGCTTCTTCCTCTGTCCTAAAGGTTCCGGACATACATCCATTTATTGTATGACTCAGGAAACACCAAACTTCACCAACACACATTACTTCCCAAGAACCGCTACGTTCCCACACTTGTAATTCGCCGCCACAAAACGGGCAAGGCTTATTCATTACCGAGTAGCATTGATTTACCAATGTCCTTCATAAATATTTTGAGAGTTTTACCATCATCCTGAACATCAAGATATAATGATATGTCCCACTTCTCAATTAACCGACCTGAGTTTGGTTCATTCGGAAGCCCGTCCATTACAACGGTCAGTCGGGTAATCTTACTTGTGTCAATTGTTTGTTTAGTCATGCGTTATATCTCCCTGCTCAACAAGTTTGTTATATACTTCTTTGGGCAAACTGTCTTCTTCAGTTGGGGCGTGGCGTTTAGTTATCCCACAATATTTGCACTTACTGCTCCACTGCCACATGTGCCATGAATAAGAACCCCAATCCCACACTCTACCAAGTTGTGGGGCATCCGTACCATCCAAAATAAAAACTTTTCTTTAGGTCGTTTATGACAACTCATCTTCATCATCCAACAAGAAATATTTTGACCAAGCTTCGCCTTTGCTCACCTTGTCATTTTCAATCCAAACTTGACCGTCTTTTCCGGTGACCTTTTTGAAATGTTCTCGCACTACCTCTTTTAATTCTGCAGAGTGACCAGTATGTTGTCTTCATCATTTTAATTCTCTCCTTCCAGCCCATCTTCAATTTCCAATATGGATATGATACCCCGAATACGATTCAGAAGTGCAAAGCCATCAAGCTCATATTCTCCAGGAGGCAACGTCGGTTGTTTGCTTGCACTGATTGCATCCTTCAACGCCTTGGCTATTTGTTTATTGGTCATCTGCGTATTCTTTATCATTATACATATTTTTATTATTGCCATCCAACAGCTTCTGACCATATTCACCATAGCCAACTTCAACCCATGAGAAGGGATTTGAGCCATCTTCGTATGCATAGCTTTCAAGTTTCTTTTTGAAATCTGCTCGCAGGTTGTCGCCCGCCTCGGCTTCAGGCCAACCCTTCTTGCTACCATTGGGAACAAGTACAATTGTTACATACCCGTTGGTCTCTTCTTCACCGAATAGGAATGCAGTTTCCATGTTGATTTCCATTGCCCAGTTCTCAATTTCACGGGCATACTCTCTGCTCATTGCTGTGGCTATTAATGCCTCGTGATTAATTACTCCCATTACTTAATACTTTCCAACAGCGTTTCTAACTGCTCGGGAGTATGGTCAAACCATCGGTCGTGGCAATACAGTTCACCTTCACTATTAACCCACGCATTAAATTTACATGCACGACCGTGCACATAATCCATGCCGATAATTACTTGACCGTATTCTGGATTGCGAGTTGTGTCATACTCACGCAAGCAGGACTTGGCATCCTCTTCGGATAATGGCTCGTCCCGAAAATGTAAAAACCCCATGCCCAATGGTACGGACAGTTCATAAACCTTTTGGATAAGCTTAATCTTATCTACGCCTGTTAAATCAATCATGTTTTCTGGTATCATTTTAGTTTTCCTTTCCATAGTGCCATATGGTTATTTCAGTTGTTGGTTCCATCGCACGCCTGCAGGACAATCCCGTAGGTGTGCTTTTTAGTGCATAGTACAATCCACAGCTATTATCGGGAAGATGAATTATATGATATTCAGCCTTACCACGACCGATGGTGAAATGACTATACACATAGTAATCTCTATCTTCATCAAAATCCCCGGGTGTAGATTTAATTGGTCTCATTCAATTCTTCTTCCCAAGCACAACCTTTCCATCCACCTTTACCCGTGGCGTTCATGGTGCCCTCTTCCAATCGTGTGAATATTGAAGTATTCATTGGATATGACATTCGGATACATTCAAATCCTTTGCCAGTTACAGCTATAAATGCACAACAATTTTCTCCACCTATGTTGCAAATTTCCTTTACCTCATCTCCGGTCATTCTAACTTCGGTACTCCAGTCACCTATAATCTTTTCCATTACACCACCTCTATTTCCATGCCATAATAACTGTCCATCCATATATTAGAATCATACCCATGAGTTTCAATAAACTGTTTCCTTGCTCTTGGGTCGGATTGTCGGTATCCTCTCATCGAAAAATCAAAACATATAGTCGGGGAATATTCACTTCCAATTGTAGTTCCGAGCCATTTGATTTTACCGACTACTGATAGTTTTTTCTTTCTTCTTCTATCACCATCGGAGAAGGATATTCTAACCTTCTTGCCCTCTAAAAATTTATATTTATTATATTGGGCACTGATGAAATCATCAAATTCTTTTCTAACATCTTTGGTAATGATTAGCATTATATACCTCGCTTATTGGCACCACAATATTTACAGTGTCTCATTCCGCACCCATCTTTTCCACATTCAAACCACTCGTGGAATCCGAGCCAACACCTAATCCTCTTTTTCACTTCGCTCTTCCAACAATTCATCAGCGATTTGATATGCCCGCCTGCCGAACCACTCATCATCATCGGCTGAATATTTAGCGCATAGACCTGCCAGTGCTTGACCGGCAAAGTAGTCCCTAAGTGTCATACCTTTTTGGGCACCTGCACTGCCATTTTTTGTGCGAGCGAACGCACTTGGATTGTAATTTTTGTCCATTATTCTGTTTCCTCTTTTTTTCCTATTGTAAATATTACTTTATTTTTATAATGAGATGCGTATGCAACCGCCGTGATTACCAACGAAACTGGGCCACCAATCATTGCTAAAATACCAAGCAACAATCCACCCACCGTAACGTTAATTTCACCGTCCTCATTATATGCCATCTTACCTATCCAAGCTACTGCTAATAGTCCGACAAGCAACCATATCAATACAATCATTTACATACCTCTTTCTATTGTCTGTTCATTTTTTCTAACCCAAACCTTCCACCAGTGGCGGAGATAGAATTCACAGTCTCCATTTTTATTTGGATAGTTGCGACTTGCTACTTTTATTGTAATTATCTCTTTGTAATCTCCGGTGATGTTGTTTTCAAGATAGACTCCAGTTTCTCGTTTACATCTATCGGAGTTCCACTCGTCCCGCTTGAACCATTTACAATTTTTACAATATACTTTTTTCATTATTTCTCCACACGTTCAATCACAGTCATGAGTCTTGCAATGATTGTCTTGATTGGTTTGCCACCTCGTAGCTCTTCACCAATTGTATGACCGTGATAAAATTCAACTCGGACAGCAACACCGTGATATGTGTTTGTCCAATTGATGGCATCTTGCTCTTCCATAAAAATATGGAATCCAGTTGTGTATGGTTCTGCATCTTCTCCACGAATTTGCTCTTCAATGGCAGTATACTGAACACCAAATTCAACCCGCTTACCAGCATACCCGTGAGCCGTAGCATCCTCTGGGTGGTACACCCATGGATTTAGGTCTCCATCTGGCCGCTCGGACATTACTTTGAATCCATGTCCGGACATATTAAGACCCGTTTGTTTAACTTTTTTAAGACACATTATTTTCTCCTACATGAATAAGGTATAAATCCAACCAAATAATAAAGCTACCAATGACGTTGACAGCGACTCCGAGAATATCTCACCAACCCCATCCCAGTCTGGCATTTTGGATGTTGTCAAGAAACTAAAACCATACCTGATATTCCCATGGCGTGAGCTATTCCAATTGCGGGCAATCCTAATGGTATTAAAAACCAACCCCAAAGTGTAAATACAACAAACCCTCTGAGTAGTGCCATCGGCACCAGTAATATTATACCTAATATTATATCAGCCCAATCGAAGTCTGATGTAAATTTACCCACAAGAACACCCGTTGGTTGCGAGCAATACAACAAATACAGTTACAATAACTGCAACAATCATCCATTCACTGCTGTCTAATTTTCTCATCATTTTAATATACTCCTTCAGAAAAAAGTGATATCACTATACCGATAATCACTGCGATTATCATATACTCAATAAGTGTCAAACGGCCTAAAAATTTCAACATAACAATTCTCCTTATACGTTTGTGGTTGATTTTAATCTGGTAAAAATTGGAGCGATGGTTTTTATCTTAACCACATTCTTGAGATACCCTGCGGTTAATCCAATATAAAATTTGCGGAAATTACCACTGTCATTAAATTGAAGGGTTCTTGTGAATTTGATTGGGTGGCCGAATTCAGATTGTATGCGCTCTGCATATGTAGCCTTTGTTGAAGTGAACCACACCTTTCTATCTGTTGGACAAATAAAAATTTCATGGTCAATAATCTTACACCTGCACTCCGGAAATGCGGTCTGACACGACTTCAATAATGTTTGTAGATGCGATTCCGACAAACGAGTAGATTCTTCATCATACATTTTCTTCAATTCACGCATATATCTCATGTCCTTTTGGATACTATTTAATGTAGTTTCCAATTGTCTACGAATGTCATCATGATTCATATTAAGAGTTTCCTTTATTTACTGGACCAATTGCTATCAATCCAAAAGTTCCTACAACTGCCATCCATTTACATATATCTAACAGTGGTCGCATCTCATCAATTGGGATGAAATATGCTACTGTTGTTAATAGTGCCCACATACCCGTTGCCACAAATGCGCCTGCGATTAATCTTATAGCGAACATAACTTAATCCAGAATATAGAATATGCAAGCATTATCTGTTACACGCTCCACAGCAACATGGAATATCGTGGTCTTCAAAATCTTCTGGTGACACCGAGTACTTCTTCATCATCTCATCCTTACCAATAAGTGTACAGTTGAACTCATCCATATCACCATATTCTATTATTTCAAAAAATGAATTGTTCCATCCTGATTTGATAAGCTTGGTGGCAATAGGTTCGTCGGTTTTATTAACCACTTCAACGACCCTATCCATTATTACTAACCCGCAGTAATATTTTTTGGATTCCACGGGTGTAGAGCAACTGTCACAAATACCATATGTTAGCAATTGCGGGTCAAATGATTTCCTGCACGTTGTACACTTTGGTAGCGTGTAATTCATCTAATCATCCCAACTATTCTTTTCCATTTCTTCCAAGACGTGACCATATCCCCACAGTCCCCAAACAAAAAATCCGATGACTCCCAACATTGTGACAGCCCCTGCTAAGAAAAACCAATCATACCAAAACCATTCCATAGTATTTACCTCTCTATTAAAATTTCTATTTCCCGATTGAGACATGAATGTTTCCACATCACTCTGTGCTACGATATCTGCAATCACATCATATAAA